>FQKF010009146.1_pt1 | contig 22199 bp, 16 predicted proteins | sample 1504521 | NCBI WGS metagenome assembly FQKF01 (sample SAMEA4475357, study PRJEB15587) | soil metagenome | biome: Soil; feature: Field | place: India | collected 2015-03-11 | depth 0 m
TTTTTTTTGCAAAAAACGGGCTTCGCTACGTAGCCAACCAACCCTATTTTTATTAAAAGGCAGCAGAATAGGTGATAAAGGTTTGTTTTTTGAGCGAAGCCTTTGCCTACCTTTGCCGCGAATATGGTGGAAACACGAACGCCTGAGGCGGACATTGCCTTAGAACTGGAGAGCTTGCTCGCTTGCTACAAGGAGAAGCAGCCTGAAATTGTCTTTGAATGGCACGACTCCGAGACCGTCGCTGAGGGTTGGATTGTCATCAACTCGCTTCGCGGCGGCGCTGCCGGCGGCGGCACTCGTATGCGCAAAGGACTGACGCGCGACGAAGTCGTCTCGCTGGCCAAAGTGATGGAAGTCAAATTCAGCGTTGCCGGCCCTCCGATTGGCGGCGCCAAGAGCGGCATCAATTTTGACCCCGCCGACCCGCGCCGGGGCGAAGTGCTCCAGCGCTGGTATCAGGCTGTGCTCCCTCTGCTTAAACACTATTACGGCACAGGCGGCGACCTGAATGTAGACGAACTCAAAGACGTGGTACCCATCACTGAGGCGCTGGGGCTGTGGCATCCACAAGAAGGCATCGTACGCGGGCACCTGAAGCCTGCGGAGGGTCGACAGATCAGCATCCTGGGGCAACTGCGTCATGGCTGCGCCAAAGTGGTGGAAGATCCGCGCTATGTGCCACAGGGTAGTTCGTGCAAATACGCCGTAGCTGACCTGATTACCGGCTATGGTGTGGCTGAGTCTGTCCGACATTTTTACGATCTATATCGCGGTACCTCACTTGCCGGCAAGACGGCCATCATTCAGGGCTGGGGCAACGTCTCCTCCGCAGCGGCCTGCTATCTGGCACAGAACGGCGCCCGCGTCGTGGGCATTATAGACCGCGAGGGCGGGCTTATTTGCCCGCAGGGCCTTTCTGCCAAGGAAGTTTATGCTCTTTTTCACAACAAATTGGGCAACCGGCTGAATGCGCCCGATATGCTCCCATTCGAGGTAGTCAATGAGCAGATCTGGCATTTGGGCGCCGATATTTTCATCCCGGGCGCTGCCTCGCGCCTCGTCACTCGCCAGCAGGTGGACGCCCTGCTCGACGGCAGCATCGAGGTCATCGCCTGCGGTGCTAACGTGCCGTTCGTGGACGATGAGGTGTTTTTCGGCCCTACCGCACGTTACGCTGATGCGCACACGGCCCTGATACCTGATTTCATCGCCAACTGCGGCATGGCGCGCGTGTTCGCCTATCTGATGCAGCCTGACATACCGCTGACTGACGAAGCCATTTTTGGCGACGCATCCCAAACTATTCGTCGCGCATTGAAAGAAATTATAAAAAAACACGCGCTTCCAAATAACATTTCATCTATCGCCCTATATTTGGCCCTCAAGAGATTAGAGGGCTGAACGGGTCTGCCGCCGGAAAGCTACACAGTGAAAAGCCAATGCTGGAATTTCGCATTAAGAAGATGAAAATCAATTCATTGACGTTGAACTAAAACTTTTAACATCATCAAATTCTAAAAAAGTCACCCTATGACAGTTAGGAACTTGCTTTTGAGCATTCTCTTCATGGCTGCTGCTTCGAGTCTGGTGGCTCAGGATGCGGCTGCCCCGGCAGGCGGAACGTACCGTTCTTTCACGCCCGCCGATCAGTGGGAAATCGGTCTGAACGCTGGCGTGCCCTTTGTTTCGGGCGATTTGGACAGCAAACTCGGCTTTGGCGGTGGTTTGCATGTGCGCAAAGCCCTCGACCACGTCTTCTCGCTGCGCGTAGGCGCTCTGTACGCCAAGACGAAAAATGAGCTGCAGGCTTCGCAAAGCTCGTCGGAAATGAGCTGGTTCTCTGGCTCGCTGCAATTAGTCGCTGCGGTCAACAACATTCGCTTCAACAAGCCCCATCGCAAGGTACTGGTCAACGCCTTCTTTGGTGTGGGCGCTACCAGCTTCACTACCGACTATACCAACGTTCTGCAGGTCGATGGCTCGAACAATGGGCAGTTTAAGAGCGGCCTTTCGCCGCTGATGGAAACGGGCCTGGGTCTGGCCTTCCGCGTGAGCCCGAAGTTCAACATTGGCGTTGAGTACGGCATCGGCCTCGTATTGGGCGGCAACGGCGACCTGCTTGATGGCAACGAAAACGTGGATGCGCGTGCGACAACCTACCGCGACTACTTGCACTACCCGAACCTGCGCCTTAACTTCAATCTTGGCGGTAAAGACAAGTCGGGGGCTATGCGCTCTGAGCCGCTTTACTGGGTCAACCCGATGGCACAGGTAAGCGATGCTATTGCTGCTCTGGAAGCCCGTCCGGTATATGACCCGACAGATACCGATGGCGACGGCGTGATTGATATGATAGACCAGGAGAAAGAGAGCCCCGCCGGCGCCCGCGTGGACACGCGTGGCGTAACGCTGGATAGCGACGGCGACAAGGTGCCCGACTACAAAGACAAAGAGCCGTTCTCACCTCCGGGCTATCCGGTAAATGCCGATGGCGTCGCTCAAGTGCCGCCTGCGCTGACGGAAGCAGATGTGAACCGCATCGTGGATGCTAAATTAGCCAACTTCAAACTCCCGACACAGGAAGGGTTGGCCGACTGGTTCCTGCCGGTGATCAATTTCGCCAACAACAGCTACAACATCGGTTATGGCGAGTACACCAAGCTGTTCCAGGTGGCTCAGGTGATGAAGAACAATCCGAAAATCCGCGTAACCGTTACGGGCCATACCGACCAGGTCGGTTCGGATACGTACAATGATGTGCTGTCGTACAATCGCGCTAAGGCCGCCATTGACTTCCTGGTAAGCCAGCACGGTATCGCCCGCGACCGCTTAGTGCTTGACTGGGCCGGCAAGAGCAACGCGCTGGTGCCCGCTCGCGCCTCGCAAATCAACCGCCGTGTTGAGTTCCGCGTAGCCAAGGCCGGTGAAACCGACAAGCCGCGTCCGCAAGGCCCCGAAGCTGGCCAGGGCCGCTTTATGGGCAACAAAGCAACGGGCTATTAAACCGCCCGGCGGAATACAGCCCTGTTCCAGGCGGGCGTCTTTTGCCATTGGCAGAAGGCGCCCGCTTCTAATTTTCAAGGGCAAACTAAGCGCGCAACTCTTGCGTTAATGTATCGACAGTGTATGACTCTTATGACAAACAAAATGAAATCCATGCTCGCATTTTTTGCAGCTTTTCTTTGGAGCGCGATGGCATTTGCTCAAGCAGCCATGCCTGCAGCGTCTTTTTCGTCAAGAAGTAACGGCAATAACTATGCTTTCCAACCGGGCGAGCGACTGACTTACAGGGTCTATTACAACTGGAATTTTGTCTGGCTGGCTGCTGGCGAAGTAACCTTTGAAGTGAACGAGGACGATCGACAGTACCACTTCAAGGCCATAGGCAGCACCTATGAGTCTTACGAATGGTTCTATCAGGTGCACGACGTGTACAACTCCTGGACGGATAAGAATACTCTGCTGCCCCGCTATTCGGAACGCAGCGTGCATGAGGGTAATTACCGCATTTTCGAGCGCATTCAATTTGACCAGAACAACCGCAAAGCCACTGTGTGGCGCGCCACCAAGCGCGGCGATCCAGAGACCCGTAGCGAGCACAGCGTCCAGGAGCGCGTCTTTGACGTGCTGTCGTCATTGTATTACCTGCGCACGCTCGACTTCTCGGATAAATCTGCCGGTGCTGAGCACCCTTTCCGCATTTTTATGGACCAGGAAGAGTATCCGCTCCGCATGCGCTATTTAGGCAAAGAGAAAAATACTAAAATCCGGGGACTGGGGCGCTTCAGTACGATGAAGTTTCAGCCACAGGTCGTCGTGGGCAACATCTTCAGCGATGACTCCAAGATGACGGTATGGGTTTCGGACGATGAAAACCGCATCCCTTTGCTCTTAGAAACGCCTATAGCCGTTGGCTCGGTGAAAATGGTGCTCAAAGAGCATAAAAATTTGAAATATCCACTTTCCTCTAAAAAGGATTGACGCAGAGTAAGAGCTGCCCATTACCTTTGCGCCGTCATTCAGTAACCGGGCCCGTAGCTCAGGCGGTTAGAGCAGCTGACTCATAATCAGACGGTCGCGGGTTCAATTCCTGCCGGGCCCACTGTGCATTAGAAAAGGCCCTCACAAGCAAGCGCTTATGAGGGCCTTATGCTTTTCAGGCGGCGTATTTGCCTCCTTTCTTTCTACCCCTTCTTATCGTCGTCTTCGAGCTGCTTTTTCAATTGTGCCAGAGCAGCCAGGTCGCCTAACGTTTCCTTCTCTACTTTCTTCTGAATCTCTCCGATAACCGCTTGTGTTTCGGCTACTTCACGCATGCGCTCTTCTTTAGTAGCGGCCTCTGCTTTTTGTTTGATGTCCTCCCAATAGCGGACGTGCGAGGCGATGATGCGGCGATCGTCTTTATAGAACTCGATGATCTTGACAGTGATCGCCTCGCCTACTTCCGGAAGCGTGTTGTCTTCTTTGCGAAGATGCTTGGCCGGTATGAAGGCCTCTACCTCTGCACCGCGCGAGTTGAGTTGGAGGGTAGCCCCCTTGTCGTCGCGGCGCGTGATTGTGCCCTCGTGGTACGAGCCTACCGGGTATATGGTCTCGAACGTATCCCACGGGTTTTCCTCTATCTGTTTGTGGCCGAGGCTGATCTGGCGCTTTTCGCGGTCAATTTCCAGAACAATCACCTCAATCTGGTCGCCTACTTTAGCGAATTCGCTGGGGTGTGAATAGCGCTTGGTCCAGCTTAGGTCGCTGACGTGTACCATACCGCCGATACCCTCACCTAGCTCGACGAAGATGCCGTAGTTGGTCATGTTCTTAACTGTGCCGGTGTGGCGCGAGCCGACCGGGAAGCGCTGGTCTATTTCCGTCCAGGGGTCGGGTGTCAGTTGCTTGATGGACAGCGACATCTTCTTTTCGGCGCGGTCAATGGTCACAATGCGCGCCTCTACCTGCTGCCCTACCGTAAAGTACTCGCGAGCATTGACGCTTTGCGAGCTCCAGCTGACCTCGCTGATGTGGATGAGCCCCTCTACGCCAGGCATGATTTCCACGAAGGCACCGTAATCCTCGATATTGACTACACGCCCGCTGACGATTGCTCCCTCGGTGATTTCTGGAGGCAGCACATCCCATGGGTGTGGGGTCAGTTGCTTAAGGCCGAGGCTGATGCGCTTTTTGTTCTCGTCAAAGTCCATTACTACCACGTGCAGTCGCTGATTGATGTGCAGCACCTCGGAGGGGTGCGAAATGCGGCCCCAGCTGATGTCCGTGATGTACAGCAGGCCATCTACGCCGCCCAGGTCGAGGAAGGCACCAAAGTCGGTGATGTTCTTGACGATGCCTTCGAGCACCTGACCGCGCTCCAAGCTGGCCAGAATCTGCTCGCGCTGCTCGGCCAGGTCGCTCTCGATGAGGGCCTTGTGGCTGATAACGGCATTTTTAATCTGCTCGTTGATCTTGACCACTTTAAACTCCATTGTCTTGCCCACGTACTGATCGTAGTCTGTTACGGGCTTGATGTCAATCTGTGAACCCGGCAGGAACGTCTCCAGCCCGTTGCAGTCCACGATGAGGCCGCCTTTGGTTTTGCTGATAACGGTACCCGTAATGATAGCCCCAGTTTTATAGGCGTCCACGATGCTCTCCCAGGCGCGCAGGATTTTGGCTTTTTTACGCGATAGGCCAATCTGGCCTTCTTTGTCTTCCTGGCTTTCGATGTACACCTCGACTTCGTCGCCCTTTTTCAGCTCAGGCAAGTCGCGAAACTCACTAAGAGGCACCAGGCCATCGCTCTTGTAGTTAATATCGAGCACGACGTCGCCCGCCGTGATAGCGCTGACTTTACCGCGAATGATTTCGTTTTCTTCGATTTCTGTCAGCGTAGCCTCGTACTGCCGGAGCATGCTTTCACGCTCTTCGGGCGGGTAGGCTATGGCGCCGCGCTTGTCAATGTTCCAGTTGAAGTCGTTGTGCGAGGGACCACCGCCAACGGGTTCTTCTATAGACAGCTCCAGATCATCGTCTGACTCAGGTGCTATAATGACCTCATCGGATTCCTCTCCGGCAAGCGCGCCTGCCGTTTCTGCTTCATCCTCAGCATTGTCAGAGGGCACTTCCGCCATCTCCGTTTCAGGCACTGTCGCTTCGGCGGCGAGCGGTGTGGTTTGGAGCACTTCTGCTTCAGAGGCTACCGCTTCCGAAACTTCGGCCTCGAGAGTCTCTGCGTGGTTGGTAGGCTGTTCGCCTTCCTGGCTTACCTGCACCTCTTCGGCTTGCGAACGCACCGGCACTTGCTCTTCCGAGCCGGGCGTCTTTTCTTCGTCAAAAATCATGATAAAATGGTTGGTTTGCTTTTTGGGTTTTTAATAAAAAATGACTATAAACCTCTCTACACGGGCGAGGTTCTTACCCCTTTCCCTTTCAGCAGGCAGCCAAAAAGGCGCGCAAAGGTACGCGCTCGCGCGTCAAAAAAAGGCCGAGAGAAAAAGTTTTTTTGAAAATCCAGGCCGGAATAATCGCGCAGCCCCCTAAGATCGGAACAGCCCGGGTTAAAGTTTTTCTGCAACCGTGTTTACGACTGGAAGGCCGCCTTCGAAAACACCCATGCGGCGTACTTTTGTCCTTGGCGCCCGAGCAAAGAAGGCGTATCGTTCACAGCAAAATTCCGTTTTATGCTCACCTTTAAGCAACGTTCAGGCCTGTTGTGCCTCTTGCTGCCTGCCCTCGGCATGAGTCAGACTGCCATCAACAAAACCTTCAACCTGGCACCCGCCTACGACGCCGGCTGGACTATTTTGCCAGCCACAGGAGGCGGTTACGCCATCTTCGGCGTGCAATACCCTAGTATTGGCGCGCGCTCCGATGCGTTTTGCCTCCGCATAGATGAGGCCGGCAGTGCCGTGTTTCACCGCGTCTTTGGCGCACCTAACACCGACGAGTCTTTCGGGCGGGGGGCTATTGCCTTAGCCGATGGATGGCTGGTAGCCGGCGCCAAATCCATCCCGACAAGCCGGGGTTGGATAGTGCGCCTCAATGCCTCTGGCCAAGTGATGTGGGAAAATGTTTACCCAAATACGACTAAATTCAATCAGTTGTTCGCATTGCCCACAGGTGGTTATCTGGCCGTAGGCGCCTCCGGCGGCGAGTCTGTCCTGGTGCACCTGAATGCCGACGGCTCAGTCGTCTGGCAGCAGAACTACCCTATCCCGGAAGCCGTGGATGCCTACCTCACCACCAGTGGCAATGCCTGCATCCTGATGAGCCGCGACCGCGTGAGCAAAGTGCATCTAGGCACGAAGCAAGTCGTGTGGTCGCGCATTATCCAGTTCCCTGCACTGCCGCCCGGTGCGCCCGAAGTGGCCCGTCTGACCGACATCGCTCCGCTGAGCCGAGGCCTCTTTGCCGTCATCGGATCGGCCTACCGCGAGCTGCCCACCGCCCTTTACACGGCCCACTACGCTGCCGTGTGGAACGAACGCGGCGAATTCGTGTGGGATCGCTACCTCCGCGGCGCCTCTCGCGCCGACTACGACGAAAACGAAGGCTTCAGCGTAACATTCCTGCCCAACGCCGAAAACATCCTCTTCACCGGCAAAGTGGGCGACAACATCTCCATAACGCGCACTGACCTGAACGGCAACGCGGTAGAGCAAAAAGAAATCACTACACCCGGCCCCGTTTATGCCGCTACACTCATCCGCGACGGCGCGCGCTACGCCATGACCGGCGCCGTCTTCTCCGGAGGAATGAACACCTACTTCTACCGCTCCGCCGGCAACACGCTTAGCATGCAGACCGACCCGACGCAGCAAGCCACCGAAGTGCCCGCCGACAAATGGGACCTGCAACACGAACCCGCCTCAAACCGTGCCTGGCTGGTGGCTAACACACGGGAAAATCCGCGCGAAGCCACCTTCCGCCTGTGGACACTCGACGGCGCGCTGGCCCGCGAAGTGCGCTTGTGGCTGACCGAGGGCGAAAACCGCTTCCTCCTCGATCTCAGCGGCCTACCCGACGGCCTCTACTGGCTCTCCGAAGCCGGCGAGCAATCGCCGCCGAAAGCATTGCTTATCCGACATTAAGCCGCCCGGATAGAACAGGAGCGCCGGCACTTCGATGGGAAGTGTCGGCGCTCCTGCTTTTGACCGAGGCTCAGGCTGTCAGAATGCAATCTCGCGCACGTGTGTCTCGTTCCCACGTACGAATTTCACCGTAGTTGTGTCGCCCTTTTGAAATTTCGACAGCGCCTGCATGTATTCGCGCACCGTGTGTACTTCCATGTCGCCAAGCGCGATGATGCGGTCGCCGCGCTGCAGGCCGGCGCGCGCAGCAGGTTTGCCTTCGGTAACGCCGTCCACGTGCACGCCCTCGCCCTCGAAGGTGTAGTCCGGCATGATGCCCAGCGTTACGCGAAAGCGCGGAGTGTCCTCCGTATTGGAGCGCGTGGGCTGAAACGTCAGTTTGGGTTTCTGGTCGAGCACTTCAATGAGCTGTACGGCAAAGTCCAGCACTGCCTTTTGGCCCGGGAAGTTGATTTTGTCCACGTCGTCGGTAGGCTTGTGATAGTCGGCGTGCTGGCCAGTGAAAAAAAAGAGTACCGGGATGTTTTTCAAATAAAAAGAGGTGTGGTCGCTGGGCCCTACACCACTACTGTCCATTTTGAGGGAGAGGTTGTCTTTGGGCAGACTTTCCAGCAGCGGGACAAAATCAGGTGCCGTACCTACACCGCCTACCACTAAACGGCGCTCATCGTTGAGGCGACCAATCATGTCCATGTTGAGCATGAAATGCGCTTTGCTCAGGTCTGTCGTGGGGCGTTCGGTGTATTTTTTTGAGCCTATCAGGCCGAGTTCTTCGGCGGAGAAGCAGATAAAGAGGAAATTATGACGCTCACGGACGCCGTTTTTGCCGAAGTAGCGGGCCAGTTCGAGGACACCAGCCGTGCCGGAGGCGTTGTCGTCGGCACCGTTGTGGATTTTGCCGTGCGGGTTGGCATCCAGGGAGTTGCGGTCGTGCCCCAGGCCGAGGTGGTCGTAGTGGGCGCCGATGATGATGGTGTGGTCAGCGCCGTTATCCAGAAAGCCTACCACGTTACGGCTTGTCAGCATGGGCGCGTCGGCCGACTCGGCACCGTGTGGGTCCATGGACTTTTTAAAAGTAAAGGTGTGATACCAGGTACCGTTGTCGCCCATAGGCTTCAGGCCCGCTTTCTTGAATTGTCGGGCGATGTAACGGGCGGCCTTTTGCTCTTCAGGGGTGGCAGTGCCGCGTCCTTTAAGTTTGTCGGAGGCCAGATAGGTTACATCGCGGCGCAGGCGTTGCTCAGAAATAGTGGCCTGAGCCAGCAGGGAAAGGTGCGCCAGCAGCAGGGCGCCGGACAGCAGTAAGGTCTGGATGTCTTTCTTCGTCATCGTGTTTACCTGTTTTTGAAAGCCAAAAGTAGTGCCCGCGCAGAGCAGGCTTGTGTTCTTTTTTGGTCAAAAAGAACGGCGCAAGTGCAGTTGGGTTCATTTTACCAAGTCCGGAATGGGGTTGTCGCGCCGCATATAGGGCTTGAGCATACTGTACGGCACCACGAGGCTGTGCTGGCCGTAGATAGCATGGAACGGCGTGCAGATTTCCAATCCGTCGCGGCGGATGACGGTAATGGGAAATCCCTCTTTGGCCAGCCACTCGCGGAAGGGCGGGTCGGTGGCGTATTTGGGCAATTTGGGTGACTCTTTTCGGGCGTAGTCGGCCAGCCATTCGCGGGCGTTGAAGTTGCGGTTGAAGAGGTCTTCGAAGGTGATTTCCTTGCCTGTGCGCAGGTCGAAGTTGAACGCACGAGCCGTAGGCGGCTGCTTCCAGGACTCGCTGAAGAAGAGCTGCCCGCAGAAGACCGTTTCTGTCCAGCAGCTGATATTATACCATGCGCTAGCGCGCAGGGCATTGCGGTTTTCGGGCGTAGGCGGTCGTTTTTGGGCAGCGATGGTTGCTCTGACGTGCTCCGTCCATTCAGTGGTAATGCGGTCGAGGGTCTGGTTGCAGACCGCGCATTCGGGGCGCGGGTACAGGAGGTCGTAGCTGCTCACATAATCGGCATATTCGAGGCATCCGCTGGCCAAACGGGTACGCTGCATCAGTTTGAACGTGCGCTTTTCACCGGAGCCAATCCATTGGCATTCGTGGGCTTGAGGGTTTTGCAGACTGCCCTGCAAGTGAGCGGCCACCTTGCCACCGGGCAAAAGCGCCTGCACCTCGTAGCGGTCATCGCTGAGCATCTTGCCGCGCAAGATGTAGATTTTGTTCTCCGACTCTATCCAGAGGTATCCGCTCACCTGGAGGTTACTTTGGCGGGTCAGGACGAGGTCCAAGCGCGCGTCATTCCAGCGGGCGACGTATCGGATAGACCACTTATTGTCGCCGCAGGGCTTGGGTACCGTGTTGGGGACCTTTACTTCACGGGCGTACAGCACGGCGCCAAGCGTGCTGGCCGCATTCGTCCACTCGGCCTGAAGCACCTCGCCTTGCACCGTACCGGTCAGTTGGCCGCACGCCGCCCCATTGGCTGCGCTCTCCGTCAGCACAAAGAGCGCATTATCAAAATTGCCGTTCAGCGTCAGGGTCTCTTTGCTCTGCAAATAGGTCATCTGGCCACGGCAATTGGCCCCATCATAACCCAACGAAAGTAACACCTCTGCCATATCGTCAAAGCGACCTCGATAGTAACGCACCCACTGCAAACGCGCATTGGGCGGAAAAAGCCGGCTAACCGCCGTGTCGGCTACAGGCTTCTGCCCCCAAAGCCCCCCCGGTAAAGCACAAACCGCCGCAATCGTAACCGCCAAACTCGTTTGGCCCAGTACCGACCAAACTCGTTTGGTCGATAAAAAACGCCCCCCCCTCACCATTGAGCAAAACGGAACCTTCACCAGCGAAAAACGCAACATCCGCCCTTCCCAACTTGCCGAAAACCAGGCAGGCAGAAGCAGAAACAACCGCAGTGAAACTGAAACAAACAGATAACTGCAGCAAGCCAGAGCAGCGGAGCAAAGAGCGGTCATGGTCTGAAAAACTATCTTCGGGAGGGTGTAGGGCATGGGTTAGATTTTTGACTTTTATGGTTCTTACCAAACAAGTTGGGTGGGTACTGTAAATGCTCATCCGCGCTCCGGCAGGTAGGAGCCGAAACGCGGATGCAGCCAACGCCTGTTGGGGCGTTTCTATTTCAAAATCGGGCCGGCGGCCAGAATTTCCGGGTTGGCCTGGTCGGCAAATTTCTCAAAGTTGGCTATGAACTCTTGGGCCAGTTGCCTGACTTTGGCATCGTAGGCGGCTTTGTCGGCCCAGGTATTGCGCGGGTTAAGTATCTCGTCAGGGACGTTTGGACAGGTCGTGGGCATGTATAGGCCAAACACTTCCTGCTGCACGTAAGGCACGTTGTCTAAAGCGCCTTCGAGCGCTGCCGTAATCATAGCGCGGGTGTAAGGCAGCTTGATGCGGCTGCCTACGCCAAACGAACCGCCGCTCCAGCCGGTGTTGACAAGCCAGACGTTGGCCTTGCTCTTGCGCAGTCTTTTGCCTAACATTTCAGCGTATTTGGCCGGATGCAGCGGCAGGAAGGGGGCGCCGAAGCAGGCCGAAAATGCAATTTTAGGGTCTTTAATACCGACCTCTGTGCCGGCCACCTTTGCCGTATAGCCACTGATGAAGTGATACATGGCCTGCTCAGGCGTCAGGCGGCTTATGGGTGGCAACACACCGAAAGCATCGCAGGTGAGGAAGAAGATGTTCTTTGGGCTTCCGGCAGCGTTGCCGCTAGGCACGGCGTTAGGTATGAAGTGTATCGGGTAGGATGCGCGTGTGTTTTCGGTGATGCTACGGTCGGCGTAGTTGATGGTGCGCGTGCCAGGAAAGAAGACGGTGTTTTCAATGATAGCCCCGTGGCGCATGGCGCGGTAGATATCAGGCTCTTTTTCTTCGCTCAGGTCGATGACCTTGGCATAGCAGCCGCCTTCAAAGTTGAACACTTCGGTGTCCGCCCAGGCGTGTTCGTCATCGCCAATGAGAGGGCGGTTAGCGTCGGCGCTGAGAGTAGTTTTACCCGTGCCCGACAGGCCGAAGAACAGCGCGATATCGCCTTTGGCGCCTATGTTGGCCGAGCAGTGCATGGGCAGAGCACTGGTGCGCGTAGGCAGCACGAAGTTGATGACGGAGAAGATGCCCTTTTTGATTTCGCCGGTGTATGCCGTGCCACCGATGAGCAGGCGTTTCTTCTTGACGTTGATGATGGCGAAGTTATGTTGGCGAGTGCCGTCCACTGCAGGGTCGGCGTGGAAGCCGGGAGCGCACAGGACCGTCCAGTGTGGGTCGAAGGTCTCGATTTCCTCGCGTGTGGGGCGGCGGAACATGTTGTAGGCGAACTGATTACTCCACGGATACTCTGTAATGACGCGAATGCGCAGGTGGTAGAGCGGGTCAGTGCTGGCATTGGCCTTCGCGTCGCGTACGTACACCTCTTTCTTTTTCAGATAAGCGCACACCTTTCGCCACAGGCGATCGAACTGTTTGGCATCAAAAGGCTTGTTGACCTTGCCCCAGTGCACCTTGTTGCGGGTGATGCTGTCTTCCACGATGAAGCGGTCGTCGGGTGCGCGTCCAGTGAACTCTCCGGTGGAGACGACCAGAGCCCCATTGTCGGCCAGCTGGCCCATGTTCTTGATGATGGAGTGTTCCATGAGTTCCTCGGGCGTGAGGTTCCAGTAGGCCTTCTTGTAGCCCTTCAGCCCGATGCTCTCGAGTGAAGCGGCCGGATTGCGAAATCCGATGTCTTGCATGATGTTGTTTTTGAATTGGTTAGGCAATGCTTTTTCGATATACAGTTTGCCGGCCTGAAAGGACTTTGCGGGCGCGTTTGCCTTTTTGCCGCGGCGAAGATACGGCAGTGCCTATATTGACCAACGGCCGCTTCCATTGCCTCCCAGGCAGTTGCGTCTGCCTTTCCGGGTAGTCCGGAGCCTGCATTGATGTAGAAAATCAGGCGCCCCACCGAAACACCATACCCGCCGTCAGGCGGAGCATTTGGGCAGTATTGCGCCCGCCGAGCATGTACGCCCCGCTAAGGATAAAGCCCAGCCGTCCGCCTTCGGAGTAGTAGGCTGTGCCGCCGATTTGGGTAAATGAAACCCCGTATGCCTGCGGAAGATCTGGCACACCAGGTGTGTAATCGGCGCCGCCGGGCGTGTGCTGGTACTCGGCCCAGGCATCCAGATAGTAGCGCGCTGCTGGAAAGCCGATGCGAAAGAGCGCCGTATAAAAGTCGGACGGCTCCACAGGCTGAAAGCCGGGCCGTGCGCGCCGGATAGCCTCAATGTCGGTCTCTGACAGGCGATCGAGGCGCCAGTGATAGCCGCCAGTGAGGTTGAAAAATAGCCCTAGTGGCGTGTCCCATTGCACAATGAGGCGCGCCGGCAGCGTCAGGGCGCGCTGCCCCAGGGCACCAGCAGCCACAATGGCGTAGCGCACCAGCGGAAACGACGCACCAGCACCTAGCAGCAGGCCTAAATGGCCGGCATTGCCCATAGGCCGATACACAGGGCGATATTTTAGGTGCAGGCTGCCGTCCTGCAGGCCGCTTTGCGTTTCGGTGAACACATACGCTGCCGTGGCTACGGCATCTAGGCGCTCCGTCAGGCCATACTCGGCGAAGAGGGCCAGAGTGTTGCCTCGAAAACCCTCGGCGTAGTGCTGACCCTCGGCGCCTAGGAATTGACGGGCCGAATTAAACGACAGCGAAGGAACGGCGTCGAGGACGCCTTTGCCTTTGAGGTAGCCGTCTAAGGGGCCCTGAGCGAAGAGGGCGTAAGGGATAAAGGATAGGAGGAGAATAATAATGCGCATTTTGATGATTTTTGGCCAAAAAAGCTTGGCCGATATATCACCAAACAAGTTTGGCGGTTACAGTTTTTGCGCCAAAAAACGGGCGGTGTGGCTTTGCTCGACGCTGACGAGTTCTTCGGGTGGGCCTTCAAAGAGCAGGTAGCCGCCGTGTTTGCCGCCTTCTGGGCCAAGGTCAATGACCCAGTCGGCGCATTTGATAACTTCCATGTTGTGCTCGACAATGAGGGCGGTATGGCCGCGGTTGACCAAGGCCTCAATGGCGGAGAGCAGTTTTCGGATGTCGTGGAAATGCAGGCCCGTGGTGGGCTCGTCGAAGATGAAAAAGATACTGCCGTTAGCCGGTCCGTTTCCAATGAGGAAGGAGGCTAGTTTGACGCGCTGCGCCTCGCCGCCCGAAAGGGTACTGCTCGATTGACCGAGCTGTACATAGCCCAGCCCGACATCGCTCAGCGGCTTGAGGCGCTCGAGGATGTCGCGATGGCCTTTGAAGAGGTCCAGGGCCTCGTCTACGGTCATTGTCAGCACATCGTAGATGTTTTTGCCGCGGTATTCTACTTCCAGCACATCGGCCTGGAAGCGGCGGCCGCGACACACCTCGCATTCCAAGTGGACATCGGCGAGGAACTGCATTTCCACCACCTGCTCGCCTTCGCCTTTGCAGGCTTCGCAGCGGCCGCCCTCTACGTTGAAACTGAAGTGGCGCGACTGGTAGCCGCGAATCTTGCTCAGCGGCTGCGCCGCATAGAGGTCTCGGATGAAATCGTAGGCTTTCACATACGTAACCGGATTGGAGCGACTGCTTTTGCCAATAGGGCTTTGATTGACCATTTCAACCCGGCTGATTTTTCTGACCTGCCCTTCGAGGCCATCGAAGATGCCGGGCGATATGGCCGGGGCATCAGGGAGGTGCTGCATCAGGGCGGGGTAAAGGATATCGCGCACGAGAGTCGTTTTGCCCGAGCCGCTGACGCCGCTGACGACAGTGAGACAGCCCAAAGGCACGCGCACATTTATGCGCTTGAGGTTGTGCTGGCGCGCGCCCTTGATGAGCAAGAAGTCTCTGGGTACGCGGCGCTGTTGCGGCACAGGTATACTCATGCGTCCGGTCAGATATTGAGCGGTTAGGCTGTTCGGAGCGGCGCGCTCCAGCTCGGCATACGGGCCGGAATAGACGACCTGACCGCCGTGGACGCCTGCCTCAGGGCCCATGTCCACTAAGTAGTCCGCGTTTCGGATGACGTCTTCTTCGTGTTCCACCACCACAACGGTGTTGCCCAAGTCGCGCAGGCGTTTTAGGGTCTGCACTAAGCGGGCTGTATCGCGTGGGTGCAGACCCACAGAGGGTTCGTCGAGCAGGTACATGGACTCTACCAAATTGCTGCCCAGTGTGCGCGTCAGGTGAATACGCTGCGTTTCGCCACCGCTCAGGGTGTTCGACACGCGGTCGAGTGTCAGGTATCCCAGGCCGAGTTCAACCATAGTGCGAAGGCGGCTTTTGATTTCGAGCAGTAGCCGACGCGCCACGTGCTCCTCGTACTCGCTCCAGTGGGTGTACTCAAAAAAGGCCAGCACCTCATCAATGGGCGTGTACGACAGCTCGGCGATGTTCTTACCCCCGACGCGCACGCACAGGGCTTCCCAGCGCAAGCGCTGCCCTTCGCACGTCGGGCACGTTGTGCGGCCCCGATAACGCGCCAGCATGACGCGGTTCTGGATTTTGTAGGTCTTGCTCTCTAGCTCTTCAAAAAAGCCGCGAATGCCCGGAAACATCTCGTTGCCGTTCCAGAGCAGCTTCTGTTGCTCCTTAGTCAACTCCTCATAGGGCTTGTGCACGGGGAAATCGAACCGATGGGCTAAGCGCAGGAATTCGGTGAGCCATTCACCAAACTTTTCACCCTTCCAGGGCGATACGGCGCCGTCATAGACCGATTTGGTTTTGTCCGGGATGACCTTGTCGAGGTCAATGCCCAGCACCCGACCGTAGCCTTCGCAGGTGGGGCAGGCGCCGTAGGGATTATTGTAATTAAATAGTTGCGGTGTAATCTCTGGGAAGGTCAGCCCGTCGGCTTCCAGGCGGGTGCTAAAGGCGTGCATGTGTAGGGCTTCATTTCCAGCGGCATAAATGCCCACGCTGCATTCGCCTTCGCCTTCCACCAAAGCGGTGTGGACGGAGTCGGCCAGACGCATCCACGTGTTGTCGTCGTCTTCGGCGGCGTTGCGCACGAAACGGTCAACGAGCAGCCAAAGGTCTTCCTCGGCGGCAGGCGGGGCTTCCAGCAAGTCTTCTATGCGTTCGATACGGCCGCTTCGGAAAAGACGCGTGTAGCCTTTTTGCAGCAGCAGCAACAGCGTTTGCTCTACAGAGCGCCCATGGAGCCGCAATGGTGTGAGCAGTAGGCCGCGCGTGCCGTCGGGCAGGTTCCGGACGAAGTCCACCACATCGCTCACCTCGTGCTTCTGCACCACCTGCCCGCTCTTGGGCGAGTAGTAGCGGCCGATGCGGGCGAAAAGCAGGCGCAGGAAGTCGTACAGTTCCGTCATGCTGCCCACCGTAGAGCGCGCATTGCCGGTGGTGACGCGCTGCTCGATGGCAATGGCCGGGCAGATGCCGCGGATGTAGTCCACATCGGGCTTTTTCATGCGACCCAAAAACTGGCGCGCATAGCTGGACAGGCTCTCCACATAGCGGCGTTGCCCTTCGGCGTAAAGGGTGTCCATCGTTATACTCGACTTGCCGGAGCCAGAAACGCCCGTGACCACGACCAGCGCTTTCTTGGGGATTTCCAGATCCACGTTTTTGAGGTTGTTGACCCGCGCGCCTTTAATGACGATACGACGCGAGTCCACTAAATCGGGAGCCAATTGTTCCAGCATCGCGTCGGCTGAGGGAGATGCGTTTGTCATGTTTCGGGAAAAATGAGCGGCCAAAGTTCGGAAGCGTTTTTTGGTGCCGAAGCACAAAGCCCATGGCCTGAGTGCACAAATTGTAGTGCGCCATCGAAAGGGCACATCTCAGGCGTTGCAGGCCGTTTTGAGGAGGCCCATGAAAACGGCTAACCAGACCAGCCCTTTTATCAAAAAAAATAAGAAGCCTGCCACTCCAATGCGGCGCAGCCAGGCTTTCCAGTCGTTCTTTACCATGTTGAAGAAGAATAAACCCGTCAGGAATGAAATGCAGCCGTGTTTAAACGAAGCCCTCCTACATTTGTTCGTACGGAGGGCCAGCGCCGTTGGCCAAGGGCCTTTCCGGCTTAGGCGCTTTCTCATGAAACAAATAAAATAAAAATGTATCACCTGCCTTTCTGCACTATGCGTATCTCTTGGGTACCTTCTGCTACCTTTCTGCTTGTTGCTGTGATGGCCATTCTGGCCTCGGCCTGCACGTACGACAATGAAGAAGACCTTTATGGCAAAGACCTCATCAATTGCGATACGGTTAGTGTACGTTACAGCGTCGAGGTAAAGGCCATCTTTGACGCCAATTGCGCGCGTTGCCATGTGCCTGGCTCGGCCCAGTTCTCAGGTATTCCCATGGGTACACATGCGCAAATAAGTAATTTTACTCAAAACGGAAGGCTGGTGGGCCGCATCAACAATGCCTCCAGCCCTATGCCACCCAGTGGGCTGATGTCTGCTTGCGACCGCGCCCGCATTGAGGCGTGGGTGCGCGCTGGCGCCCCTGACAACTAAGAAGCGCTTCCACCTTAACCCTATCAGCGATGGAAAGAAAACGCATTCTCCTGCTGCTCGTCCTCCTGCTGGCCGTTGTTGGCGGCACAGTTGGTTTGTACTTCTACAATCAAAAGATGCCAAGCATGGCCGGCCAAAAGGCTGAAATGACCATCTCGGCTGCCGACCTTTACGCAGCCTTTGAGGCCGACGAATCTGCGGCTAATGCCCGTTATTTGGGCAAAATACTGGCGGTGGAAGGGCCGGTACGCGAAGTCAACACCCTGCCCGACGGCACGGTAAAGGTCGTGCTGGATACCGGCAAAGACTTTGGCGTGCTGTGCGAATTTGACCCGAATACTTCCCACAAGCGCACCCACTTCGAGCCGGGCGAACGGCTGACCCTAAAGGGTGAATGCGCTGGGCTGAATTTCGACGTCCTCCTCTCCCGCTGCGCAATGGTAGAGTAACCGCATTAGGAAGACCATAACATGAAGGCCATACCCGCCCAACCCGACTCGTGCGTTTCACGTCTCTGAACAACATTCACTCACCCACTACACCCGGAGGTATGAAAAAAGCCTGTCTGACCCTCGCCGCAGTTACTCTGTTGCTGGCGACTTCTTACGCCCAAAAATTCATGACTCGCGACGCGCGCATCTCCTTCCTCTCCGAAACGCCGTTGGAAAAAATTGAGGCCATTAACAAAAGCGGCTCCGCCGTGCTCGACGCCGAAACCGGTCGCATGGAATGGAAAGTGCTCGTCAAAAATTTTATTTTTGAAAAGAAACTGATGCAGGAGCACTTCAATGAGAACTACATGGAGTCCCACAAGTACCCCAACGCCATCTTCAAAGGTGAAATCGTCAACCTCAAGGACGTAAATCTGAGCAAAGACGGCGCCTATAACGTGCGTGCAAAAGGCAAAATGACCATTCACGGAGTGGAGCGCGACATCGAAGTGCCGGGCAAAATCACCGTCGCCGGCGGTAAATTGAATGTAGTGTCAGATTTCAAAGTAGCCTGTGCCGACTACGACATCAGCATCCCGAGCGTCGTGCGAGACAACATCGCCAAAGAGATAGCCGTGCGGGTAGAGGCTGCACTGACGCCCATCAATCGCTGACCAGCGGTCGCCTTTCTTTGAGCGAGATACCAGCCTTGCTCGTTTGTCCGAGCTGTGTCTGCCAGGCGACCATGGATGGAGCAAAGCGTGTAGATCAGCATAACTTTGAGCCAGTGCTTTTACGATGGTAACTCTACATGAGAAAAAGAAACTGGCTTTGGCTGCTGTTGGCTGCAAGCGGTTGGTCGGCATGCGCCTTGATGCGACGGCCGTCCCATGACCGCGACGCACTGAGCACCATTTTGGAGACCTTGCAAAAAGACTCAGTGGCGCACGAAGTGCTCCGCCATCCACAGACGTACCGGGTACAGATCCTTTACACCCAAATTGACCGCCGGGCCGACGGCACGCCGCGCTTCCGCACCTTCGGGCACCAGGTGGACAGTACGCGCTATTTCTACCCGGCCAGCATGGTCAAAATGCCGCTGGCCCTGCTGGCCTTAGAAAAAATTCATCGCCTTCGCCAAAACGGCTACGCGACGCTACACCGCGACACGCCCTACCGAATAGACTCTCTGCGCCCTTTTCAGCAGCGGCTCACCGCTGACATCACCGCACCCAACGGTCTGCCCAGCATCGCTCACGACGTGCGGCAGATTTTTGTGGTCAGCGATAACCCGGCCTACAATCGCCTCTTCGAATTCCTGGGCATAGATGACATCAACCAGACCCTACGCGACAAAGGCTACACGCGCACCGGCGTCGTGCACCGCTTTTACAGCCCACAGCGCGACCAACAGTTTGCCAGCCCTATCGAATTCTATAACCCGGCCGACGGACGCATTATCTACTGCGAAAGCGAGAAAGTCGGCCACCAAACCTGGGCCAATCCACAGCACTCTACCGCCTTCGGCAAAGGGTGGGTCAATGCCGCCGGCGAGCAGGTCAATGAGCCCTTCGACATGCGCACCAAAAATTGGTTCGCTCTCACGGATATGGAGAAAATGCTGCGCGCCATCATTTTTCCTAGTTATGTGCCGCAGCAAAATCGTTTCGACCTGAGCGAAGATGATTATCGCTTTGTGTGGCGCTACATGGGCCTTTTTCCACGCGAGTGCGACTGGCCGCACTATGACTCTACTCACTACCCCGACCACTACGTCAAGTATTTCCTCTTGCCGCCGGAACGCCAAACCCACGACGGCTCCCTGCGTGTATTCAACAAAGTCGGGCAGGCTTACGGCACCATGACTGATGTAGCCTACGTTGTGGATGCCAAGAACGGCGTCGAGTTTTTTCTGGCGGCCACTATCCTGTGCAACTCCGACGGCATTTTCAACGATGACCACTACGACTACGACACCATAGGCCGCCCTTTTTTAGCCGCGCTGTTTCGGGTGGTGTACGACTACGAACGCCGCCGACCGCGCAAGCATCGGCCCGACCTGCGCCCTTTTGAAGCTGTGTTGCGATAGCGCACAGGCAAATTGAGTTATTGAACTTGCGCGAGGCTACCGTAAGGCACAAGATTTAAAAAATGCAGGGGCTGCAGAGGTGTTCTTCTCGGCGTTTCTCTGCGGTGAAAGAAGAGAGGTCTAACGCTCCCATCGGCTGGGCGGAAAGAGTACACGCATGGCCAGCATGGCAAAGTAGAAGGCTGAGCGTGCCCACAGGCGCGTCCAAAAATTGGCAAATTCAGGCAACCGTTCGCGGGTGATTTCTACGCAATGCTGCTCGAAGAGCGCCTCGATATGGTCGCATAGGGTGCGCACGAAGGTAGGGTCGGCCACATCCACGTTCATCTCCAAACTGCGGAAGCGGCTCAAGGGGTTGAGGTTGAACGAGCCCACGGAAGCCCACATGCCATCCGCTAAGATGGCTTTGCCGTGCATGACCGACTGCTGCCACAGGAAGACGCGCACACCTTTTTGGATGAGGTGATAGGCCACGTAACGCTCGGCCCACTTCATGGGGGGCACATCGGAAGGGCCTGTCAGCAGCAGGCGCACTTCTACGCCGCGTTGCACGGCGCGCTCTAGCCGTCGTTGCACCAGCAGGCCGGGCAGGAAGTAACTGGCCACCAGTGTGAGCGAGCGCTCGGCGCCGCGCATGGCGTGTAGGTAGCTGTGGAAGACCTCGGTCTTGCGCCGCAGCCAGTCGTTGAGGCGGAAGCGGACGAGTCCCTGGCGCGGAGGCGATGGGAGCCAATCGGCTCTTCTGCCGCGGCGAGGCCAGCGTTTTTTCCAATAGTAATGCTCGTAGATGTCGGTGCACAGGTCGTGCAGGTACTGGCACACGTTGCCCTCGATATACACGGCAAAGTCGAGCCAGGCCGGTTCTTCAGGTGTGCCGCGGTACTTATCTGCAATGTTAATGCCGCCAATAAGCGCCCGGTGCGCATCGGCCACCACTACTTTTTGGTGCAGCGTGCGCCCGCCCTGCCAGCGCCATACCGATACGATGTGTCGGAAAAAGCGAAAATGCACGCCGCCTTCTTTCAGGCGCTGAACGAAGGCACCGGGCAACGCCGCAGAGCCAAAGCCATCGGCTATGACCCACACCTGAACGCCTCGCTGCACAGCCTCCAGCAGTGCTTCTGCCACCTCTCGCCCAGTGCGGTCGTCGGCGAAGATGTACGTCTGGATGTGAAGGCTGTGTTGCGCGTCAGCGATGAGCCTAAACAGGCGTGCGAAGTAGTCTTCGCCGCTGTGAACCAATTCAACCCGGTCCGCTTTGACATATTCTTTCATAAGTGAGCACTGCGGCAGGCATGGGTAGCCTTCTTAGCAACACCCGGAGTCGGGTGAGCAGCACCCTCCTGCTTTTGTCAGGTCACGCAGGGCTACCTTGCGTTTGGCCGTCCGCTGTTCGCGACGCCCCGGATTGCCGCCGGGCTTTCGGCCGTAAACGGTGATGCTAAAGATGCCCGCGGGATTTTGCCGAAAGGCTTGCAATTCCGCCGCCGAAAGGTACTCCATCAAGATGCCATCGGGTATTAGGATTGGCTTTTGTTTTTCTACTCTGACCTCTTCAAAGCCCGCCTGCTGAAGGAGCGCTAAATACTCGTCGCGCTGAATAGCGCCCGCTACGCAGCCAGCGTACATCTCTGCTGCTGCCTGCAGTTGCGGATGGAGCGGCCCGGTCAGCACGACGTCGGAGATGCTGAAATGGCCGCCCGGGCGCAGCACCCGAAAAATCTCGGCAAAGGCTCTGGCTTTATCGGGCACCAGATTGAGCACGCAGTTGCTGACCACCACGTCCGCGGAGTTGTCCGATACCGGCAGGTCTTCGATGTCGCCTTCGCGGAACTCTACGTTGTTGTAGCCCAGCCTTTTGGCGTTTTCGCGCGCCTTGCGGACCATGGCCGGCGTGAAGTCCACGCCGATGACTTTGCCCGTTTCGCCCGTTTCGGCGCGGGCTACGAAGGCATCGTTGCCGGCGCCCGAACCCAAATCGAGCACGACATCGCCCGGTTGGATGCGCGCGTACTCGGTAGGCAGACCGCAACCCAAGCCCAAGTCCGCGTCTGGCTCGTAGCCGTCCAGCCCGGCGTAAGACTCCGACATGATGGTGTAGGTGCCTGGTGGGC
>FQKF010092512.1_pt1 | contig 22128 bp, 23 predicted proteins | sample 1504521 | NCBI WGS metagenome assembly FQKF01 (sample SAMEA4475357, study PRJEB15587) | soil metagenome | biome: Soil; feature: Field | place: India | collected 2015-03-11 | depth 0 m
ATCCTTGTGTCGGGGGTTCGATTCCCTCCCGCACCACTTCCCCCCCCTCCCAATCAACCCACTTTTTATTTTTCCGATTTATGGGTTACAAAAGAATGGAAAAGAAATATATGAGTCGTTTTTTGGAGGAAGCCAGGGGATTAACCGAAACAGGAAGTTATACACAAAGAGAAATTATAGAAACATTAATAGAATTATACGAAAGAAAGTTCCGCGACGAGAAATATCTTCTTTTTCTTAAGGAGAAGTTGAAAAGGTGCAGTAAGCATTAGTTTGAATATATTAACGATTTTAGCCCTTTTTTGAAATATTAATCCGGTATCTTTGCAAAAATGCGAACGGGAAAATGGGTCATATTTTTGGTGATCTTTGCAGTGTCTTGCAACAAATTCGAGCGTTTGCTGAAAAGCACGAACTATGAATTGAAATATGAAAAGGCCTTGCATTATTACGACAAAGAAAACTACACCCGCGCTTTTCAGCTTCTGGAGGAATTAATTCCCGTTTTTAAAGGAACCGACCGTGCCGAGGAAGTATATTACCGTTATGCATGGTGCAATTATCATTTAGGCGACGTATTGTTGGCTCAGTATCATTTCAAAAATTTTGCGCGGCAATTTCCCAATAGTCCGCGAGCCGAGGAATGTTACTTCATGAATGCTTATTGTTATTATATTTCCGGTCCGAAATACGATTTAGATCAAACCAATACCAAAAATGCCATTAAGGAAATACAGTCGTTTGTGGATAATTTCCCCGACAGCCGTCGCATTGATACCTGCAATTTACTGATTGACGAAATGCGGGCAAAAATTGAAAAAAAGGATTTCGAAATTCTGAAGTTGTGGTATAAAATTGAGGATTACAAAGCTGCCATCGTTCAGGCTCAAAATTTCATCGATGATTACCCTTCGGGTATATATACCGAAAAAGCCTATGAAATTTTAATACGTTCCTATTTTCTATTAGCCGAAAAAAGCATTCCCGAAAAAAAAGCCGAGCGATATAGCGGGGTGGTGGACAATTATCTGAATTTTATCAACTTATATCCAAATTCTTTGTATATTAGCAGCCTTGAAAATTTATATATAAAAGCCAAAAAAGAATTAAATATTTGAATTATGGACTTGAAGAACATTAATGCTCCTACCAATATCATCACGCGCGATATTCGTGAATTCGACAAAAAAACCGGAAACCTTTATGAGGCAGTTGCCATCATGAGCAAGCGGGCCAATCAGATTAACCAAAAACTGAAAGAAGAATTATATAATAAATTGAAAGATTTCAGTTCATCTACCGATACCCTTGAAGAAATATTTGAAAATCGTGAACAAATTGAGGTTTCAAAATATTTCGAACGCTTGCCCAAGCCGGCCTTAATTGCCATTCAGGAATTTCTGGAGGATAAAATTTTCATCAGAAAACCTGACGACAATAAAAAGGATGAGATTTAAATTATTACCCGAATTTTTATTTCATAAAAGGCAGTTATAAACTGCCTTTTTTATTATGTTGAAAGGGAAGAACATACTTGTTGGAATAAGCGGGGGCATTGCGGCTTACAAAATACCCTTAATGGTTCGTTTGCTTAAAAAAGAAGGGGCAAATGTTCAGGTAATTATGACGCCCATGGCCCATGATTTTGTATCGGCCAAGACGCTTTCGGTTTTAAGTGAAAACCCTGTTTATTCAGATTTTTTCAAGGAAAATAACCTTTGGAACAATCATGTAAGGTATGCCGAATGGGCCGATTTGATCGTAGTTGCTCCGGCCACGGCCAATACATTGGCTAAAATGGCATCAGGCATTTGCGATAATCTGTTGTTAAGCGTCTATTATTCGGCACGTTGCCCGGTTATGTTGTTTCCGGCCATGGATTTGGAAATGTATGAGCATCCCGCCTTAAAACTGAATTTAAAAAAACTTGAAGAGAACGGAAATATCGTTATCCCGGCTGAATCGGGGCCTTTGGCCAGCGGTCTGTCCGGTGAAGGGCGCATGCCGGAACCCGAGACCATTTTTAATTTCATTAAGGCACATTTTGCATCATCAGGTCCTTTAAAAGGAAAAAAGGTTTTGATTAATGCAGGCCCCACATTTGAAAAAATAGACCCTGTTCGTTTTTTGGGTAATCGCAGTTCCGGAAGAATGGGAATTGCCATTGCCGAAGCCTTTGCCGACAGGGGCGCTCAGGTAACACTGGTTTTAGGCCCTGTTTGTGAATATCCGGAATCAAAAAACATTAATTTGATCAAAGTTGAAAGTGCACAAGAAATGTTTGATTCCATGATGCAATGCTTTATGGAGTCGGATTTTATTGTATGCTCGGCCGCTGTTTCCGATTTTCGCCCGTTCCGCTTTTCATACGAAAAAATTAAAAAAAATAAAGCCGGCAATTTAATTCTTGAACTTACGTTAAATCCGGATATACTCATGGAAATAGGCAAGCGTAAAAAAGATAATCAGGTATTGGTTGGTTTTGCTTTGGAAACCGAAAATGAATTGGAATACGGCTTAAAAAAATTAAAGAAAAAAAATGTCGATTATATGGTCGTTAACAGAGAAAATCAGGAAGGACAAAGTGTTTTCGGTTCCGAAACCAATTCGGTTACCATTTTCAACAGGCAGGAAAAAAGCATTAAATTTGAGAAAATAACCAAAAAAGAACTGGGAATAAAATTAGTGGAAATTATTACCGGACAATACAAATGAATTTTTTATTAAAAAAGATATATCTCTTATTTTTAACGATTTGTGTTTTTATTCATGTATCATCTTTTGCTCAGGAATTAAATTGTCAGGTTCAGGTTAATTTTTCTCAGGTACAAGGTACAGATTTAAAACAAGTGGCCGATCAAATTCAGAAAGCGGTTTATGAATTCATGAATAATTCCAAGTGGGGAAAAGATCAGTTTTTACAGCAAGAGAAAATCGATTGTTCCATTTTAATTATTCTGGAGGAACGTTCCGGTTCACAACTTGATGTTTATAAAGGACGCATTCAGGTTCAGGCACGCCGACCGGTTTTTGGCAGTTCCTATTATACTCCCATTCTGAATATAGAAGACCAGGATTTTGTATTCAGATACCAACAATTCCAGCAATTGGATTTTAATCTCAATGTTTTTCAAAGCAATTTAACTTCCGTACTTGCATTTTATGCCTACGTTATATTGGCTTCCGACTATGATACTTTTTCACCTCTCGGCGGCAGCGAATATTGGCAAAAAGCCCAAATCATAGTTCAAAATGCACAGAATGCCGACGAGGCCGGATGGAGACCAAACGATAAAAACATTCGTAATCGGTACTGGATTGCCGAAAATGCCCTTCAGCCGGTTTTTGAAGGTATCAGAAATTGTATGTATGATTATCACAGAAAAGGATTGGATAAAATGAACGAAAATGTGGAGGATGCCCGTAATGAAATATACAAGGCTCTAACGCTCTTAAAACCTGTTTATCAGGCTCGTCCCGCTTCATTCCCGCTTCAACTTTTTTTCAATGCCAAAAGGGATGAAATTATCAATATCTTCCGAGGAGCTACGCCTGAAGAAAAAACTAAAATTTTGGAATTGTTAATGCTGGTTGACCCGGCCAACACCACGCGATACGCTAAAATCCAGGAATAACTTTTACATCTTACCGGTTAAAATTTTATTCCAGTATAACCAAGGTAACAAATAACGCTTTAATAAAAACATACTCAGGCGTTCTTTGCTTTGGTCGAAGGGGAATGTTTCAGCGGGTTGATTGTTATAATCAAATTCACACAAAACCAGTTTGCCGTAACCTGTTAATACCGGACAACTTGAGTATCCGTTATAGGAAGCGGTGAGGGGTTGGTTGTTCATGAAAGAAAGGATATTTCTGACCAGCACGGGAACCTGCTTTCTAATGGCAGCACCGGTTCTGGATGTGGGTAAGGAGGCTGTGTCGCCCAATGAAAAAACATTGGGGTATTTTTTATGTTGAAGCGTAAATTTGTCCACATCTACCCATCCGTTAGCGTCGGCCAAGGGGCTGAATTTAATAAAATCATGAGGGCCTTGCGGGGGCGAAACATGCATTAAATCAAACGATACTTTTTTTATTTCACCCTGATGGCTGCCGTCAAATTCCTGAAAAACTGCGATTTTATTCATTCCATCTACTTCAATTAATTTATGTCTGAAGTTTCTTTTTATATGATACCTGTCTGCCACTTTAAGTAATGTTTTTTCGTATTTTTCAATGCCAAACAAACGGGTTCCGCCCGACCAAAATTCTATTTCGGATTTTTCAAGCACTCCTTTTTTCCTGAAGTAGTCGGAAGCCATATACATGATTTTTTGCGGTGCCCCTCCGCATTTTACCTGAGTGTGCGGCGCCGTGAAAATAGCTTTACCTCCCTTGAAATTTTGCAGGCATTTTCAGGTATATTCAACGGTTTCCGGTGAATAAATGGAACAAACATTGTTTTTTCCTAATGTATCATTTAAACCTCTGATTTCTTCCCACAACAATTTAATGCCCACTGCAACAATAAGAATGTCATACTCCAATGTTTCGTTGTTTTCTAATTGAACTAAATTTTTTTCGGGTAAAAATCCGACGGCTTTTTTTCGTATCCATTTTGCGTTTGATGGAATAACGGAAGCTTCAGGCCTAACGGTCTTGCTAAAATCATAAATCCCTGAACCCACCATCGTCCATGCCGGTTGGTAAAAATGGCGATCGGAAGGTTCCACAATGGTTATATTTAGCTGGGGATTTCTGTTTAATAATTGAGCTGCAGCCGAAATTCCGGCGTTGCCGCCTCCAAGGATAACTATTTTACTTTTCATACATCACAAAACTAATTCCTGAAAAAGGAATTTTTATGCACTTAAAAAATGATTGTTATCATTTTATGTTGATTAACATTCTTCCTTTTAAACAACCGCATATTAAAAACATTTTTCATGAATACATAAGAATTTTGGCAGCATAAAATAATTTTATTCAATGAAAAAAATTCATTTCATTGCCATTGGAGGCAGTGCCATGCACAATTTGGCGTTGGCACTCCAAGCATCGGGCTATGAAGTTACGGGAAGTGATGATGAAATACGCGATCCCAGTTATACGCGGTTAAAAGTAGCCGGATTACTTCCGGAAAGAATCGGTTGGTTTCCTGATAAATTAAGTTCCAAGATCGATGCCGTTATTTTGGGGATGCATGCCAGAGAAGATAATCCGGAATTGTTGGAATCATTGCGTTTGGGTATTCCTGTATATTCCTATCCGGAATTTTTGTTTAAATCTTCGGAAAACACCCTTAGGGTGGTGGTGGGCGGAAGTCATGGAAAAACCACCACTACGGCGATGTTGCTTCACGCTCTTCGGATAAAAAACGTACCCATGAATTATTTGGTGGGCGCCCAGCTGGAAGGATTCGACACCATGGTCAGAATACATCCCGAATCCAGGATTTCCGTTTTTGAAGGCGATGAATATCTTACTTCTCCCATAGACCGTCGTCCGAAATTTCATTTATATAAACCGCACATTGCCATACTCACCGGCATTGCCTGGGATCACATCAATGTTTTTCCCACCTTTGATGAATATGTAAAGCAGTTTACTGTTTTTATCGATACGCTGGAAAAGTTTGCCACATTGTTGTATGACGAGTCAGACGAAGTTTTAAAAAAAGTGGTGGAAGAACACCCCCGCACGGATATTCAAAAAATCCCCTACGGTTATCCCGAATATTTCACGGATGATAACAAAGTGGTTCATGTTGTTTATAAAAATCAAAACCATCCAATGAAAATTTTCGGAAAACACAACCTGAAAAATATGGAAGCCGCATCTTTGGCCTGGGTTGCACTGAATTTCGACCGACAAGAATTCTGGAAAAATATGGAAGATTTTCCGGGTGCGGCCGGACGTATGGAAATTTGGTATAGAGATCAGAAAAATATCGTTATTCGTGACTTTGCTCATTCTCCTTCCAAATTAAAATCGACCATCAAAGCCGTTAAAGAACATTTTTCCGATTATCATTTAAAATCGTTCTTTGAATTACATACCTTCAGCAGCTTAAATAAAAATTTTATCCCACAGTATAAAAACTGCATGGAAGAATCCGATGAGGCCTATGTTTACTATAACCCTCATACGCTTGAACATAAGCGAATGGAATTCATAGAACCTGAATTTGTTAAAAAATCATTCGGTTCGGGTAATTTACACGTTACGGTGAACCATGAAGAATTATTTGATCAAATTAAAAAAAATGAAAAACAAAAGATTGCTATTCTGTTGATGAGTTCCGGGGATTTTAACGGATTAAAAAAAGAATGGGTGATCGACAAGTTTGTTTCATCATGAAAAAAATATGTCTTATATCCGATACACATGGGTATCTTCCCGAAAAAGCGGAAAAATATCTGGAAGAAGCCGATGAAATCTGGCATGCAGGAGATATAGGACAACCCGATATATTGTTCCCCTGGGAAAACAGAAAAATCATCCGGGCCGTATATGGAAATATTGATAGCTTGGAGAATCAAAAAAAATATCCGGAGGAACTTTTTTGGAAGGAAGGCCAAAAACTTATATACATGACCCATATCGGAGGTCGCCCGGGACGTTATCCGGCTAATGTTAAAAAAAAACTTACCGAACTAAAACCGAGTGTATTTATTTGTGGTCATTCTCATATACTCAGGGTAGAATATGATAAAACCTATGGTTTTTTGTATTTGAATCCGGGTGCATGCGGAAGAGAGGGATTTCATAAAACAAAAACGCTGCTCTTGTTTGATTGGTTTGAGGATAATTTACGAAATTTGAGGGTGGTGGAATTAGAACCCCGGGGAGTATGAATCAGCCCAAAGAAAATATCCAACGAAAATTTTTTTCAAACGAGGAATTAGTTCTTCTTAATGCATTGCACGATAAGGAATTAAAAGAAGTTTATTGCTATTTGTGGGTAAATAAAGTTAATTCAAAACACCCGCTTGATATGATTATGGCTTTGGAACTGGTTACCGATGAGAAACCGATAATATTATCCATACATGATACGGATGAAGCCATAGAAGTAAACAATTTTGATTTTGATTCCATTCAACATCAATTGAATGAAGAATTTGGCGACAAAATAAAATTTTATCGTATAAGCGCCTCCGATACCGGCATGTGGAAGAACTGCATCGGAAAAAAAATCCAAGCCGTGGAATTAACCCGTGAAGATAAAAACTACTATTCCGACTCGATTCTTTTGAATTTCGGAGAAGAAATGAGAATAGTGAATGCCAGTCCGTTAGATGGCCTTATTATTGATTTTTATGAAAAAGAAATATGAGCAAAAAATCCTTTTTTTTAGAAAACATACACATCGGAGGTCCTGATTTATTTCTGATTTCCGGCCCTTGTGTGATTGAAGAAGAAGACATCATGTTCCGAACCGCCGATATGCTGAAAACTATATCGGAACGTTTGAAAATCCCGGTTATTTTTAAATCATCATTTTTAAAAGATAACCGCAGCAGTTTAAAGTACTATGACGGCCCGGGGTTGGAGGAAGGTTTAAAAATCTTGGAAAAAATAAAAAAGAATTTTGGTTTTCCCGTACTAACGGATATTCACGAGAGCTATCAGGCCGTCCCGGTAGGCGAGGTTTGCGATGTAATCCAAATTCCGGCGTATTTGTGTATGCAAACCTCTTTGGTTGTGGCCGCAGCCAAAACGGGAAGAATTGTCAATATCAAACACGGACAATTTTTGGCGCCCGAAAACATGAAGCATCCGGTGCAGAAATGCTTGGACAGCGGTAACGACAAAATTATTTTAACGGAAAGGGGGTATACGTTCGGGTATAATGATTTGATTGTGGATCCCAGAAGTTTTTATCATTTGAATCAAATCGGTTTTCCGGTGGTGCACGACATCACGCATTGCGTAAGGAAGTACGGCATTCCCAGCAGCGATGCCAAAGGCGGGGCCAGAGAATTTCTTCCTGTGTTAAGCAGAACCGGAGTGGCGTGCGGTGTGGATGGGGTTTTCATTGAAGCACACCCGGACCCCTCCACGGCTAAATGTGATGCAGCTTCGCAATTGTGCGTTTACGACCTGGAAGAATTCATGAAGCCCATCCTTGAAATTCACGAGGTGGTGAGAAAATATTCTTTGCATAAATAATAATTAACAATACCCTTTCATCTTATACACCAAAAAACCAATCCATTCATGCAAAAGATAACTAAGGTCGCGGAGGGCCTGGGAATTGGGTATGAATAAAAAGTCGGGCGCATAGCGGCGTGGGCCGGAATGCGGATCGGTAACGAAGGGCTTTACTTTAAATCCTGCTTTTTTGAAAATGGCCAAAGAGCGCGGCATGTGATAGGCCGAAGTTATCAACCATAAGGTATCGTTGGTTATGCCCAGCGAATCGGTGATTTTTTTGGTATAAAGTGCATTTTCAAACGTGTTTCGACTTTCCCATTCGAAAACAAAAGATGAGTCCGGTAAGCCGGCATCCTTCATAAATTTTTTTATGAAAAGTGCTTCTTTTTTGTCCGGAAATTCCATGCTTCCCGAACCACCGGTAAATATTAATGTTTTCGCGGCACCGGCATTTAATAACCTTAGGGATTGAAACAATCTGTCGGCGCTTTCGGCAAAATCCACTTCGTTTTTGCGCAGGTCCATATCACACACCCCGCCTAAAATAATCCCGGCTTTGTATCGGACTTTGGTCAAGTCATAATCGGGTGTGCGGGTTTCATAAAGGCGATAGAGTTCATCCACAATAAAACCGTTGGAACAAACGTACAATAGAACCAATGCGGAAATTAAAAATCGAAAACGACGTTTTTTCTTGAAATCTACATAAAATACTCCGATAAGGATAAAAAACCAGGTTAGGGGATGCGTAAGGAAGGATAAAATTTTACTGATGTAGAAAAACATTTTTTATAACGACCAGTAGGTAAAAGGAAAATTTTTCTTTCGGTAAATTCCTTTTACATCCACCATTATTCCCTTTTTGGTCAAAATTTTTGAAAAATATTTTTCATCTAAATCCAAATAGGGTTTATGGTTTACGGCTACAATTACGGCATCGTAATTTTTACCGGGTTTGGTAAGCGCATAGCCGTATTCGTGTTTAAATTCCTCGGGGTCTGCATAGGGGTCGGTAATATCCACCTTCACCCCATACGACATTAATTCTTTGATGACATCGGCCACTTTGCTGTTGCGGATGTCCGAAACATTTTCCTTGAATGTGGCTCCCATAACCAAAACTTTGGATTTGCTGATATTTTTTCCGGCGGCTATTATTTTTTTAACCGTGTTTTTAGCCACATAAAAACCCATGCTGTCGTTAACGTATCGACCGCTGTTGATGACCCTTGCATGATATCCCAGGGATTCTGCTTTAAAGGTAAGATAGTAAGGGTCAACCCCTATGCAATGACCGCCTACGAGACCCGGATAGAACTTCAGAAAATTCCATTTCGTGGAAGCGGCTTCCAGAACATCAAACGTGTTGATGCCCATACGGTTGAAAATAATGGAAAGTTCGTTCATCAACGCAATGTTAACATCACGCTGAGTGTTTTCTATGATTTTGGCAGCTTCAGCGACTTTAATGGATGGCGCACGATGTACACCCGGCTCAACAATTATTTCATAAACATTTGAAATAACATCCAAACTTTCATTATCACATCCGCTGACAACTTTTAAAATTTTAGTAATGGTATGTTCTTTATCACCCGGATTGATGCGTTCGGGTGAGTAACCAACCTTGAAATCTTTTTTAAACTTCAACCCGCTGTACTTTTCCAAAACAGGAATACAATCTTCCTCCGTACAGCCCGGATATACGGTGGATTCAAAAACCACATAATCGCCTTTTTTCAGACATCTGCCCACGCTTTCAGAGGCCGAAAGCAGGGGCTTTAAATCGGGAATATTATGTTCGTCAATGGGAGTGGGAACGGCAATTATAAAAAATTTTGCTTTTTTTAAATCGGAAAGTTTGTCGGTGAAAAGGATATCGGCCCCCTTAAACTCTTCAGTCGGGAGTTCATTGCTGGGGTCTATACCTTTTCTCATGAGTTCAATTCGCTTTGAATTAATGTCAAAGCCTATGACTTTGACCTTTTTTGCAAAAGCCAAGGCAATGGGAAGACCCACATAGCCCAAACCTATTACCGCAATGGCTTCTTCTTTTTTTAATATTTTATGATACAGAGACATGATGATGAAGTTTTTTATTAACAAGATGCTCCGGACGGAGCTGATAAATACGTTGGATAATATCAACCACCTTAAGGCCCTCCATGGCGTTGGTGTTAATGGAGTCGCCGCCTTTAAGCGTATCAATTACGTTTTGGATGACACGGTCGTGATTGTTGGCCGAGCCCTTATAACCGCCATAATCATTGGCGGCATTCGTTGGGGGAAGTTCGGGCATGGTGTAATTTTTTATGTGGCAATATTCTATTTTATCCATGTATTGCCCGCCCACTTTAACGCTTCCGTTCTGCGCGATGATGGTTAAGCTGCTTTCCAGGTTTTTATCATAGACAGATGTGGAGTAGGATATAGACCCCATGGCGCCATCATTGAAACGAAAAATAACCATTCCGCTGTCCTCGAACTCTGTGAGTTTTTGATGATTAAAATCATCAAAATGGGCTTGTATGTCTTTAATGTCTCCGAATATCCAATACATGATATCCACCCAATGGCTGAATTGGGTAAAAAGGGTTCCACCGTCCAAATCACGGGTACCTTTCCAGTTTTTTCCCGTATAGTAACGCTCATCACGGTTCCAAAAGCAGTTAAGCTGGACCATATATATTTTTCCCAATACTCCGGAAGACACGATGTTTTTTAACCAAACCGAAGGGGGCGAATATCGGTTTTGCATTACACAAAACACTTTTTTACCAGCCTTTAGCGATTCATGAATGATATTTTCCGCATCCGATACGGTTAAAGACATAGGTTTTTCAATAACCACATGTTTTCCGGAACGAAGGGCCTTAATGGCCAGTTCAGCATGGGAACCATTGGGTGTGCAAATGTTAACTACTTCAGTTTCGGGATGATTTTCTAGGAGTTCGTTTATGCTTTGATAAAAGGGCTCCTCGGGTAAGACAGAAAATAAATCATTGGCCGGCTTAATATCACACAAGCCGATCAGAACGGCTTGGGAATTTCTTCGAATCATTTCGGCATGACGCTTTCCGATATGTCCCTGGCCGACAACGGCAAAATGAATTTTTTTATTGTCCATGATCAGAATATCCGAGTAACTTGATTATTCATTAACTGATATTTCTGGCCGCTTTCCGGACAAACGGCAAATCCGTTGGAGTCAAATTTTAACTTATGACCAAATTCACTCATCCAACCGGTTTGACGTGCCGGATTACCCACAACCAATGCATAAGGCGGAACATCTTTGGTGACAACCGCACCCGCTCCGATGAAAGCATATTCTCCGATGGTAATGCCGCAAACAATGGTAGCATTCGCTCCTATGCTGGCACCTCTTTTAACCAATGTTTTGGCATATTGATTTCTTCTGTTAACGGCACTTCTCGGATTAATTACATTGGTGAATACCATACTTGGCCCCAGGAAAACATCGTCTTCACAAATCACGCCGGTATAAACCGATACATTATTTTGAATTTTGACATTATTTCCAATGATGACCCCCGGTGAGATTACCACATTTTGACCAATGTTACAATTTTTACCTATATGACAGTCGGGCATGATGTGCGAGAAATGCCAAATTTTTGTTCCCGCCTCAATTTTTGACCCCTCATCTATTACGGCAGTGGGGTGAGCAAAATAATCCTGCATAAAAATGACCGCAAATTTAGTTTTTATTTATCATTTGTTAATAAAATTCACAACTTTCATTGTTCGATATTTTTAACCAATTTAAAACTTATTTGTATTTTTGTTAAAATATTTGAAATTTACCATGAAAAGAATTTTAAGTTTTGCTCTATCATCAGTGGTAATGAGTGTGTCGATGGCACAACTCACATTTACTTGGAGTCCGGCCGGTCCGGTTCTTTCAACCGGAAGAGCCCGGGCTATGCTTATTGATAAATCCGATCCGTCCAGGAAAACACTTTATTTAGGAAGTGTTACTTCCGGTATATTTAAATCAACGGATTACGGCGCCAATTGGTCTCCCGTTAATGTTCAAGATCCCGTCAGAAATATCAGTTATTTGGCTCAAGCCGCTGACAATACCATTTATGTGGCAACCGGAGAAGGATTTTTAAAAAGTTCTCAACTGCCAACATCCTTGCCCGGTACCGGTTTATATAAATTAAGTGGGAATAATCTTGTTCAGGTTGCAAGCTCATCTATATTAGGAACCAGAATTACGCGCATTGCCTGTCACCCAACCAACGCACAAGTTATTTGTGTGGCATCAAATGCCGGAGCTTTCTTAACTACCGATGGTGGTAATAATTGGATACAATGTTCGGGTGCGATTTCTCCAACGGATATGGCCTATACCTGTGAATTTGACCCGACTGGAAACCTGTTTGTTACGGCCGGCCCGACCAATTCCGTTCAATTATACAAAACAACTTCCAATAATCCTGCCGGTTTTGCTATTTTAACTCCTTCTTCATCCCAACTTCCGAACAATAACTTTGGCAGAATTGAAATTGATTTTGCCAATAACGGAAATATCATTTATGCCTCTTGTACCAATAACTCAATAACTCCCGGACCTTCAATGGCTGCTTTGTTTGTCAGTTACGACGGAGGCTCTACTTGGCAGGTAGCTCATCAAGCTTCTCCTCAACAAGACCCTATGTCATTTAATGGTCAACTTAAACAAGGGCTGTTTTACAATGTTTGCAGAGTAAATCCTTTAGATCCACACAGAGTTTTTGTGGGTAGTTTTACGCTTCAGGAATGGAAAAGAACTTCTCAATCACCTCTTTATGGGACCTGGACAACCTATGGAAGCCCATTTTTTATAAATACGCAATTATATGTCCATGAAGGTATTACGGATATTGATTTTGAAGTTAACGGCGGTACCATTTCCAAGTACTACATATTAACCGAGGCCGGTCTTTATCGTTCGGTGGATGGATTGTTAAGCTTTCAACCCTTTTTTAAAGGCATCAATACTGCACAATTCAATTCTATTGGCGTGGTAAGGGACCCTAAATTTGATGTTTCGGGGAATAGTTTAATTCCTTACACAGATTTCGTTGCGGGTACATTAGGTAATGGAATACTTTACTTTTCCGGAAAATACCCCCAAATTTCCAAAGAAGAAAAATTGGCTTCCGGAGACATTTTTAATGTTCAAAATTCTAATATTTCCAGCAAACTTGGATATTTTTCATTATCTACCAGCAGTTTATATGTAACAACCGATTTTTCCCAAACCGATCCCAGCATTGTGTATGCATTTCATCAAGCTACGGTTTGCGGTAATTCGAATCCTCCGCCTATTTGGGCTTTGCCTGATTACCGAGGTATAACAAATGCTGCCGGGGTTATACAGGCAGAATATGCCAATAATAATTACAACAACATCGGTACACCCATTAAATTGTGGGAAGGTTTTAAACAAACCATCGGAAACAACACCATTCAACCCACCGATCCTGTTTTGTTTTATAACGATTCAGTGAGAATTAACGTACCGATGACAAACTCAGCTCAAACAACTTTTACCATCAACATGCCTAAACCCCAAAGAACGGCAATCGTTGATAAAGTTATTATTCGCACGTTTACTGTTCCTGTTCTGGAATGCAGCAGTTCCGGTGGGGTAACTGTTTTTTCTCTGAATGTGGCTACAAACCCAACCATATACACCAAAGCACTTATGGAATTTGATAATACTTCACCAACAGTAACAACAAACAACTATACATTAACCAATCTTGCTTCACCCACTCTCAATATCGACAATAATTTAAGTTATGATGCTAATTCTAATTCCGATGTAATTAAATTTAAAATTACGCATACACCATTGGCTGCTATCACCAATAGTGCCAATTACAGATTTTTCAGATTAGGGGTTACCATTTTCTATAAATATTTACCAGGTGCAAAAGTTAAAGTTTCCAGCAATAATATACCGGGAGGTACTTTTGTAGATTCAACCAATTTGGCTAACGGTGCCGTTTGGAGTTTTACTAATGCCTCTACAACTTCAATAGTGGCAGCCGCCGATCCAACTTTAAATCCTGTGGTTAAATTCACTCCTCCGGTTTCTGCCCGGTTGGCCATTGCCAGTTCAAACGCTATTTTGGTTAACAAACGTCCTTTAAAAACAACGGATCCAATGTTATTGCAGGCCGTAAGTTGTCCCGGTGCCATTACGACTAATTCAACATCTTCCAACGCGGGAACTTTAAGTACAATCGGGTTCCCGAGAATGATCGAATGGGCACCTGACGGAAGGTCTCTTTATTTCGTTTCCACACCGAATCCAACTACAACCACTACATATAGTTTATTTAAAGTTTATGTAGGTCCTGAAATTTACGATTTTACATTGGATGATTATCGTGGAACTTTCTATACCGGTGCAGTGCTCGGAACAAAAGCCAGCGTTCTTCCTTCCAATTATAATTTTAATTATACAACCAATTTTCAATCTCCGTTCAGAACAACTTTAATTGAAACTTTTACAAATCAGGTTACCTCACTTCAAATTAGTGACAATAGCGATGAGATTCTTGTAACATTGCTTGACGGAAGTGATACCAAAATCTATCATGCATCCGGTGTAAATAATTTATTAATTGAAGACGCTACCGTCACCTTTACAGATAAAACCGGCAATTTCCCCAATGGTCTTATTTCTTATTGTTCACTTTTTGAATTGAATGATAACAAACGCGTTCTTATCGGAACCAATAAAGGTGTATATGCAACCAATGATATAACGACCGGAACTGTTAACTGGACTTCCGTTAATAATAATTCTTTACCGGAAATTCAGGTTTTAGACATGCGTCAGCAAAAACTTCCATCCTGGGCTGCCTATAATTCCGGTATCATTTATGTAGCTACTAACGGTTCCGGTGCATGGATTAATAAACAATATCATAATCCATCCATTCAATCAATAGAACACTACAATTTCATTAAAAAAGAAAATGGAATGGTTGTTTATCCTAATCCAAGTAACCAGTCAGCCGTAATCAAATTTTACTCTAACATGGAAGAAAACCTTTTCGGTGAGTTATATGATATTCAGGGTAAACTGGTTTTAAAACAACCACTTGGATATTCCAGAAATGGCATCAATGAATTTGAGATTAACACATCTATTTTAGACAACGGTGTTTATATTATCCGGGTATCAGGAGATAAAGGAAGCATAAAAACAACAAAACTTGTTGTTCAACATTAATAAGTTAAGTTAACCATACTTTTTAAAGGAGCCGGTATAAAAACCGGCTCTTTTTTTATATAATAATAGGGAATTTTACATTAATTCAAAAGAATTGATAAGCGAAAACAATTCTTTCTCTGTGTCTCCGTCCATTAAAGTTATGTTATCCGCCCAGGTATAAATAATATAGGAATGTTTTTCAGGTTTGGTTAAATAGCGAATTACAAATACTTTTTTGTTTTCGGATGTATTGTGGAAATAAGACTTTACTTTTCTAAAAGAAAAATTTTTATTTCTGATTTGCTCATATTTTTCTTCGGGTTGGAAAACAAATTTTCCGGCGTGCAGGTATTTAACTGAGTCGGAGGAGGCTGCAACGGGATAGAGTAATACGTTTAATTTTTTTCCGTTCCAGTCCTTTGTAAAATATAAAGCAGCACAAGAACACCATTCATTTTTTGTATCGTCCCAAGATTTATTCCCCGGAAATTCCTTAACAATCCACCCATTTAAGTTAGTGGATTTTAACTTAAAATGCTTCCATTTCACTTCCTGTGATTGCAATGTAATTGCAAAAGGTAATATAAAAAACATGACAAAATTTCTGAACATGTGTAAAAATATTAAAAAGGCATTAATTTTGCACTGGAATTAAGCAAAGTTCATTGAAATTTTGGGTCCGTTTTTGGTTTTGACAGTAAGAACATGAACGAGTAAGCATGCAGAGCGTTGTACCTTGGCTCTTTAATCTGAAGGTTCAAACCATAACTGGCGAAGCTTCTTACGCCATGGCTGCCTAATTGCTTCGGCAACAGCAGCTACACCGGACAAAGCCGGTGGCAGAACCCGAGGCCCTCGCATGCCGCTTCGGAATTTCTGCTCAGCATGCATGCGCGACACGGATGGCAGGCACACTGTCTGTTGTCGTAAATTGTGCCTACGTTACGAGAAAGTTTGGCAGATGTACTTTCCGTAATGTATGAACACTGCCTAAGCATGTAGAAAGCTCGTGATTGGCTTATTTGGACGAGGGTTCGACTCCCTCCGGATCCACTTTTTTCCCGTTTACATAAACCGCATAGGTAATACTGGCGGTTTTTTCCAGCGCCTTTGAAACGGAACAATATTTTTCAATGGAAAGTTTTACGGCATTTAAAGCTTTGGCCGGCTCAACGTTTCCTTCCATAAAAAAATCATAATGCACATTCCGAAATTCACTGTAACTGTCCACCTTTTCTTTCTCGCCGCTTACTTCCACTTTATAGGTATGCACTTCCTGCTTCTGCTTCGATAATATCAACAATACATCGATGCTGCTGCAACCTCCGGCTGCTGCCAAAAGCAATTGCATGGGACGCATGCCTCTTCCGGAACCGCCAATTTTTTCATCTGCATCCATTAAAATGCTGTTACCTTGTTCATTTTTGGCCTCCAATAAAAATTTTTCTTCTTTTCTTTCAATGGTAATTTTCATATTATTTCTTTTTATAAATGGGTACGGTGCTGCATGGTTCTCCAAACATCAGGGATTTTACCCTTGGTAATAGTTCGGATGAAATTTTAACATAGACATTTGCCGAAAATTTTTCTTTTCCGCATCCTTTTACCACCAGACGGGCGTCATCGAACTTTCCGTTGTTTAATTCCTTCATAAACTCATCCAGAACAATCTTTTCTTTAAAAATTCTTTCGTCACCAAAATGTATATCAACGGCATAACCTTTCAGCGCTTCCGCAACCAGCATAAAAGCCCACAAGGGTATAATGGCATCGGGCGGCGCGATGATTCTGACGTAAGCATTTTTAAATTTTTCTTTACTTAAATTTTTAAGAGATTCTCTGAAATATTTTTCTTTTAGAATGCCCTCCGGCATGAAATCATTGAAATCAAAAATAACCATGTTTTTCCCTTTCAGATATTCCTCCGGGTCCAGGGTAATAATTCCGCTTTGAGCAACTTTATTTACAATCGTATCCATAGCTTACATAAAACCGAGTTCCAATTGGGCCACATCACTCATCATGTTTTTATCCCAGGGCGGTTCAAAAGTTAATTTAAGTTCAACCGATTTTATTTCCGGTAATAATTTTAATTTGTTTTCTACCTCAGCCGGTAGCGATTCGGCTGCCGGACAGTTCGGAGAGGTTAAGGTCATGACGACTTTCAAATTGTTATCGTTATCCAGATGTAATTCATAAATCAAACCGAGTTCCCAAATATCCACAGGAATCTCAGGGTCGTAACAGGTTTTGATTTCATTAATTACTTTCTGCATCAGGTCCGTGTTTTCCGTTATGATAATGGCCGGCATAGTTATTGATTTTTAACGGATTGGACATAATTTTTAATGGTATTGATCATACTCACCAAGCCGTTGGCCCGTGTAGGTGAGAGGTGTTGCAACAGTCCGATTTTTTCAAAAATACTACCGTCGAAAGAGAGAATTTCTTCGGCCTCACTCCCGTTTAAAATTTCCAGTATAATGGATACAATTCCTTTGGTTATGATTGCATCGCTGTCGGCATAAAAATAAAATTGATTTCCTCGTTTTTCGGGGATGAGCCATACTTTACTTTGGCATCCCTTAACTAACCAAACATCTTTTTTATCTTCATCTTTCAAACCGGGTAATTTCTTACCCTTTTCAATGATATGCTCATATTTCATTTCCCAATCATCACCAAAAAGAGCAAATTCTTCCGCTATTCTGTTTTCAATTTCTTTTATTCTGTTCATTTCTGTATGCAAATGAAGATTTGACATATAGATTAACGCAGCATTTTTATGGCTTTCTTTAATTTGTCAATAAAAAAATCAATTTCTTCATGGGTATTGTAAATGGCAAAGGAAACACGAATGGTTCCGGGGATTTTTAATTTTTTCATCAGCGGTTGGGTGCAATGATGACCGGTGCGAACGGCAATGCCGTACCGGTCTAAGATTACCCCCACGTCATAAGGATGTATGTTTTTGACGTTAAAGGAAACGGCTCCGCAAATATCATCGCCTTTTGAAAAAAGCGATACCTCTTCCAATTCCGATAATTTTTGAATGGCATAAGCCGTTAAATCTTTGTCGTGCATAAAAATGTTTTCCATACCCAAATCCTCCAGGAAGCGAATAGCATGCATGGAGGCATAGGCCCCTTCCATGTTGGGGGTTCCAGGTTCGAAATATACCGGTCCCCTTTCATACTCGGTTTTATCCCAGCTTACGTCGCGAATGGTTCCGCCGCCGGTGAACAAGGGGTGAACGTTATGTTGGACACTTCGGTTAATGTAAAGTCCGCCAATGCCCGTAGGCCCATAGGCCTTATGCATGCTGAAAACAAAAAAATCGGGATTTAATTTTTTTATATTGATTTTTAGATGGGGGAAAGATTGTGCCCCATCCAATAAAACCCATACGTCGGGTTTAATAAGCCTAATCTGTTGAATGATTTCTTGAACGGGATTTATATTTCCGAGAGTGTTTGATACATGAACAAAAGAAATCAAACGGGTTCTTTCGGTGATGTTTTGATAAAGGTAATTCCAGTCAGGGCGAAGGTTATCGTTTAAGGGGATGATTTTCAGGATTATGCCTTTTTCATCCCTTAATTTTTGCCAGGGGAGAATGTTACTGTGATGTTCTTGTTCCGTCAGAAAAATTTCATCCCCTTTTTCAAAGGAAAGGCCGCGTGCAATGATGTTTATACCATGCGTTGTGCCTGATGTGAATATCATTTCTTGCGGTTCGGCATTAATAAATGAAGCCAATTTCTTGCGGGCTTCCTCATGCAGTTCCGTGGCTTTGATACTCAGCGTATGAACCCCCCTGTGAACATTGGCATTGTGAGTGGTATAGTATTCATGGATGGAATTTATGACCGAAAGGGGTTTTTGGGTGGTTGCGGCATTGTCGAGATAAACCAGTGGTTGTTTGTTAAAGGTTTGATTAAGAATGGGAAATTCTCTGCGAAGGTCGGTTAGTGAAAACAAATTGCTATTATTGGAAAAGACGTTGCTCGACATAATTTTTTACAAATTCATGATCAATGGATTGAACCAATTCCGATAAAAATCCCTGAGCCCATATTTCCATGGCTTTTTTTCTGCTGATTGCGCGCGATTGCATATAAAACAATGCCATTTCATCGGGTTTTCCGGTGGCGCTGCCATGTGAACATTTGACGTCATTGGCAAAGATTTCCAATTGGGGTTTGGCTTGGATGGTTGCTTGCGAGCCCATCAGAAGGAATTTGCTGTTCTGATAGGAATTGGTTTTTTGGGCGTCGTAATCTACGGTTATTTTACCGTTGAAAACTATTGAAGAAGCATCATAGGCTATTCCTTTATAGTATTCATGGCTTTCCGCATTCGGGCTCAAATGACGAATAAGGGTATGATGATCGATGATGTTTTTGTTTTTGCCGATAGTAAGACCCAACATTTTACCGTTTGCATTCGGTTCGTGAAGATATACATGATGATTATTCCGAATCATTCCGCCATTCAAAGAAAAAACCGATTGAATACACGAAGAGTGTTCCATCAGGTGGTTATAAGAAACAGAATGAATGTAGTTGTGTTCATCAAGATTTTGAATCATTGCGTGCTTTAAATTCGACAAAGGTGTTATTTGTTTTTCATGAAAATGTAAATGAAAAGAGTGGGCAGAAGAAGGATTTTCTGAAACGAAAAATTCCTGAATTTCGGCTTGAACTTTGGGTTCAATGATGGTTAAGATGTTCGTTATGGTTAGACCTTCGGTTGCAGGCGTAAAGATATTCCAAATGCACACCGGTTTGTCGGGTGATTGTAAGAAATGGATGCCTAATCCTTTGGATGGATAGAGCAGGGGAATAATTTCAAAAACATCGGGTTTATCCTTAATAAAGCGCAGCGATAATAAACTCTTGTCTGATGCAAAATCCGGAAAAGTAAAAAGTTGTATATAAGGATTTATAATGTTTGAAATTTCAAAAGGAGTACCGTTAATCAGATATATGTTATAGGCATCCGGATTGTTCGGAAAGTTATGGATAGAGATGTCAATTTTTTGAAAATTTTTATTTTTATCGGTAAAACACTTTCTTAGAAAAGATTCAATGGGAAAAAACCGGTATTCTTCATTTTTAGTATCGGGGAACCGTGCATGATGAAGAAATTCCATGAAATCGCGAAAATATTCGTCGGAAAGAAAGGAACACTTTTCAGCAGTTGGTGATATTTTTTCCGATATTTCAACAGGTCGAGGTAAAGATTGCAAAACAGAAGTAACCATAATTTTTACGCCAGGGTTTTAAATTCATCGTATCCTTTTGCTTCCAGTTCCAGAGCCAGTTCTTTTCCGCCGGTTTTAATGATTTTACCGTTCATCAACACATGAACCACATCGGGAACTATGTAGTTTAGAAGCCGTTGATAATGCGTTATGATTAAGAAGGCATTATTGGAATTTTTAAGCTTATTAACCCCTTCTGATACCACTTTAAGCGCGTCGATATCCAAACCGCTGTCGGTTTCATCCAATATGGAAAGTAAGGGTTTTAAAACGGCCATTTGAAAAATTTCGTTTTTCTTTTTTTCACCTCCGCTAAATCCTTCGTTAACCGGCCTTGTCAGCAGCGCCTGGGGCAAATCCATAATTTCACGGGTTACTTTAATCAGATTTAAAAAATCTTTGGCTTCCATCGGCTCCAGTTTATGATAGGCCCTGATTTCATTGACAGCCGTTTTAAGAAATTGCGTATTGCTTACTCCGGGGAGTTCCACCGGATATTGCATGGCCAGAAAAAGCCCTTCGGCGGCTCTTTCTTCGGGTTCCATTTCCAAAAGATTTTTACCATTAAAAAGGATTTCGCCTTCGGTAACTTCATAACCGTCGCGACCGGCCAATACATAACTTAATGTAGATTTACCGGAACCGTTTGGCCCCATAATGGCATGGGTTTCTCCGGCATGAATGGTCAGGTTAATACCTTTTAATATTTCTTTACCGTTGATTTCGGCGTGCAGATTTTTAATTTCCAGCAATTTTGTTTTATTCATGATGATTGTAGTTAGCTTTTAAAAAATTCATCGATTATTAGCCTACGGAACCCTCCAATGAGATTTCAAGCAATTTTTGGGCTTCTACGGCGAATTCCATAGGTAATTGGTTAAGAACCTCTTTGCAGTAACCGTTAACAATCAGAGATATGGCTTTTTCTTTAGGGATTCCGCGTTGTTGGCAATAGAACAGTTGTTCTTCACTGATTTTTCCCGTAGTGGCTTCATGTTCCATGGTAGCCGTAGGTTCTTTGATATCGATATAGGGGAAAGTGTGGGCTCCGCAAGTGTCAGACATCAGTAAGCTGTCACACTGTGAAAAATTTCGGGCATTCAAAGCTCCTTTTCTGATTTGAACCAGACCCCGATAGGAATTATGGCTCTTTCCGGACGATATTCCTTTTGAAATAATGGTGCTGCGGGTATTCTTTCCAATATGAATCATTTTTGTTCCGGTATCGGCCACCTGATAATTATTGGTTACCGCAACGGAATAAAATTCACCCACGGAATTATCGCCCTTCAGAATTACGGAAGGATATTTCCATGTGATGGCCGAACCGGTTTCAACCTGTGTCCAGCTGATTTTTGCATTTTCTTCCAGGCAAATTCCACGTTTGGTAACGAAATTATAAATGCCGCCTTTTCCTTCTTTATCGCCCGGGTACCAGTTCTGGACGGTGGAGTACTTG
>FQKF010026834.1_pt1 | contig 22024 bp, 18 predicted proteins | sample 1504521 | NCBI WGS metagenome assembly FQKF01 (sample SAMEA4475357, study PRJEB15587) | soil metagenome | biome: Soil; feature: Field | place: India | collected 2015-03-11 | depth 0 m
CACTGGTGTTTGAGACCAGCGCGTCTACCATTCCGCCATTCCCGCGCTGAGGACCTAACGGGCGGCAAAAGTAGCGAGCTTTTCGCGAATGCGCAAAAGGTATCTTTTTTTCAAAAAATAGTCTCGCACCCGGAGGAGGTCGTCGCGGCTGTCGGGTCGGTCGTCGGCATAGCGGTCGAGCACAGGGGCGATAGCATCGTCGAGCGCGCGCTCCCAGTTGGCAACAGTCTGCGCGGTTTGCTCAAAGCGCCCCGGGTCGTAGTCCATTTCCAGTTCCAGGAGCGCTTCGTTGATGTCCATCATTTCTAACAGAAACTCCTGCGGTACCTGCTGCTGGTCTTCATCGGCCAGCAGGCCTTTAATTTCCAGCACGTAGCGCATTCGACGGTCGGGGTCAGCGAGGGTTTGGTAGGCCTCATTGTTCAGGGTAGAGAGATGCAGCATTTCTGCCTGCTCTTCGGGCGAAGCCAGGGTGTGAAAGTCGGGGTGATATTTCCGGCTATTTTGATAAAACAGGCGGCGCAGTTGCGTTTCATCCAGCCGAAACGCGACCGGCAGGCCGTAGAACTCGAAGTAGTTCATGGTCTCAGAAGAAGCGGCGGAAAAAGTGGCGCCATAGGTCTAAACCGAAGGCGTACACCATGAGGCCAAGCAGGAGGAAAAAGCCTACAGTAACGGCTTTTTCCATGAAGCGGTCGCTGACTTTACGGCCGGTAACGACCTCCCACAGGAGGAACATAACATAGCCGCCGTCTAAGGCGGGTATGGGCAGTAGGTTCATGAAAGCCAGCAGGATGCTGAGCGAGGCGGTGAGGGTCCAGAAGCGCTCCCAGTCCCACGTGGCGCCGTACATTTTACCAATACTAATGATGCTGCCGAGGTTTTCTTTGACGGAGAGCTCGCCGCTGAACATTTTGCCGAAGGCTTTCAGCTGATTGCGCAGGAAGTCCACGCCCATTCGGACACCTTCGGGCAGGGCTGCGGCTAAGGAATAGGGCTGCCGCTGAACGTCGTAGAAGCCCTCGACGCGCGGGCGTACGCCGATGAGGCCTTCGGGCGTAAGCGTGAGCGAGAAGGTGAGGGTATCGGTGCCGCGCAGGACGGTAATGCGCGCGGGTTTGCCCTTGTTTTCGCGGGCCAGCGGAGTGAACTCGTCGTAGAACAGCGTGGGCTGGCCGTTGAAGGCCAGGATGCGGTCGCCCGGCTGAATGCCGGCGGCTTCAGCAGGTTTACCCGGGGCCAGTTCGGCCACATAGAACGGGATGCGCGGGCTCATGAGCAAGCCCTTGGCCACCTTTTCTTTGACTAAGCGATCGGCAATGTCGTCGGGCAGGCGGAACATTTGGCGCTGGCCTCGGCGCAACACCGTTACTTCGCGGGCATTATTGAGTACGACCTCTTCCACAAAAGCGGCTGGGTCCACCTGGTCTATCGGCTTGTTGCCCACCTGGAGCACGATGTCGCCTTGCTGGAAGCCTTGCTCCAGCAGGATGGGGTCGAATGCCAGACCGTGCTGCAACGAGTTGTTCGGAATGTAGGCTTTGCCCATAAAAAAGAGCAGTCCAGCGAAGATGGCGAAGCCCAGGAAGAAATTGACCGTAACGCCGCCGATCATGATGATAAGCCGCTGCCAGGCAGGTTTGGAGCGGAATTCCCAGGGTTGAGGCGGCTGCTTGAGGGCTTCGGTGTCCATGCTTTCGTCCACCATGCCCGCTATCTTCACATAACCGCCCAGCGGAAGCCAGCCAATGCCGTACTCCGTCTCGCCCTTGCGGGTCTTCCACAGCGCATGAAAGGGAGCAAAATCGAAAAAGAGATAAAATTTCTCTACACGTGTCTTGAACCAACGGGCCGGCAGAAAGTGGCCCATCTCGTGCAGCAGGATGAGCAGCGAAAGGCTGAGCAGAAATTGGGTAATGTTGGTGAGCGTATCCATTTTTTAAACAGTGGGCGCCTTGGGCTTCAGGAGTACAGGGTGAATGAAATCGGTTGACCGTCAGAAGGAAACAAGAAGCAAGCGTTCCAGTTTTGGCAAAGACACCAGCTCTGCGTACGCGGAAACGGAGGACAAAGGTAGCGCTAAAAAGCGCCTGCGTTCTTCGCCAGCACACATCGCAGAGCCACACATCGCAGCATTTTTTGTACGCACCAGCCTCGAGTATTCATGAAAGCCCTCAGAAGGTACTGTCTTTGTAGCGGCGGCAGGCCCATACCTCAGGCGGGTTCCCGCTCGGCTGCCTCCCGGAGCAATTGCTCGACGGTAGCCATATCGCCCATAACGGTGGTTTCTTCGGCGCGTCGGCGTTTGGTGTGCACGCGCAGGATACGCTGGTTTTCGGCGCGCACCGCAGGGTCTTTTTTGTGTGCCCACAGGCGGTCGCGGGCATGAGCGGCGGCCTTTTCGAGGTCCACCAACGGCAGTGGGTAGTCCTGTCCTGGGCGAAAGTTGTAAAGCGCAGCCTCCAGGGGCGTCATTCGCCACGGCTCACGCGCAAAAGGCGCGGGCAGGGCGGTCAGTTCGGGTACCCATTTTTTGATGAAGAGGCTTTCCGGGTCGTGCTCGGCGGCCTGCTTGACCGGGTTGTAAATGCGCACCGTATTGACGCCCATGGTGCCGGCCTGCATCTGGAATTGCGAATAGTGGATGCCCGGCTCGTAGTCAAGGAACTGTTGCGCCAAATGGTGCACACCCGCTTGCCAGGGCTGCCACAGGTGGTGCGTCAGAAACGACACCAGCATAGAGCGCATGCGGAAGTTGAGGTAGCCCGTAGCCGCCACGCAACGCATGCAGGCATCCACCAAGGGCACACCCGTGCGGCCTTCGCGCCAGGCAGCTATCCACGCTTCGTTCACTTCGGTGCGGATGGTATCAAAGCCGCGGTTGAGGTTCTCAAACTCCATGCGGCATTCGGTCTCAAACTTCTGGATAAAATGGCAGTGCCAGAACAGGCGGCTGGTAAAGGCACCGAGGTTGTAGCGGTCGCCTGTGCGCTCGGTAGCCGTGCGTGTGGCCTGCCACACTTGGCGCATGCTGAGGTTGCCCCAGGTAAGGTAGGGCGAAATGCGGCTGCAGCTGCGCCGGGCTGCTTCAGGTTTAGAGATGTTGCGAAAGTATTGCCGCCCGCGTTCGTAGAGGAAACTATTCAGATAGCGCCAGGCCGCCGTCTCGCCGCCGGGCTGAAAAAGGCTGTTCGAGGCGCGCACGCCGGCGGGCAGTTCGCTTTGCGAGAGGGCCGCCAGCCATTCGGCGGGCAGATGAAGGGGTTTGAAACGTGCCCAGTCCGGCTCTGCCAGGGGGCGGCTCATGCGCTCCACCCACGTTTTTTCCCAGCCGCTGCGGTGGTACAGCCGGCGCGTGACGCCGCCTGTGGGTGTCTCGTGCCAGGCAATGCCGTATCGCCGGCAGAAGGCCGCCGCCGCCCGGTCGCGGTCGAAGGTGATGCGGTTGCCCGTCTCTTCGTGCGAAAAAATGGCCTTCACGTCCACTACCAGGCGCAGAGCATCGAGCACTTCGAGGACTTCAGCACAAAAGACGTACAGTGGAATGCCGCGCGGGGCTAAGCGGCGCTGCATTTCCTCTAAGCTCTCGCGCACAAAGCGCCAGTGCCGCTCATCGCTGTCGGGCGCCCGCATCCACGACGGCTCGAAGCAGTACATCAGCAACACTGGCAGCCCGGCCGCAATGGCCTGCTGCAGCGGCTCGTGGTCGCTCAGCCGCAGGTCGCGTTTGAACCAGACGAGAGAGACAGGTGGGCGCATGACAAAATCACTGAACAGTCGGCAACTCACAGAGTTGTGTAATGCCCCCAATTGCAGGATACGTATAGCGGATACACAGCATAGAGGTGTTAATTTTATAGCAAAAATAGATGCTTATGTGCCGCCCTCACCTACCTTTGGCCCAACTCAAAGACGGCAAGACATACGGTGAGGAGCAAGACACCCCGATTTTTAATCCGTGCTCACTCACACAACTAACGTCGGTCGGATGAGAATTCTCCCATTTTCCGCAGAGGGCTTGAGGGGTCCCTGTTTGTTTTTGGCTTTTTGTTGTACCTCGCTAAGGGCACAAATGGCATGTAACGACCTCAGTACAGTCGCGCTGGGCGAATCGTGCTTGGCAGTCATCACGCCCGACATGGTGCTGGAAGGCGGCGGAGCCAATGACACAGCCTATGTCGTCCACCTGTTTACAGCTCAGGGTATCCCGCTGGGCAACATGCTGACTGCGGCGCATCTGGGTGACACGGTGCGCGCCGTTGTTACGCACAAGGCCAGCGGCAACGCCTGCTGGGGGCGGCTGGTGCCTATAGATGCGTCGGCGCCGGTGCTGACATGCTTGCCGCTGCGCATTCTCTGTGCGCTGCCCGACGACTCGCCCGCATTCCTACAGACCTCCGTAGGGCTGTCGGCAGCCTATCCGACAGTGGTGGAAGCCTGTGGGCCTTTCGTGCTCAAGCATACGGACGCCGTCGAGACTTTTGCCTGCGCTGCCGGTCATGGGCTGGCCCGACGCATCTGGCGCACCTGGACGGCAACCGATGCGGCAGGCAACACGAGCCTCTGTACCCAACGCATTGATGTTACGCGCATTCTGTTAGACAGCATCGCCTTTCCGGCCGATACGGCGCTGGTGTGCGGCGGTGCCTCTCCTACGCCGGCTGTTACCGGCGTGCCTTTTGTTTTTTTCAACCAAAAAAAATGGCCACTGCCCCTCAGCGGGTTGGCATGCGGGCTGAGCATAGCGTATCAGGACCAGATGTTGCCCCTCTGCGGCGGCGCGTATGCCGTAGCGCGCACCTGGATGTTGCACGACGACTGCCTGTCCGCCGGTGCGGATAACCCCGTGCGCCGCATTCAGTTGGTTCGCGTGGAGGACAAGGTAGGGCCTGTGCTCCACTGCCCTTCAGACACCTTGATTTACACCGACCCATTCGCTTGCGGGCGCTCCTGGACGCTGCCGGCGGTGCTGCTGTCGGACGCCTGTTCGGGCGTGGCCTCTTTGGAAGCCCAGTGGCACTCGGGCGGCATTGAGCAACGCCGAAGCGGCGCCATAATGCCCGGCGCCTCGGGTAATCCCTGGGTGCCGGATACGCTGGGCGTTTGGGCAGAGGCCGTGTATTTGCCGGCAGGTGAAGCCACAGTGCTGACGTACTCGGCCGCTGACGGCTGCGGCAATGTTTCTTCGTGTTCTTTGCGCGTAACGGTAGCCGATGGCGTGCCGCCTGCCGTGCGCTGCAAACAGTTCGCCCAGGTGGCACTGGGCAGCGCTGGCGAGACCTGGGTGTGGGCCGATATATTCGACGCCGGTTCGGAGGACAACTGCACATCGCCCGTGCGCTTCAAGGCGCGTCGGGCCGACGTGAACGCCTGCCAGGCGAGCGACCGCTTTTTCGACCGCATTCGCTTTTGCTGCTCTGATGTGGGCAAGAGCATAACCGTTATCGTGCGTGTTTATGATGTAGCGGTGCCTGCCGGCGCCGTCGGTCTCGAGCTCTTCGAGCAGCAGGCCAACGAGTGCGAAGTGCAGGTGCAGGTGGTGGACAAACTGCGACCTCAGTGCGCCATTGTGCCGGAGGTACAGGTCTCGTGCGCCGACTTCGACCCTTCGCTCCACAAGTATCCGATGCCGATATTTTCGGACAACTGCTGCTTAGATGCCGTTGTGGCCCTGTCACCCAATTATTCGGCTTTCGACTCCCTGTGCAACCGCGGCACCATCGTGCGCACCTTCCAGGCTACGGACTGCCACGGCCAAAGCACGGCCTGCACACAGCGCATTGTGGTGCATTACGAGGCTCTCTATGCCATTCAATTTCCCGATGACCTTGTGTTGGGCCAATGCGACTCAGCAGGGCTGTATCCGCCGGGCCCCATCGTGTATGGGCCGCATTGTGCTTCCATCAGCACGTCGTTTCGGGACCGGGCGCACCAGGCGGGCAAGCTGGCCTGCTACTGGATTGAGCGCGAATGGCGTTTCATAGACTGGTGCCGCTACCACCCTGGCCTGCCGTTGGTGGAGGTGCCCAACCCGAACCCGTCGCCCGACCTGCTCTCGCCGGATAACCGCCCCGGCCCGATAGTGGCGCCGGCGGGCTTTTCGCCCGCAGCTACCGTGCGGCGCATACGGCCCGAAGATGCGCAGCCGACCAACTTCAGCACTTTCTGGTCGCCTGCGGCCAACGGCTACCTATACCGCCAGATCATCATCATCCGCGACTCCGTACCACCCGAATACCGCGGCTGCCCCAAAGGGCTGGTGCAGGTGTGCGACCACACGCCCAACGACCCCGGCCTTTGGAATGCTCTGTACTGGCAACACCCACTCATTCCCAACAGTACTGACCTATGCGAAGTGGCGACCGATTTAGCTGCCACCGCCATGGATAAGTGCTCCAAAGGCGAACTCAACATCCAATATCGCCTGTATCTCGACCTCGACGACGACGGCGTGCAGGAGACGGTGGTGAGCAGCAACAACCTGCCACCACCCGGTATGGTGCGCTACGGCAATGCTCTTACACCCAACTTCGACGGGGGCCAGCTGCGCCAGTTTGACCAACGCCTCGTGCCGCCGGAGGAAAAATTCCGCTTTACCATTTTGCGCGGCGGCTCTGTCAACATCACCGGCTTTTTGCGCTGGAATACGGAAAAAGAGCCGACGAAGTACGTCCTGCCGCAACTACCACACGGTCTTCACCGCATTGAATGGACGGCCGATGACGGCTGCGGCAACCGTGCCGTCTGCGCCTACGACGTGCAAATCCGGGACTGCCGCCCACCCGAGCTCATCTGTATGCAAGGGTTGAGCCTCAACCTGCCCAACGGACACCCTCAGACGCTGTATGACCAAGACTACTTCCAGTCCGTCAGCGACAACTGCACGCCACCGTCACTCCTCCGCATCGGCGTGCGGCGTGCTGGTACCGGGCAGGGCTTTCCGACGCTGCCCGACGGGTCGGCGCAAAAGAGCGTAACTTTCGGCTGCGCCGACGTCGGCCTGCAGGCGGTCGAGGTCTGGGCACAGGACGTGGCCGGCAACACCACCCGCTGCAACACCTCCGTGCGCGTGCAAGACCCGCTCGCTGTCTGCTCGGCCACGCCGGCACAGGTGGCCGGCTGGCTGAAAACGGCCTCCGGCGAGGGGCTGCAGGATGCCACCCTGACGCTCACCGGCAATGCTTTGCCCGGTGGCCAGGCCAGTACCCTGTCTAAAACGCTGGGCGATTTTGCCTTCCCTACTGTGCCTACGGGAGCCGATTACCGTCTGACGCCCTTCAAAAACGACGACCCGCTCAACGGCATCTCCACGTTCGACCTGTCGCTGCTCAACCAACACATCATCGGCCTTAAACCGTTGGATAGCCCCTACAAAATCATTGCCGCCGATGTCAACAACAGCCGCTCGGTAACGACATTCGACATTCTGGAACTGCGCAAACTCATCTTGGGCATCTACACCGAATTGCCCGACAATACCAGTTGGCGCTTCGTGGACGCCGACTATATTTTCCCTAACCCCAGCAACCCGTTTCAGGAAATCTTTCCCGAGTACCGGCAGCTGCCGGTGCTGTCGGCAGACGCTGTCCACGAGCATTTTATCGCCATTAAAACGGGCGATCTGAACGGTAATGCCGTAGCGAATAGCGCTATAGCTGCTGCCGAGCGCGCCACCAGCAGTGTCGGCCTGCACGTACGCCTGCTGAATTCGCCTCAAACCTTTCGGGCGGGTGAAGAGGTGGAATTGCTTTTCGAGGCCGACGCCCCGCTCACGGCCCTTCAGGGTACGCTGTTGCACCCGGGTCTGGAATTGCTGAGCCTCGCGCCGGTGGCTGCGGTATCTGCTGAGCATTTCGCCGTTTTCGCCCAGCGGCAGGCGTTTACGCTGGCCTGGGATGGCGCCGACCGGCCGGCCTGGCGGGCACGTTTCCGCACCACAGCCCGCGACCAGGACCCGAGGCGATGCCTGCACCTGTCGGACGCTATTACGCCCACAGTGGCCTTTGCCGACAGCCCACAGCCGCTGCAAGTGCGCCTGTGCTTTGAAGGAGAAACGGCCCGACAGCCCGGCCTGGAGGCCTATGGCTGCGAACCCAATCCCTGGCGCCAGCAAGCACTGCTGCATTTCTTCCTGCCTGCCGCCGCAGAGGTTTGTTTAGAAATCTGTGACCCAACAGGCAAGGCGGTTTTGGAGCAAAAACGCTTCTTCGGCGCCGGTCAACAGGCCTTCGATCTGCACGACAGCGCATGGCCACTCATGCCAGGCGTTTACTTCTTCCGCCTGACGGCCAATGGCCAGACGGCCTCGGGCAAGATGCTTCGGTGGTAAAAAAACGCAACCTGTCTGCGCGCACGCTGTTGTAGGCAACAATGGCTTCTTGTATGTTTGCCAAAACATAAACAATCTGAACTGTGGCCAAGCGCATTCCTACCTATAGTATCTGCAATTTATTGGGTGCCGACCAGTGCTATACGGAGTTCGTCGTCATGCGCATCAGTGACTTTGTGCGCGCGCATCCCGACCTGTACTTCCCCCATCGGCATACGTTTTACCAGATAGTCCTATTCACCGAGGGCGGTGGCACGCATTCCATTGATTTCCGCCAATTCAATGTGGAAGCGCACCAAGTGTACGCCATGGCCCCGGGCCAGGTGCACACTTGGGAATTTGCGCCCAGCACGGAGGGGTACATCGTGAACTTCAACGAGAGCTTTTTTACAGCCATCTGTCACGACCCTCATTTTGTGGAGGGTTTTCCGCTGTTCAATGCCGTGAGTGGCTCGCCGGTCAACCTGCTCGACGTGGAATGCTGCGGAGAGGTGCAAATCCTACTGGAAAAAATGCTCAACGAATTTCAGCAGGACTGGGAATACAAAGCCGAAATGCTGCGGGCCATGCTGCTGGAGCTCATCGTCATACTTTCGCGTCGGTTGCCGCGGCTGGCGCAACCTCAGGTATCGCGGCACCAGCTGAGCGTGCTGCGGCAGTTTGAGCGCCTCATCGAGACGCATTTTCGCCAAAAACGCCTGCCGCGTGAGTACGCCGAGATGCTGTACATCACGCCCAACCACCTGAACGCCTTGGTCAGCGCCGCTTTAGGCAAATCGGCGGGCGAGCTCATTCGCGAGCGCGTCCTGTTGGAAGCTAAGCGCCTATTGGTAAACTCGGACCTGAGCGTTTCGCAGATTGCCTCTGAGCTGAACTTTGAAGACAACGCTTACTTCGCCCGCTTTTTCAAAAAACATACCGGTGTGTCGCCGGAGGCCTTCCGGGCCGAATACACGCGCGGGTTAGCCAGTGCTGCTCCGTAAGCGGTGGCGGGCGTTCCGGTTGGCTCTTGCCCAAATGGTAATACCGGCGTCAAGTGCAGGTCGTTCGTATTTTTGCCCGAAACCGCCACCATGACGCTTGAGCACGCCCAGGCTGCGCTGAAGAAGTACTTCGGATACGACGCCTTTCGCCCCCTACAGGTCGACGTTATTAAGGCAATCTATTCCGGTCGTGATGCGCTGGTGCTCATGCCTACAGGTGGCGGCAAGAGCATTTGCTACCAGATACCGGCTGTTACGCTCGAGGGCGTGACGGTGGTCATCAGCCCGCTCATTGCCTTAATGAAAGACCAGGTCGAGGGCCTGCGCGCCAACGGGATTCCAGCGGCCTTCCTCAACAGCACGCTAAGCACCGAAGAGGTGTTCCAACTCGAAAACCACCTGCTCGCCGGGCACATCAAACTCCTGTACGTCAGTCCCGAAAAACTCGTAACGACCGGCTTTCGCCAGTTGCTCAGTCACCTGAAAGTCAGCCTGTTCGCCATTGATGAGGCTCACTGCATTTCCGCCTGGGGGCACGACTTTCGGCCTGAGTACACTCAGCTGCAGTTTCTCAAAGACCGATACCCCGACACGCCCGTGGTGGCCCTCACCGCCACTGCCGACAAACTCACGCGCAAGGACATCATTGCGCAATTGCGCCTGCGTGAACCGGCCCTGTTCATTGCTTCCTTCGACCGGCCCAACATCCGCCTGACCGTACGCCCCGGGCAAAACCGCCTGGGACAGATTTTAGATTTTTTGAAGAAACGCTCTAATCAGTCCGGCATCATTTACTGCTTAGCCCGCAAAACCTGTGAAGACCTGGCCGAGCGCCTGAATGCACAAGGCTTCCGGGCCACCTACTACCACGCCGAAATGCCGCCCCAAAAGCGCAGCCAGTCGCAGGAGGACTTCATCAACGACCGAGTTCCCATCGTTTGCGCCACTATTGCCTTCGGCATGGGCATTGACAAAAGCAATGTCCGCTTTGTGCTCCATTACAATATGCCGCGCAACGTGGAGAGCTACTACCAAGAAATCGGTCGCTGCGGTCGCGACGGCCTGCCTGCCGAAGCGGTGCTGTTCTTCAGCTACGCCGATGTGATGGCCTATCGGGAGATGTTTGAGCGCGACGAAAGCACGCCGCCCGATCGAAAGGCCCTGAAAATTGCCAAATTAGAGCGTATGTTCGAGTTTGTCCAGGCCCCTGTGTGCCGGCGCAAGACGGTGCTGGCCTACTTCGGCGAGGCCTACGACGGCAACTGTGGCCATTGCGACGTCTGCCTGCACCCGCCGCAACACTTCGACGGCACCACCGCCGCCCAAAAGGCTCTCTCCGCCCTCAAGCGCGTCCACGAGCGCGTGGGCATGAATCTGCTTATTGATATCCTACGCGGCAGCACACGCCGCGAAATTCAGGAGCAGGGCTACCACAACATCAAGACCTACGGCGCCGGCCGGGAGTACACGTCCAACGAATGGGCTTTCCTGCTGTCACAAATGCTCCATTTGGGGCTGATTGAGATTGCCTACGACGACCACCACTGCCTGCGCGTAACCGAAGAGGGCGCGAAAGTGCTGTTTGAAGGGAAACAAGTAATCCTTGCCCTTCCGCAACCCAAAGAGAAAGATCCAACGCCTACCCGTACAAAAGCCTCGAAAGCCGAAGCCATCGCTAGCCCATTAGAGGAAAATCAGGCTGAAGCGCTCTTTCAGCGCCTGCGCGAACTGCGCCGCACCATCGCCGTGCAGCAAGGGGTACCGCCGTACGTTGTGTTCCACGACGCCACGTTGCAGGATATGGCGCTGAAATGCCCGCTTTTTGTGTTCGATTTGTTGGAGGTCAGCGGCGTTGGCGAGCGCAAAATGGAGCGCTTCGGCGAAGCATTCGTCCGCGAGATACGCCGCTTTGCTTTGGAGAAAAACCCAACAGGCCATAGGCCTAAGGGCATCTCCATCATCCGCACGTGGGCCTTACTCGAGGCGGGCTACCATGTGGCGCAAATCGCCGAAATGCGCGGACTGACGCCAAGCACTGTTGCAGGCCATTTAGCTACGCTTTACGAAACAGGTGATAGTCTCGATCTCAGCGAATGGGTCGGTACTGAAGCACTCGAGCGCATTCAGCGCGTACTGCCGCAATTGCCCGAGCCTTACGCCCTGAGCGCCATTCAGGAAATCGTGGGTGAACAGTACGACTTCGACCAGATCCGCTTCGCCATCGCTGATTACCGCCGTCAGCGGCGCGCCGCGGCAGCTCTTTCGGAGGAGGACGAAGCAGAGGGAGATCCGGCAGATGTCTAAAGCCTTTGAGAGCCGGGGGCTGTTCGTCCGGCCCAATTATGCTTCAAAAGCCCAGCACAGCCACCACCGGGTAGTGGTCAGAGATGTCGCTGCGCGGCACGCGGCAGCGATAGACCTTGAGTGCAGGGTCGCACAGGATGTAGTCAATACGGAGAAAAGGGATGGCGCCGGCGAAGGTGGTACCTAGCCCGAAGCCGCGCTCGCGGAAGGTATCTTTAAGACCATCGGCCACCTGGTCATAAACGTAAGAGGTAGGCGTGTCGTTGAAGTCACCGCATACAATCACCGGATGCGGGCTGGAAGCTATCTGATCGCTCAAGATTTTAGCCTGCCGGGCGCGTATGGCCGTAGCGCCTCCAACCTTGCGCACGACTTGCCCAACCTCCCTCCAAGTGTCCTTGCGGTCAATAGGCGCTTCCTTGACAATGCGCTCGGTATCGTAGGTTACCCGGTTCGACTGCAGGTGCACATTGTACACGCGCACCACACGCTGCCCTACCTGCAAGTCGGCCCACATGGAGGTGTTCTCTTCCTCCTCAAACGGCAACGGACCGCCGCGCAGCACCGGATAGCGGCTCAAGATAGCTGTGCCGGAGCGTCCCAGTTCAAACACGTGTGGCAACCCCATGCGCGGCCCTAGTTTGAGGAAAAACTTGCGCGCCGTTTCTTGCACACACAGCACGCTCGGGTCACCCTGCTCTTTCCAGAAGCGGACGTAATTGGCCGCAATGCCCTCCCATTCCTCTGGCTCCAGATGGATGCCGCGAAACAGCCCGCCTACGTTGTGCGAACCCACCACCAGCGCTTCTACAGGTGCCTCATGACGCCCGGGGCTCAGACCAACGAAAGCCGTCAGATGGTTCCAGCCCAGCAACAGCATGCCGACATGGTAGAGCACATACCGATGCAGCCGAAACGCCCACACGCCCAACAGCAGGACGTTGGCCAACAAAAGCCACGGATAGGCCGTGCCGAAAAAGGCCAGCCATCGGAAAAGGGCCGGACTCACAAACGGCGCCAAGTAGGACAAAAAAGTTAACAGGATAACGGCTGCACTCGCCAGCTGCAGCGCGTGCTTCAACAGATATTGCATAGGCTGACTTTCAGGCGTTATTTCTTGCTGGCGTTGTATAGGAATTCCTTCTCCTCCGGCGTCAGGCTCTCTAAGCCACTGGCTTTAATCTTATCCAGGATAGCATCTAAGCGCTCCTGAAACGGCGGCTCATCCGCTGGTGCTCGCCCGCCGCGCACCACGGTGAATGCGCGCTCGGCCCGGCGTCGTGGCGTCGGCTTGCTCGTCAGCAGGTTCGACAGGTAGTCCAGCAACCGATTGACCGGCTCAGCCAAGTCTCTGCCACTCCGCATGGCATTTACAAACAAGCCCCCCATAACAAAGCCGCCGAGGTGCGCCGCATGGCCGCCCGAATTGTAGTGACCGGCAATACCGATCAGGTCGAACACTAGCAATACCAGCACGATGTATTTCAGCTTGACGTCGCCCAGCAAGAGCAGACGGATGCGGTAATCAGGGGCCAACAGCAGCGCCGCTCCGGCCAACGCCATCACCGCTCCGGAAGCACCCAAAGCATACGACCCTACCGACGGAAGTACATGTGCCGACACCATAAACGCCAATGCGCCAAATAACCCGCCCAGCAGATAAATAGGCAACACGCGCCGCGGCCCCACTAAGTCGCTGATGACCGTGCCAAACATGTGCATGAAAATTAGGTTACCTATCAAATGCCACAGGCTCAGGTGCAAAAACATGTACGTAATAGGCGACCACACCTGAAACAGCAACTGATAAGGCGATGCCGGCACACAAAACCAGTGCAGCCCTGTATCAAACGCCGCACCGCCCGACTCCCGCCCCATAGTCAGCAACATGAGGCCCAAAATGAGGTTGGCAAACAGGAATGTCGCAAAATTGATGACCATCAGCCGCGTGACGATGTTCGACACCCGCAACGTGTACATCAAATCGTTCCAAATGGATCGCAACAATGCCATGACGCTATAATTCTGCAAAAGTACGTTAGCGCAGCCGTCCTTTATACCAGTACATGATCAGCAAAAAACCAAAGAGCGCGCCTCCCAAATGCGCAAAATGAGCAATACCCGTCCCATAGCCCCTTACCCCCATGAAGAGCTCTAGCACCGCCATAATTAGGACGAAGTACTTGGCTCGCATTGCCACCGGCGGAAACAACAGCTGGATGATCTGGTTGGGGAACAGATAAGCGAATGCGACAAAAACGCCGAAAATAGCCCCCGAGGCTCCCAGCATCGCCCCATTCCAGCTATAAGGGTCAATGCCAGCCCGCTCCAGCTCCCACCATTGCACGCCCAAATGCAGCGCCATGGCGCCAAAGCCGCAAAACAGGTAATAAAACAAAAAGCGCTTTGGTCCCCAGACGGCCTCAATCATTGGCCCAAAGAAGAACAGGGATAGCATGTTGAAGGCTAAATGCCCCAAGCTCCCGTGCATAAACATATGCGTAACAAGCTGGTAAGGCTCAAAATTGGACGAGCCAGGCATGAAGAGCGCCAATGACAGGCGGCCTAAGTGCTCGTCGGACTGAGGCGCTCCCAAAATCACGTAAGAGCCGATAAACATCAGCACGTTAAGGATAATCAAGTGCTTGACGACGCCGGTAAACGGTTGAGAATACATGAAAGCCAAAGAGTGTAGACTTAGCCGGCGAAACGCCGTTGCAATTCTTCCAGTTCAAAAGTTACGAAGCACAGCCTTCCCGACGGGCTGCGGTAGGGTTGAGCACAGGCGAAGAGCTGGTCTATGAGCGCCTGCATTTCTTCCACCGTGAGCATTTGGCCAGCCCGTAAGGCAGCACTGCGCGCTAGAGCGCTGGCCACGCGCTCGGGGATGCCCGCATCGGGGTCCAGGTTGTTTTTGTACTGCTCCAGCAGGCGCTCCAGCAGCGCTTCTTCCGTCATTCCGGCGGAAGTGGTGGCCGGCACGCCGTGAATGACGAAGGCGTTGCCACCAAACTCGGCGATGTCGAACCCTAGACGGTTGACCTCTGACAAGATGCTGCGCAGCAGGGCCGCATCGGCAGGTGGCAGTTCGAGGTTTTTGGGAAAAAGCAATTGCTGCACCGCCGCAGGCTGCTGGCGCAACGCCTCCAAATAGCGCTCGTACAGGATACGCTCGCTGGCGGCCTGCTGGTCAATGAGCAAGAAACCCGACTTGATGTGGCTGGCAATGTACTGGCCGTGTATCTGGTAGGGCGGTCGCTGTATTTTGGCGGCATCGGATGCGCTGCCGCCGCTTTCTATAATGCGCTCAACCGACCCGCCCGTATCCTCCGTGGGCAAGTCGGTTGCCCTAGAAGGCAGCGTATCGGAGGCGTCTAGCCCTTCGAAGAGGCGTTGCCAATGGCGCAGCTGGTCGTCAGGCATAGGAGGGCGCTCTCGGTGCCCACCCGTAAACCGGTCGGCCACGCGCTCTGTCGTGGAGGATGATGCCTCAGGCCATACGGTTGGACGCGCTACAAAGGCTGGCTCTTGCTCGAAGTCGAGCGTCGGCGTTACGTTGTGTATACCCAATGCGTGCCGGACGGCCACCTTGAGGTAGTTGTAAACCAGCCGCTCATCGTCAAACTTAATCTCCTGCTTCGTGGGGTGCACGTTTACGTCAATACGCGACGGCTCGATGTCCAGAAACAGCACGTATAACGGGTACGTGTCGGGCGGCAGCATACCCTCATAGGCGCTCATAACGGCGTGATGCAGGTACGGGCTTTTGATGAAGCGCCGGTTAACGAAGAACAGCTGTTCGCTGCGCGCCTTTCGGAAGTAGTCGGGTTTGCCCACCAAGCCACTGATGTTTAGGATTTCAGTTTCCTCCTGCACAGGCACCAACTTTTTGTTGACGGCTTCGCCAAATATCTTGACGATGCGCATACGCAGATTGCCCGCCATGAGATGAAAGAGCTCCTGGTCGTTGTGGTGCAGCGAAAAGGACAGGTCTGGATTGGCCAAAGCGATACGCTGAAACTCGTCTATGATGTGGCGCATCTCGACCGGGTCACTTTTGAGAAAATTGCGCCGGGCCGGCACATTGTAGAACAGATTGCGCACGGCTACGCTGGTGCCCACCGGCGCCTGGCAAGGCTCATGCACCTTGACAACACTGTCCTCAATGACCACTCGCGTGCCCAGCTCGTCTACGGCGCGGCGCGTGCGCAGCTCTACCTGGGCCACTGCAGCAATAGAGGCCATTGCCTCGCCCCGGAAACCCATCGTGCGGATGGAGAAGAGGTCCCGCGCATCCCGGATCTTGGACGTAGCATGCCGCTCAAAGCACATGCGCGCATCCGTCTCCGACATGCCGCAGCCGTTATCCACTACCTGAATGAGCGTTTTGCCTGCATCGCGCACGATCAACTGAATCTGCGTAGCGCCAGCATCTACAGCGTTCTCTATCAGCTCCTTCACCACCGAGGCCGGGCGCTGCACCACCTCGCCAGCAGCAATCTGGTTGGCTACACTTTCGGGCAGTAATTGGATTACGTTTGTCATGAATGAAAATCGGGCGTCAGGCGCCCAATGGTTTGCTTGTCTGGTTGCTCCCTAATGCAACAACATTCGGTTTTGGCCTGGGCAAAGGTAGCACGTTTTGAACATTATTGCCCGCCTCTCCGCTTGCCTCTCAAGCAAAAAAATCATCCTAACCCATCCACTTATACCCACGTGCTTATTTTTGCCGCTCCTTATTGTACGACACAACACAGATATGGAGAACATTTCCAACACTCGCGGCAAAGGATATTGCTTGCTCTACCTGTTCATGGGAATCTTTTTCTTTGTAGCCTTGGTGCTGATGCTTTATTATCGGAACTTCGTGATGGAGTTTCCGAAGTAAACGCTGAAAGGGAGCCAAACGAGTGCCCAGGCGGGTTTGGTGGTTATGGGGTGGCCAAGTGAGTTTGGCCATTGCTGGCCGTTGAACAAGTTCGGCAGTTACAGCGTGGGCGTTTTTAAAAAATTTTTGCTTTGCGCTTTTGCTGTAGAGCAGTACCTTTGTGCCCGCTTTTTGCGATTGTTCCTAGATTTTATCATAAGTATTTGAAAATGAGACACTACGAAGTCACCTTCATCGTGGATCCAGTGCTGTCGGGCGATGAAGTAAAAGCGACAGCGGAACACATCCTGGAAGAGATCAAGCAGTTTGGCGGCACCATTGTGGCCGTAGATGAAATGGGGCTGCGCCAGTTGGCCTATCCCATCAACAAGCGCTCCAGCGGCGTTTACTACTGCTATGAGTTCTCCTGCACCGACGCCAGCTGGCTGGCCAAGTTTGAGCTGAACCTGAAGCGCAACGAAAAGCTGCTGCGCTTCCTCATCGTCAAGCTGGACAAGTATGGTGTCAAGTACAACGATGACAAGCGCAACGGCCGAATCGGCAAAAAACGCACTGAACAGCAAGAAGCGGTGGCTGGGGAAGAAACGCCCGCTCCCGCAGTTGTTGATTTAGACCAGTTGGAAGGAGAGAACGAATAACCCGCTAACCACTAAAATTTACTTTTTATCATGGCTGCATCCAGAGAAGATGTCAAGTTCCTCAGCAACCCGCGAATTGGGCTGAGACAAAAGAAATACTGCCGCTTCCGCAAGTACGGCATTAAGTATATTGATTACAAGGACCCGGAATTTTTGAAGAATTTCATTAACGAGCAGGGTAAGATCTTACCGCGCCGCATCACTGGCAACAGCCTGAAGTATCAGCGCCGCGTGGCTACGGCCATCAAGCGTGCGCGACAGCTGGCCATGTTGCCCTACGTTGGCGACCTGCTCAAATAAACCGCACCAAACCCAAGCGTCACTTTCAAAAAAACACAGGTTATGAACGTCATTTTGCTGGATTATATCGAACGCCTCGGCGACAAGTACGACGTCGTGAAAGTCCGCGACGGTTATGGTCGCAATTACCTTATCCCGCGCGGGCTGGCTATCGTAGCCAACAAGTCCAATCTGGCGCGTGTGGAGGGTCTGAAGAAGCAGAACGCCAAAAAAGAGGCCGCCATGTTGGGCACGTATCGCGAATATGCCGCTAAGCTCGAAGCCACGCTTATCCGCGTAACTGCCAAGGCCGGTGAAAGCGGACGCCTTTTCGGTTCTGTAACCGCCCAGCATCTCGCCGATGCCATTCAAGCGCAAACAGGAATTATTGTAGAGCGGCGCATCATCGAAATGCCGGCCGAGGTGAAGGAGCTGGGTCATTATGAGGCTCGCATCAAGTTCCACGCCGAGGTAACGCCGACGGTGCGATTTGAAGTGGTGGCCGAAGGCGCCCAAACAACGACGGCTACCGAAGCCGACACGCGCCCCGACGGTGTAGCCCCCACGGAGTAAACGGCGCTGTTCGGACAGCCACCGTTTCTGTAAAAACCCACGGAGCCCGAAAGCACCGTGGGTTTTTCCTTTTTTTTGCCTCTGCAAAATGCACTCGCAAGGATGGATGTTTTATTGCTTGTGGTCGCCACACTGCCCGGCATACTCATCAGCTATGCCATTTTTCGGGCCGACCGCTACGAGCGCGAGCCGCTGTGGTTGCTGCTGCTTTGCTTTGCCGGCGGGGGTCTGATGACTGTCCCTGCCGTGCAGGCCCAGCGCTGGGCATTGCAGCAGTTGGGGTATCCACCAGCCAATGTGTTCGATACAGCTGTACTTTCCTTTGGGGTATTGGCTCCGGTGGAGGAGCTGGTCAAATGGCTGCTGCTGACATTCGTCGCCTTCCCTTCGCGCGCATTCAACGAACCCATGGACGGCATCGTCTATGCTGTGCTGATTGCCATGGGTTTCGCCTCTGTGGAGAATATCGCCTATGCCGACCGCTTGGGGCCACACATCCTGCTCATGCGTACGCTGACTGCTGTGCCGGCACATTTAGCCTTTGCCATTGTGCAGGGTTACTACGCCGGCCTGGCGCAGGCGCAGCCTCTGCAGCAAAGGCGCTTGCTGGCACGGGGACTGCTGCTGGCCACGCTGGCGCATGGACTATACGACCTGCTGATCCTGCAGGGCTGGTCACAGTGGCTCGTGGTCATGGGCATCGCCGCACTCTACCCCTACCTGTACTTTCTGAGCGGATGGGTGCGCCAACACCAGGACCGCTCACCGTTCCGGCCTGAGTGACGTTGCCCTCCTAAAAACAACGCTGAAGGCAGGAAAAAGCCGTTTTTTTTCGCATATTTGCCGCATGAAAAGGCGCACACTCATGTTCCCCTCGCACGAGCGGTGGATGACGTACAAAGTCTCGGGCAACTGGGACTCCGTACGAACCCCGCTTATCCTCCTGCACGGCCTGTGCGAAGACCACACGGTGTGGGACGACATTGTACCGGCCTTAGAGCCAAATGGGCTGGTCTTCCGCATAGACCTGCCCGGTTTTGGCGAGTCCGAGCTGCCTGATGAGGCCGCCCTCGGCATGGAAGGGTATATCTGGGCGCTCACTACCCTCATCTTCGAGTTCAACATAGGGCGAATGGCCTTGGTGGGGCACTCTTTAGGCGGCTACATCGCCCTGCGAGCGGCAACCAAAATGTGGAACATGCTCAACGGCATAGCGCTCATTCATTCACACCCTTTCCGCGATACGCCCGAGCGCGCCGAGGGGCGGCGGCGAAGCATAGAAATTCTCGAACAAGGCCACAAGGAACGATTCGTGCGCCAGCTGTTCCCCAGCCTGTTCGCACCACGCTTCGCTCAGGAACACCCTGAAGTTGTGGAAAAGTGCATCCAAATGGGCCTTCGACAGCCTACCGAAGGCATCATCACGGCCATGAAAGCCATGCTGGAGCGATGGGATCACACCGATACTTTGAGATGGTTCACGCACCCTGTCATGGCCGTCCTGGGCGACGAGGATAAACTGGTACCGCTGGAAGACACGCGCCACGCTGTTGAGCAAGCCTGCAAATCGGAAGTACATGTACTGGAAGGCGTTGGCCATATGAGCATGTTCGAGGACCGAAAAGCCCTCATCGAACACCTGCTTCAATTCTGGGAACGGCTCGACGTTTACTGGCCGCCGCTCCAAAAAGATGATCCAAAACCGGAGTATTCGCAAATCGTAGACTGAAGACCGGCAAACGCCTCAGCCGACAGGACCTTCCGAAGATTTTGCCCTTCGGAAGTACTGCGCTTACGACGGAGCGCTCTTATTTTAGCCCTAAAAAACAGACTATGCGACGAACGGCCGGTCTGCTCGCTGCTGTAGGGTTTTGTCTTTTAGTACTTCGAACGGCGCCCAAGGATGCCCAGTGTGCTGAACTACCTGACGAATACCCTCAAAATTACTTTCGCCTGCCTGTGGATGCGCAGGGGTTGCGCCTTTCGGGTACGTTTGGCGAGTTGCGCTCCAACCATTTTCATTCGGGCATTGACCTGAGCGGCGATATCGGACAGCCCATTTACGCCGCTGCTGACGGATATGTGCACCGCATCCGCGTGCAGGAGAGCGGCTACGGCAATGCGCTGTACCTCCGGCACCCCAACGGCTACACGACAGTGTATGGGCATTTGCACCGGTTCAAGGCTGAGATTGCCCGCTACGTTAAGACCGAGCAGTACCGCAAAGAGCAGTTTGAGGTGGACCTATATCCGGGTGAAAAGGCTTTTCCAATAAGAAAAGGGGAAGTCATCGGTCTGATGGGCAATTCGGGCAGTTCCGAAGGTGCGCACCTGCATTTTGAAATACGGCGCACCGCAGACCAGAAGACGCTCAACCCGCTGCTGTTCAACCTGCCCATACTCGACCGCGAAGCACCAGAACTGCTCACCCTGAAAGCCTACTACCTCAACGACCGGCGCGAGACGGTGGATGCCGTCGTTTTAACCATAGAACGCCGCCTCAACGGAACGCACGGCCTGAAAGGCGGCGACACTATCGCCCTGCCGGCTTGGCGAGCGGGCTTCGGCCTGCAGGCGTTTGACCGCGCTACTGGCAACCCAAACAACAAAAACGGCCTTTTCTCTGTGCGCCTGTTCGCCGACGGGCAGCAGGCTTTTGGCTGGCGCGCACAGGAACTGGACTTCGACGAAACGCGCTACCTGAACGCCCACACCGACTACGCCGAACGCAAACGCACCGGTACATGGTTTCAGCGATGCTACCTGCTGCCCGGAGACCGGCTTTCCATGTACGAGCGCTCAGATAATGCCGGAGTTGTGCCGCTCTATCAAGGCCGCATCACGGCCATGCGCATCGAGGCGGCTGACGCCAACGGTAACACCTCAGTGCTGCAATTCTGGGTACGACGCGCTGAAGTTGCGCCAGCAGCCCCACCGTCTTATCAGCGCCAATTGCCCTGGGACGCGGCCAACCGCGTGGAAATGGAAGACTTCGCGCTCACCCTGCCCAACGGCGCGCTTTACGAAACGCTCTATTTCCAGTATGCCGTGAGCCCGCCACCTGCCGGGGCCTTTTCGCCCGTGCACCACGTCCACAGCGACGACACCCCGCTACATCGCTACTGTACGCTGAGCCTGCGCCCAACGGCGCTGCCACCGGCGTTGACCTCCAAAGCGGTCATCCTGTATTTAGACAGCAAACGCCCCGAAAGCGTCGGCGGCAGATGGGTCAACGGTGCCGTAGAAGCCCGCGTCCGTGAACTGGGCCGCTATGCCGTCGCTGCTGATACTAGTCCTCCAACCATTCGGCCTCTCGTCTTTTCAGCTAACATGCGCGGCAAATCGCTGATGTCTTTTGCCATCAACGATGACCTGCCCGTCGGTGGCACCGCGCGCGACCTGCGCTATCGCGCCACTGTGGACGGCAAATGGGTGCTCTTTGAATACGACCGAAAAAGCGGGCGTTTAGTGCATCACTTCGACGAATGCATCCCAGCCGGCGAACACGTGCTGCGATTGACGGTAACCGACGACCGCGAAAACACGACCGCATTTGAGCGAAAGTTTGTCCGATAGGATGCCATTTGCGAGACTTTCCTGAAATTCCCTTCAAAAACTATTGGCATTCTGCCAGAGCAACTTTTCACCACATATTTCGCCTCTATCTATGCGATGCTTTTCGCTGTGTCGGCACCCGAAAGAAAAGTTTGGAGAACCTCCGCGCAGGTTGTTCCTTTGCCGACGTGCTTTGTTCGCAGAAAATCTGCCCCTATTGTTGTCTTTCACTTACTGCTCTAACAAATAACGACTTTTACGCCATGATGTCCATTTTTGCCAAAAACTGGTGGCTGCTTGCGCTGCGAGGGGCAGTAGCCTTTCTCTTTGCTGTTGTTGCTTTTTCCCTCTCTCGCTCTCCCTATGATGCGTTAGCGACGTCGTTGGCGACCTATTTGCTGGCCGATGGCCTGCTGACCACTTATTCGGGTTGGCGCCTGCGTTGCGAAGAATACTCAGGCGGGGTGCTGATGGC
>FQKF010004635.1_pt1 | contig 21981 bp, 20 predicted proteins | sample 1504521 | NCBI WGS metagenome assembly FQKF01 (sample SAMEA4475357, study PRJEB15587) | soil metagenome | biome: Soil; feature: Field | place: India | collected 2015-03-11 | depth 0 m
CTCCCTGCCTTATCATGATCACTTTTCCATCAGCAGGTGATACAAGTAGATTTGGGTCTTGAGGAGGAATTCTCTCAGGATCACGGAAAAAATAGAGAAAAAAGAGACTTAGGACAATGCAAGCAATAGCTAATGGTTCAAGCCATAGTAAATAGAAAAAAGAAGTAAGAAATAAAGCTCCTCCTATGTATGGAAATCCTTCTTTTCTAATCATGCCTTTGATTTATCCACGAGCTTTGAGCTTTTAAGCCATGGCATCATTGCTCTGAGTTTTTCTCCAACTTTTTCAATGGGATGTTCTTCTCCTTTTTTAGTTAACGCATTGAAAGTTGGTTTTCCAACCTTACATTCAAGAATCCATTCTTTAGCAAATTGACCACTCTGAATTTCATTAAGAATTTTTTTCATTTCCGTCTTTACAGAATCATTTATTACTCTTGGTCCTCTGGTAAGGTCACCATATTGGGCAGTATTACTGATTGAATAACGCATTGTAGAAATTCCACCTTCATAAATGAGGTCTGCTATGAGCTTTACCTCATGTAAACATTCGAAATAGGCGAGTTCAGGTGGATATCCAGCTTCAACAAGCGTTTCATAGGCGGCAGTAATTAATGAGGTCAGACCCCCACAGAGAACTACCTGTTCACCAAATAGATCTGTCTCTGTTTCATCTTTGAAAGTTGTTTCAATAATTCCAGCTCTTCCACCACCAATTCCTACGGCATAGGCGAGGGCAATATCTTTTGTTATTCCTGAAGGGTCTTGCTGAACTGCCATGAGACAAGGAACTCCCATTCCTTTCAGATATTCGCTTCTTACAAGATGACCAGGTCCCTTAGGTGCAACCATAAAAACGTTGATATCTGAAGAAGGTACAATCTGACCAAAATGTATATTAAAACCATGAGCAAAGGCAAGAAAAGCACCTTTTTTGATATTTGGTTCTATCTCATTTTTGTATAATTCAGACTGGAGTTCATCCGGTGTTAGAATCATAATTATATCTGCAATCTTTGATGCTTCGGCAACTGTCATGACTGTAAGCCCTGCGTTTTCAGCTTTTTCCCAACTTTTTCCTTTTCTTATTCCTACGATGACATCAAATCCGCTGTCTTTAAGATTATTTGCATGGGCATGTCCCTGGCTTCCATATCCTACTATTGCTATTTTCTTTCCCTTTAGGATTTCCGTATTAACATCAACATCATAGTAAATCTTCATTAATAACACCTCCAAATTTAATAAAATTTTAGAATTATAACACAAGCTTTTGATAGTTTGCATTTGTTTTGCGAGGTTTATAAAATTATCAATAAGATTTAATTAGGTAAGGCAAGGGAGAAACTTTTATAAGTTTTTAACAAATGATTTATTTTTAAAGCAAAGGATTATATGATATAATATTTTTCTGTGTATGTATTACATCGGAATAGACATAGGCGGAACTAATACTAAGATAGGTTTAGTATCAAAAGATTATCAATTAATTACATTATGTAAGTTTACTACGCCAAATGATGTGATAAATGTATTAATTGATGAAATCAAAGGCTTTATCAATTCGAATAATGTTATTGGAATAGGCATAGGAGTCGCTGGTCTGGTGACTGCTGAGGGTGAAGTAGTCGAATCTCCTAATATACCGTCTTTAAACAAAGTTCCTTTGGCTTCTATCATAACAGAAAATTTTTCAGTAAAAACAATAGTTGAAAATGATGCTACTGTTGCCACAATAGGAGAAGCAAATTTCGGAGAAGGTAGAGGCACTAATAAATTTACGCTTTTTACCCTCGGAACAGGAATTGGTGGAGGCTTTTACAATCAAGGAAAAGTTTTAGATATACCTATGGAAGTTGGACATATGACTATTAATTATCAGGGTAAACTATGCAGTTGTGGTAACAACGGATGTTTAGAAATGTACGCATCGGGAAGGGCAATCAGGGATTCTTTAATTGAAAAAATAGAAGATGGAGAGTCTTCACAAGCTAAATTTTTATATGAGGGTAATTTTTATAAAATAACAGCTGAAGATGTATATAGATTGGCATTAGAGGGAGACAATCTTGCCAGACAAGTTATAAAAGAAGCTGGTAAAGCGCTCGGAGCAGGACTTGCAAATATAATCAACATCTTCTCCACTGAAAAGATAATTTTAACAGGCGGGTTATCTAAGGCAAGGAATATTTACATCGAAACTGCCATAAATGAAGCTAAAAAACGTTCTTTAAAAGGATTGAATTTAAACACTGAAATTGTCCAATCTCAATTGATAGATGCAGGAGGAGTTTTAGGAGCTGTTTTCTTACTGAGAAATCAATGAAAAATGTAAGAAATTTTTCCATAATTGCCCATATAGACCACGGTAAGTCCACCCTTGCAGATAGATTACTTGAATACACCGGGGCTATCAATCTTGGTGGTAAAATGGGGCAGATTCTTGATTCAATGGATCTTGAGAGAGAGAGGGGGATTACCATAAAAGCTCATGCAGTAAGGCTTCAATATAAGGCAGAGGATGGCCAAACATATATATTAAATCTAATAGACACTCCTGGACATGTTGATTTCTCATATGAGGTCTCGCGTTCATTGGCGTGTTGTGAAGGAAGCCTTCTTGTAGTTGATGCTACACAGGGAGTTGAGGCTCAAACAGTTGCTAATGCCTATTTAGCAATAGATCATAATCATGAAATAATTCCTGTTATCAATAAAATTGATCTACCTCAGGCAGATTCCGAAAAAGTTAAAAAACAAATTGAAGACGTACTTGGAATAGACTCTTCAGAGGCAATTCTTGCCTCAGCAAAGGAAGGAATTGGTACAAAAGAGATTCTTGAGGCTGTAGTAAAAAAAATACCACCACCTAAAGGTAATTACTCCGCACCTTTAAGAGCGATGATTTTTGACTCCTGGTTTGATAATTATTTAGGCGTTATTATTCTTGTAAGAGTTTTTGATGGAGTTATGAAAAGGGGTATGAAAATAAAACTATTTGCCACAGAAAATGAATATGAGATACAGAGACTTGGAATTCTAACTCCTTTTCCAAAGGATATAGAAAAGCTTTCTGCTGGTGAGGTTGGATTTATTGTTGCAGGTATTAAAAACATAGCAGACACTAAAATCGGCGATACTGTTACAGAAGCTAATAATCCGGCATCTGAGCCTCTTCCTGGTTTTAGAGAAGTAAAACCAATGGTATTTTGCGGACTCTATCCCACAGAAACACATCAATATGAAGAACTTAAGGTAGCACTTGAAAAACTCCGTTTAAATGACTCCTCTTTTTTCTTTGAACCTGAAACCTCAGCAGCCTTAGGATTCGGCTTTAGGTGTGGCTTTTTAGGTCTCCTTCACATGGAAATCATAAGAGAGAGGCTTGAAAGAGAGTTTAATCTTTCCCTTATAAGCACTGCTCCAACAGTCCGGTATAAAATTATGGAAAAAAGCGGGGAGGCTTATCTTATTGATAATCCAAGCAGAATGCCTAAGTTTTTTGAGAGTATTGAAGAACCTTTTATGAAAGTTTCAATTATTGTTCCTGAAAACTTTGTAGGTGACATATTAAAACTTTGTCAAGAAAAAAGAGGAATCCAGAAAGAATTTTCCTATATAACAAAAGACAGAATCCTTCTTATATATGAAATTCCTCTTAATGAAATTTTATGGGATTTCTATGATAAACTTAAGTCTCTTTCAAAGGGCTATGCTTCAATGGACTATGAATTTTTAGGTTATAGAAAGAGCGATCTTGTAAAGCTTGATATTCTCATAAATGGCGAGCAGGTTGATGCTCTCTCAGTAATTGTTCATAAAGATAAAGCATACTATAAGGGTCGTGCTATAGCGCAAAAATTAAGAGAAGTTATTCCAAGACAGCTTTTTGAAGTAGTTATACAGGCAGCAATAGGAGGTAAGATAATAGCTCGTGAAAGCATTGCTCCACTTAAGAAAAATGTTCTTGCAAAATGTTATGGAGGTGATGTGACAAGAAAGAAAAAACTTCTTGAGAAACAAAAGGAAGGTAAAAAAAGAATGAAACAAATTGGTAGGGTTGAAATCCCACAGGAAGCTTTTCTGTCCGTACTAAAAGTAGAATAAGGAGGTTCGATTGACAGCTAAAAAAATTCTTGATTACGCTAAAAGTATAGGTATTGCAATATTAATAGCTCTTTTTATAAGAGCTTACATAATTCAAGCATTCAAAATACCTTCGGGCTCAATGATTCCCACTTTATTAATTGGTGATCATCTTCTTGTAAATAAATTTATATATGGGGTTAAACCACCTCTAATGGAAAATAAAATTCTCGTATTTGATAAACCAAAACGAAGTGAGATTGTAGTTTTTAAATATCCTGAGGACCCTAATAGGGATTTTATCAAGAGAGTCATAGCCGTAGAAGGTGATGTTATCGAAGGTAAGGATAAAAAAGTTTATGTGAATGGAGTAGAGTTAAAAGAACCCTATATAAGACACACAGATTCTTATATTCACCCAAGGGAAATTGATCCAAGAGATAATTTTGGTCCTATAACAGTTCCAAAAGGTAAACTTTTTGTAATGGGAGACAATAGAGACCAAAGTTACGATAGTCGTTTTTGGGGATTTGTAGATTTAAAAGATGTAAAGGGTAAGGCACTTATTATTTATTGGTCTTGGGATAACGAACACACTAAACCAAGATTAGAAAGAATTGGTAAAATAATAAAATAATGTTTACTGGAATAATTATTGAACTTGGCAAAGTTTATGACTTTATTAAACTCCCTAGTGGAGGGCAACTAAAAGTCTTATCAAAAAATATTATTAAAGAAACTTCTCTAGGCGATAGTATATCGGTAAATGGTGTATGCCTTACTGTAAATGAAATAGATAGTACAAAAGAACTGATATCTTTTGATGTTTCCTATGAAACTCTTCAAAAAACAACTCTCGGGGAGCTAAAAAAAGGAGACCCTGTAAATCTTGAACCTGCTCTAACTCTCAACACAAGACTTGGTGGGCACATTGTAAGTGGTCATGTAGAAGGAATTGGTATAATTAAACGTATTGAAAATAAGGGAGATTATCAACAAATAGAAATAGAAGCCCCGGAAGATATTCTAAAATATTGTATAAAAAAGGGTTCTATAGCCATTGACGGAATAAGTCTTACAATAGTTGATATTTTCCCTTCCACTTTCACTGTAGTAATAATTCCCCATACAGCAAAAATGACAACAATTGGGGCAAAAAAAATTGGGGATAAGGTAAATCTTGAGTCAGATATCATTGCTAAATATGTGGAAAAATTTGTGAAACAAACAGCTCCTTTTAAAGATAAAAATTTAGTTGAGAAATTAAAGAATTATGGATTTATTCAGGAGTAACAAACTATGAAATTTATTGTTTTAGCAGGTGGTTCAGGAACAAGACTCTGGCCACTATCAAGAAGAAATTTCCCCAAACAGTTTTTAAAATTGAAACTTTCAAAAGATGGACAAAATGAAAGTTTTTTCCAGAAAACGCTAAGAAGAATTTTACTTTATACAGAAGCAGAAATATTTATTGTGACAAATGAAAAATATAAATTTTATGTATTAACTCAAATTGAAGAAATACTAAATTTAGATAAAAAGCCAAATATTGAAATAATTCTTGAACCTGTTCAAAAAAATACTGCTCCTGCTATCGCTCTGGCATTAAGGTATGCATTAGATAAGGGTATATCTGAAGATGAGACCTTTTTAGTATGTCCTTCAGATCATTTAATTTCTCCAGATATTGAATTTTTGAATTATATGAATATAGCAGACAGGATTGCCAAAAATGGAAATATAGTCACATTCGGTATAATTCCAAACAGACCTGAGACAGGCTTTGGATATATAAAGATTAAAAAAGAGAAAAAAAACAAGGATTTTTATAATGTTGAAAAATTTGTAGAAAAACCAGATATTAATACGGCTAATAAATATATTAAAGAAGGTTGTTATTATTGGAATGCTGGACTTTTTGCTTTTAGTGCGAATTCCATGATCGAAGAATTTAAGAGTCAAATTCCTCAATTAGCTGATTTGTTTAATATTTCATGGCAGGCTGTGTTAGATAATTTTAATAATTTACCTGATATTTCCATTGATTATGCGGTGATGGAAAAAACAAAAAGAGCTGTATTGATTCCTTTAAATATTTTCTGGTCTGATATAGGTTCATGGGAGAGTTTATATGATGTTTTGGATAAAGATGAAAATGGAAATACTATCAATGCTGATTCTGTTAATATAGACACTAAAGATACTTTAATAATAGGAAATAAAAGGCTTATTACTACTATTGGATTACATGATTCAATTATAGTTGAAACAGAAGATGCTTTATTAATAGCAAAAAAAGGTGAATGTCAGAAGGTTAAGGATATTGTTAACATCCTCTCTGAAAAGCAACTTTCACAGGTAGAAGAACATTTAACTTCCTATAGACCTTGGGGTAGTTTTACTTTGTTGGAGAAGGGACTGCGATACAAGATAAAACGAATAACAGTAAATCCTGGTGCTTCCCTTTCGCTTCAAATGCATCATCATAGATCTGAGCACTGGATAGTAGTAAAAGGAACAGCTAAAGTAAAAATAGGCGATAAAGAGATATTTGTACATGAGAATGAATCAATTTATGTGCCAAAAAGCACATTGCACAGACTTGAGAATCCAGGGAAAGTTGTTCTTGAAATCATTGAAGTACAAGTAGGAGAGTATGTAGAAGAGGATGACATAAAGAGGTTTGACGATGCATATGGAAGACAAGATATTTAGAGAGTATGACATCAGAGGAGTGTATGGGAAGGAACTAACAGAGGAATTAGCCTATTTTATAGGAAAAGCTTTTATATCCTTTATTGTAAAGGAACAGGGCAAAACTCCTAAAGGTGTTTCTGTTGGCATGGACGTGAGATTATCATCAAAATATTTAAAAAACGCTCTAATAAAAGGAATTACAGAATGTGGAGTGGATGTAATTGATCTTGGAGTGTGTCCTACTCCATTACAATATTATTCTCTTTTTAGACTTGATACAGACCACGGCATAATGATAACAGGTAGTCATAATCCCCCAGAGTTTAATGGGTTTAAAATGAGCATAGGTAAGGAGACAATCTATGGAGAAAAAATTAAAAGCTTAAAGAACATTATAGAAGGAGAGGATTTTATTCATTCAAATAAAAAAGGAAATGTGCAAAATTACAATATCATTGATGATTATATTAAATTTATACTCAAACATTTCTCTTCTTTTGATGGTTTAAGGATAGTGATTGATTCAGGTAATGGTACAGCTGGATTAGTTGCTCCAAAAATATTTAAACAATTAGGGGCTGAGGTTGTAGAACTTTTTAGTGAACCAGATGGAACCTTTCCAAATCATCATCCAGACCCTGTGGTGTTAGAAAATCTTCAAGATTTAATAAATACGGTTTGTGCAGAAAAAGCTCATTTTGGTATTGGTTTTGATGGAGATGCTGATAGAATAGGAGTGATTGATGAGACTGGTGAAGTGGTTTGGGGTGATAGACTTTTGATTATATTTGCTAAGGATATATTAATTAATAATCCTAAAGCAAAAATAATAGGTGAAGTAAAGTGTTCGAAGATAATGTATGAAGAGATAGAGAAAATGGGTGGCAAGTCTATTATGTGGAAAACAGGACACTCCCTTATTAAAAAGAAAATGAAAGAAGAAGGAGCATTGCTTGCTGGGGAGATGAGCGGGCATATATTTTTTAATGATAGATATTTTGGTTATGATGATGCTATTTATGCTTCCTTGAGGCTTGCTGAAATAATAAAAAAATCAGGAAAACCCTACGGTGTAAGAAAATTACTGGAAGGTATAAAGGATTTATATAGTTCACCCGAGATAAGGATAGATTGTCCTGATGAAAAAAAATTCATGGTTGTAGAGAAATTCAAATCTTATTTTAAATCCTCTGATTGCTGGACCATAGACGGAATAAGAATAAATTTTCCTGAGGGATGGGCTCTGTTAAGAGCTTCTAATACCCAGCCTGCCTTAGTTTTACGTTTTGAAGCAGAAACAGAAGAAGACATGGAAAGGATAAAAGAAATTGTCCATCAAAGACTTTTTGAAGTATTTCAATTTTTTAAAATCTTGTGATATACTTAAAAACTTTTTATTTATTTGAGGTGTAAAATGAAAAAGATAAATCTTATATTGATTCCATTAGTCCTTCTAATTTTTTCTTTTAATATTTATGCACAGGAATTACCTATCGTTACAGCTATAGAAATAAAAGGAATTAAGAGAATTGAAGAAGCAGCTGTTAAAAACAGAATATCCCTTAAACTTGGTGAAGTTATATCTCAGGAAAAAATCTCTGAAGACATTAAGTCTATTTATAAAATGGGTTATTTTGAGGATGTAAAGGTTGATATAGAAACCTTCGAAGGTGGTGTAAAGGTTGTTTATACAGTTAAGGAGAAACCTACAATCGTAAATGTAAGTTTCGAAGGTAACAAAGAGTATGAGGAAGACAAACTAAAAGAAGTAGTAACACTAACAGCAGGTTCAATAGCAGATGTAAACCTCATAAATGATAATGCCCTTAAGTTAAAAGCTTTTTATGAATCTGAAGGTTATTACTTTGCAAAAGTAGTTCCAGTTGTAAAGAAAAAAACAGAACAGGAAGTGGAACTGACTTTTGTTATTGAGGAAAATAATAGGGTCAAAATAAAAGAAATAAAATTTGAAGGTAATAAAGCCATTTCAAGTAGAAAAATTAAGAAAGCGATGGGAACATCGGAAAGAAAATTTTATTCCTTTATAACAGGTAGCGGATTTTATAAGAAGTTTGAAATGCTTCAGGATATTGAAAAGATAAAAGATTTATACCATGATAATGGATATTTAAAAGTATCTGTAGGAGAACCAAAGCTTGAATTTTCTACTGACAAGAAATGGATGACTATCACTATCACTATTTCTGAAGGACCTCAATTCAAAGTAGCATCAGTCAAAGTTTTAGGTGTAAAGGATAAAAAAGAGGAAGAAGAGATAATAACTTTAATAAAACTTAAAAGAGGTGAGATTTTTAGTAAGATGAAAATGAGAAAAGATATTGAGGCAATAACAGCCTATTACTCAGACAGAGGTTATGCTCTTGTCTCTGTTGCTCCAGATGTGTTACCAAATGAGGAAAAATTACTTGTGGATGTTGCCTATAATATAAAACCGGGTGATAAATTTAATATCGGCAGAATTAATATAGCAGGTAATGTAAAAACTGTAGACAAGGTTATAAGAAGAGAAGTAAGGGTTGACGAGGGAGATGAATATTCAGCATCCAAAATAAAAAAGAGCAAACAAAGACTTGAGGATTTACAGTATTTTGAAACGGTTGATATTAATCAAAAGCCCGATCCAGATAAAAAAAATGTTGATTTAGATGTAACTGTTAAAGAAAAACCAACAGGTTTCTTTACTATTGGCGGTGGTTATAGTTCAATAGATAATCTTATTGGAATGGTTGATGTTACTCAGACAAATTTATTTGGTAGAGGTTATTCCCTTACACTTAGAGGAGAATTGGGTGGTAAAAGTTCTTATTATACAATAGCCTTTAGAGACCCCTGGTTTCTTGATAAACCTCTTCTTTTTGGGTTTAACCTATACAGACAAAAAAGAGAATACGTTAACTATACAAAAGACGGAACTGGCATGTCGATTACCTTTGGGAAAAGATATGGAGAAGACTGGTCAGCTTCTGTAACTTATGAGCTTGAAAAATCAAAGGTAACTGATGTCGCCGTTGATGCAGATACCATAATTAAGGATATGGAGGGTAATCTTCTTACAAGTTCTGTTACCTTTCAACTAGTAAATGATACTCGTGACAGTTACATTGACCCTTCTACAGGTAGAAGGTATTCCTTAACACTGACTACTGCAGGACTTGGAGGAGACACAGGATTCTGGAAAAGCATGCTTGATTTAGGATGGTATATTCCCATATTTGAAGAGTCAACCTTACATTTGAGAGGTAGAATAGGATGGTCTGATAGTCTATTTGGTAAAAAATATCCTCTCTACGAAAGATTTTATATAGGTGGACTTGATACAATAAGAGGATTAGGATATGGAGAAGCTGGACCAAAGGATAGTAAAAATGATCCCATTGGAGCTAAGAAAGCATTGATAGCTAACATAGAGTATCTTTTCCCTATTGTTACGGAGATGAAATTAAAAGGTTTAATATTTTTTGATATAGGCAAGGGATATGATGAAACTGAAAAATTTGGATCAAATATTAAATACTCCACAGGATTTGGTTTTAGATGGTTTTCACCTATGGGACCTATAAAAATTGATTATGGTATAAATTTAAATAGAAAAGAAGGGGAATCAAAGACAAAAATAGAATTTGGATTTGGTTCATTCTTCTAAACACAAACAAATAAGGGGGAAGGGATGAAAAAGTTTTTCTTTTTTTTTATTAGCTTAGGTTTCCTATTAGCTTTTACCAATATGGCAAAGGCAGAGATCAAAATAGGAGTAGTGGACCTTTTTAAGATTCTTAATGAATCAGAAGAGGGCAAAAAAGCAGTAGGTGAGCTTCAAAGTATGGTTGATTCAAGACAGAAAACTTTAGAAGAAAAGCAGAAAAAAATTCAAACTCTTAAAGAAGAATATGATAAGAAGAAAGCTGTTTTAAGTGAAGATGCAAGAAAAGCTAAAGAAGAAGAGATCGAACGGCTTGGAAGAGATTTTCAAAGAACAGCTGCTGATTATCAGGTAGAAGTTCAGAAAAAGCAAAATGAAATAACTCAAAGTATGTTAAAAGAAATTAGACAAATTATTAATGACTATGCTAAAAAAGAAGGCTATAATTTAATTATTGAAAAAGCAGAGCAACTCATACTTTATTCAACTCCAGAAGTTGATATTACAGATAAAATAATTACTCTCTTCAATCAAAAAACTTCCGCTCAGAAAGGAAAGAAATGAAACTTTCTGAGATAGCTCAACTCTTTAATGGAAGAGTTGAAGGAAATCCTGATATTGAAATATCAGGTGTAAAAGGCATAGAAGATGCTAAAGAAGGGGATATTACATATCTTGTTTCCACTAAAAATAGAGACAAATTAAATAATTGTCGAGCCTCAGCCCTAATTGTCAAGGAAAAGATAGAAAGCTTTGAAGGAAGTCAACTTTTAGTTGATAACCCTCAATTTGTTTTTGTTAAACTCCTTCAAAAATTTTATTTTAAGCCTCATCCCTACAGGGGAATTAGTGAAGCAGCTTGTATAGCTAAAACTTGTCGTTTAGGCAAAAATGTTACTGTATACCCCTTTTCATTTATTGATGAAGATGTGGAAATAGGAGACAACACAGTTATATATCCTTTTACATTTATTGGCAAGGAAAGTCAGATAGGCTCTGACTGCATAATCCATTCTAATGTAACAATAAGAGAAAGAATAAAAGTAGGGGATAGAGTTGTAATTCATGCTGGTAGCGTTATTGGGTCCGACGGGTTTGGATATATTTTTCACGAGGGCAAACACGAAAAAATTCCTCAGGTAGGCTCAGTAATTATTGAAGATGATGTGGAAATTGGCGCATGCACAACTATTGATAGAGCTACCACGGGTAATACGATTATTGGAAAGGGAACAAAGATAGATAATCTCGTGCAGATTGCCCATAATGTGAAATTAGGACAGAACTGTATAGTCGTTGCACAGGTTGGCATAGCAGGCAGTTCATCAATAGGCCATGGATGTATACTCGCGGGTCAGGTGGGAATTTCAGACCATGTGGAAATTGAGTCTGGAACAATAGTAACAGCTCAATCAGGTGTTATGCCCGGAAAGGTTGAAAAGGGTGTTTTTTCAGGTTCTCCCATAATGCCACACAGAGAATGGTTAAGAGCAAATGCTATTTTTCAGAGGCTTCCAGAACTTTATAAGAAACTAAGAGAAATTGAAGAAAAAATAAAGAAACTGGAGGTAAAAGAATGATTGATATTCGGGAAATAATGAGTATTCTTCCTCACAGATATCCCTTTCTATTGGTTGATAGAATCATTGATATTGTTCCTAACGAGAGTGCTAAGGGAATAAAAAATGTTACGATTAATGAACCCTTTTTTCAAGGTCACTTTCCTGGTAATCCTGTTATGCCTGGAGTTTTGATCGTTGAAGCAATGGCTCAGGTAGCTGGAGTTCTTGCTTTTAAATCTGGCATGGAAGGTACTGGCGTTCTTTTTATGAGTATTGAAAAAGTCAAATTTAGAAAGCCTATAGTACCTGGAGATCAGATAATATTTGAAGTCCATGTTTCACATAGGCGTGGTAATGTATGGAAGTTTGAAGGTATTGCAAAGGTTGATGAAAAAGTAGCAACTGAAGCAGAATTTACCGCTATGGTAACAAAGTGAGGTGTATATAGATGAGTGAAATTCACAAAACAGCTGTTATTAGCTCAAAAGCTGAAATAGGCAAAGATGTGGTTATAGGACCTTATTGCATAATAGGAGATAATGTAAAAATAGGCAAAGGAACAAAATTAGTTAGTAATGTTCATATTGAAGGAATAACAGAAATAGGAGAAAACTGTACAATTTTCCCTTTTACAACAATTGGTTTCCCCCCTCAAGATTTAAAGTATAAGGGCGAACAGACAGGAGTTAAGATTGGTAATAACAATATTATAAGAGAATATGTAACAATTCATAGAGCTTCTGTTTCAGGTGATGGCTGGACAACAATAGGTAGTAATAATTTCATAATGGCCTATGTTCATATTGCCCATGATTGTAAAATTGGTAATTCAGTTATAATGGCAAATCTTGCCACTTTAGCAGGGCATGTGATAGTCGAGGATTTTGTATTTATTGGTGGGCTTGTAGCAGTTCATCAATTTACAAGAATTGGTGCCTATGCTATGGTTGGAGGTTTTAGTGGTGTGGGACAGGATATACCTCCTTTCACAATGGCTTCAGGACCAAGGGCTAAACTTTATGGACTTAATTCAGTAGGACTGAAAAGAAGAGGATTCAATGATGAAACTATAAATATTCTAAAAAAGGCATATAAAATACTATTTAGAGATAAACTTTCTCTAAAAGAGGCTATCAGTAAAGTTAAAAAGGATCTTCCACAGATAGAAGAGATAAGACATCTTATAGATTTTATCGAGGAAAATAAAAGAGGCATATGTCGATAGGACTAATCGCAGGTTCAGGTAATTTGCCGATAATTTTAGCAAAAGCTTTAAAGGAAAAAGGTCATGATTTAGTAATAGTTGGACTTAATAATTTTGCATCAGCTGATTTAAAACAATATGCTAATTCATTTAAATTCATTAATATAGGAAAAGTTGGGGAAATAATAAATTATTTAAAGAAAAATAAGGTTAAAGAATTAATTTTAACAGGCAAAATTCCAAAAAAATTAATATATGAATTAGATAGCGTTAAACCGGATTTAAGAGCAATGAAAATGCTTTTATCTGCTAAAATGCGTGGCGACAATGAAATTTTACAAATAATCGAGAAGGAACTTAATAAAGAAGGAATAAAAATAGTTGATATAATATATTTTTGTCCTGAATTTTTGACTCCCTCAGGTGTTTTAACTAAAGAGAAACCTAAAAAAGAACAATTGGAGGATATTGATTTCGGTTTTAAAATAGCAAAAAAAATAGGGGAACTTGATATAGGACAGACAATAGTTGTTAAAGATAAGTCTGTTATTGCTGTCGAGGCAATCGAAGGAACAGATGAAACTATACTACGAGCTGGGAAATATGCTGATAATACCGTAGTAGTTAAGGTTAGTAAACCTCAACAAAATTTAAAACTTGACCCACCAGCAATCGGAATAGATACAATAATAAGTATGAAAAATGCTAGAGCAAAAGTTTTAGCTGTCGAAGCTGACAAGTCAATTATAATAAATCGTCAGGAAGTTGTAGAGAAAGCTCATGACTATAATATTATAATAGTTGGCGTGAAGGGAAATTGAATCTTTTTAGCTCAATAAATGAAGGCTTAAAAGCTATAAATAAGAATTATCAACTTGTTTTCATTCATTTTGTTTTTCTTTTTATTTTATTTTTTGGTATTTTTTTTGTTCTAAGCATTCCATTAGGTATATTATTTATAGGTTTTGGCATTGACCTTACGGATATTCTCAAAGGCAATTTTATTGAAATTATTGTCTCTTCAATAAATCTTTTTAAAAAATTTTTATTGTTTGCTCTAATTTTTCTTTTGAGTTTACTTGTGTATATAATTTTAATAGCTACTCTGTGGACATATATGTTTGCAGGTACATTAGGTATACTTTATCAATATCTTGAAAAAGGGGTCTTTTTTAATTTTAGAGAATTTCACACATATGGCAAAAAGTATTTCTGGAAAGTTGCTTTTTATTCAATTTTTTCAGCATTGCTATTTTTTATTTTAGTTTTAATAATTGGATTAATTAGTGATGTAAGTCAGTATTTAATTGAATTTTTGAGAAATTATAGCCACACATTTGCCGTATTCTTCAATGTGTTCTTCTACCTAACAATATTGTTATTTGTTCTTTGTTCCTTTATTCTATGGATTTCTTTTACCCTCTTAGGATATTATGGAATTATTCATAGAAATTTTTCATCAATAGAGGCATTAAAAGAATCGAAAAAATTAATAGCTAATAAGCCACAATTTTTGGGAAGAAGTTTTATATTGTTTATCATCTATTTACTAACTGGTGGGTTTATCATATCCTTAGGTTCTCTTTTTGCAATAATCCCTAATATAGGTCCTATCATCGCCGCAATTTATCAATTTTTAACTCAGTTTTTGCAGATATATATAACTTTAATCATATTTGCTACTTTTTTTGCATACTATCTAAGGATAGAAAAGCTCTCTAAAGAAGCCATTCAGGATTATCATATTTCCTCTGAAGAAGGCTCTCAGCAAGTTCAATCTCCTTCTGTTGAAGAGAATCCTCAACAACCTGAAAACCCAAATCCATAAGTGTCATCTTTATATTTTCTATGAAAATTTCTTCATTGAAATCATTAAATAACTCTTTCAACCCAAAAAATTTAATGACCTTTTCCTTGCTTTCAGGAAAGATTTCTCTTAGAAGTTCCCTATTAACAGATAAAGGAATAGTTCCCTGCTGAAGAAATCCGTCAACCCATCTTTTCTGAGCAGACCCAACAATTTTAATATCTCTGTAACATATTTCACCAAAAGAAGACCTTGCAAAACAAATTGAACTTCTGTTGATTGTTCTTTTTTCTTTTTTATTTTCAACCTCTATTCCAGAGATATGAAAGGCTTTCATAAAAATATTGCTGATTATTTCATAACATTTAAATAGATTACCTTTAAAAATTCCTTCTTTTTTAGCTGAAAAGCTGTAAGTTATGTCATTGTAGTGTAAAATACCTTTTCCACCAGTAGGTCTTCTAACAACAGGAATTCTATTTCTATTACAAAAATTTAGATTTATTTCTTCTATTTTTTGAAATTCTCCTATACTTACAGATGCTTTATCCCAGCCATAAACTCTAAAGGTAGGCAAAGATTTACCATTTCGAACATGTATGCTTATTGATTCGTCAATTGCCATATTGAGAGGTGCAGGGTGGGTTTGAAAGTTTATAAATCTTATTAACATTGAAGATTTTTATAAAATATAAAATTCTATCTATCTTCTTCTAATATTATTTTATGATTGAGTAAAGACATCTCTTTTATTTTTCCTTTGAAAACCTTCTGCTCTCCGAAAATACTTCTAAGGTATATAGAATCACCCTCTGGTCTGAGTATATCAACAGCTTCTAAATATATTTCCTCTTTACCATCTCTAAATATGTAAGCATTAGCTTCACACATGTAATTCCTCCTTTATATGAAGGATTAATTTTTCCACTAAATGTGGAAGAGGTTCTTTGATAAATCCTATTATATCAATGCCTTCCTGATTTATTGGTAATAAAAATTTTTTTGCCTCACAGCTTCCAATTGCCTCAGACATTCTTGGGGTTAGTTCTCCCATCATTCCATTTGCTACAATTATACTTAAGGGACCGACTATAACATCCATTTTTTTTACACTACAGATTATGGCGTTTTCTCCTGAAGCTCCTTTATTTGCTTTTGCTTTCATCATATTAGCTGTTGCAGCAGCATTTGTGCCCAGAGCAATTATTTCTATTTTATCACCGAAATTTTCTTTTAAGGCTTTTATTATATAATACCCAATTCCTCCGCCTTGTCCGTCTATTACAGCTATTTTGAACATTATATAAATACTAATTCTTCAAAATAAAAAATGTCAAATTAAGGCTATGAAGCATTTTAAATGATTTCCTGAATTTGCTTAATAGAATGATTTTATGATATATTTTTAGCTATCAAATAGTTAAAAATCAGATAAATAGGAGTTTTTAATGCATAAAAATTTATATTTAATGGAAAATGAAGATGAAATTAAGAGGTTAGAGCTTAAAACCGAAAGCCGAGTTGTTGAAGAACAGGCTCTATGGGCTGGTTTAAAGCCTGGAATGCATGTGGCAGATATAGGATGTGGTACTGGAAAAACTACTTTTATATTACATAGTTTATCTCAACCAGGAGGAAAAGCTACCGGTTTTGATATTTCAGATGAGAGAATTAATTTTGCTAAGGAAAAATATAAGATTGAAGGTATCGAATTTAAAACTTTTAACATAACTGAACCTTTTCCTAAAGAATATAAATTCGATTTCATTTGGATTAGATTCATTCTTGAATATTATCGAAAAGAGGCTTTTGAAATTGTAAAAAATATATCTAATGCAATAAAACCTGGCGGAATTCTATGTCTGATTGATCTTGATCACAACTGTCTAAATCATTATGGATTATCAAAAAAATTGGAAAATACTCTGATTCAAGCTATTAAATTACTTGAGGAAAAAGCAAACTTTGATCCTTATGTGGGAAGAAAACTTTATTCTTTTCTTTATGATCTGGGATATACAGATATTGAAGTGCAAGTAAGAGCTCATCATCTTATTTATGGAGAAATAAAGGAAAAGGATGCATTTAACTGGTTAAAAAAGATTGAAGTTATCTCTAAAAAAATAGATTTTGATTTTTCTGAATATAAAGGAGGATATGAGGGTTTTTTAAGAGAATTTAAGGAATTCTTCACAAATCCAAGGAGATTTACTTATACGCCAATAATTTTATGTAGAGGTAAAAAATCAAAATCAAATTAATTCAGAATTAATTTATTCTTTTGAGTCATGATTTGCATATAATTTCTTGTGAAAAATCTAATAAAGGCATCTACAACAATCTCATCGTAATGAATTCCTCTTTTTTCTATTAGTAGATTGAAAGCTTCATCCAGAGGAAAGGCATCTCTGTAATGACGTTTTGAAGTAATGGCATCGAAAAAGTCTGCCACAGCGATAATTTTAGCACCGAGGGGAATTTCTTCTCCAGCTAATTCATTTGGATATCCACTACCGTCCATTTTTTCATGATGTCCTGAAATTATGTTTAATATGTCTTTGTATTTTTTATCAAATTCTATTTGTTTTATTATTTGTTCAGTTTTTGTAACATGTGATTTGATTTCCTCATATTCCTCTGGAGTCAGTGGACCTTCTTTTTTAAGGATTGAATCGGGAACGCCGATTTTACCATAATCATGTAATAGGGCTGCAACTCTGACCATTTCTGTGAAATCATCAGGAAGATTTAGTTCTTTACATATGCCAACGGCATAATCTGCAACTCTTTCAGAATGTCCTTTTGTCAAGCTATCTCTTGCATCAATACTCGCTGCTAATGCTCTAAGAGTTGAATGGAATTGTCTTTCCTTCATTTCTAATAATTTAGCATTTGTTAAACTTATTGCTATTTCCATAGCAATACCCATCAATAAGTTTACATCTCTTTGTAATAAAGGTCTTTTAGACTTAATATTGTCTACTGCGAGAATTCCTATGGATTCCTCTCCATAAATTAATGGACAACAAATGAATGATTTCGTTCCTATTTTTTTAGCAAAATCAAAGCTTTTGCTTGATAGCTGCCAGCTGATATCGTCAATATCATTTACTAAAATTGGCCTTTTCTCTCTGAAAGAGACAACGAAAGGGCCTCTTGATTCAGGTTTATCGAGATGAAACTTTATATTCTTTATGAATTCAAATTGACCATAGTCATATCCAAAACCTGTCTTGAAAATTAATTCTGTCTTTTGTTCGTTAGCTAAAAGTATCATTCCTCTATCGTAATCAAATCTATTTTTTAATATTTTTATAGCCTGTGTAAGAATCTCTTCTACATTCTTTTCTTTATTCAAAGATTGGCCTATTTCATTTATAGTTAAAGCTTGATCATAATTTAATTGCATCTGTTCTAAAAGTTTATCTGATGCATCTTTAAGATTATTAATAGCAAAATTAAATTCCTTTAATTTAAGATTAGAATACAAAAGTGATAGGGACAATATGATAATTATAGAAGAAGGGAGTGTATATTGAAATACATTTGGTGATAAAAATAAAATAACAAGATTCAAAGGCAACATAAGGGCTGCTAAGCAGGTTTTCATTTTATTTAATAGGGAAGCCTTAGAGTCTTGCCATGATATGATGTATTTGCATGATTTATCACCTTTAAAAATACATTCAGGATGTTCTATTTTGGGGATACGGTAATTGAATAACAAACTAATAGCTTCCCACATTCCTATTCTATTTTCACATTGAAAGGGTTTTTCTTTGACACCTTTATATGGTTTTACTGAAATTTCAATTTTATTTTTACTTATTTTTTTTGATTCATATTTTGCCGATTTAGTAAATTCTGGGGCATAATTTCCAACATTTTCATAAGCATTAGCAGGACCCAACAAACCAATAATGTATTTCTTTATAAAACTCGATGAATCTAAAGAAGCAGCAGATCTGCCAGCTTCACGGGCAATATTCTTATTCCCAGTTAATTTAACTAATTTTTCATAAAAGAGGTCTACTTGTTCTTGCGTAAACCAATGGCCTTCATCATCAACTTGATAAGATGTCATTTTGGCGTATTGTAAAAGTTCATTAATATTTATATAATTATAATTTTGTTTAATTAAATTAATATAAAATTTTACAATTCTACTATTATATAAAGGAGTTTTATCAGTTATTTTCATCCCTCTGCCTTTTTCTTTATGAATTTTATTTGCTTTTCTTATATGTAAAGAGATTTTCAGTAAATTTTAAATAGTCATCTCCATATGTTGTATCTAATACCCAAAGATTGTAAATTCTATTATATTGTATCGTCTGAATTTCAAAGTAGTTTAACGGATATAACATAACAGGAATTTCAGTTTGTTCATAATTTTTGGAAACTAAATACAAACTGAAATAAAGTATCCTAAAATTTAATAAATTAGGATTAAGTATAAAAATTTTTACACAATTCGTAAAATTAGAAAGATTAAGTCCAACATCAGAGATATTGATATCAAAAATAGCTATTAATTCGTTTTCTTTTTTTAGAGAAAATAATTTTCTTTCATATTTAAAGCCATGGGCTTCAAATTCATATTTTAGCGAACAGGAGTTAACTCCTTGAGGAGTTAACTCCAAAGCTTTTAATAATAGACCTCCTGAGACTTTTTTATAGAAATTTTCCAATTCTACAAGATCATCTGTTTCGCATTTATTAAGTTTCCACCCCGAGAGTATCAATGGATTGAGAGAATCGTTGAAATCTATTAATTCTTTTTTAAAGTAAAAATATGCAAAACTATCTACTGAACAACCATTTAAATTGGCTAAATGGTTTGCAAAACCTCCGAAAACTCTGTTAGGGAATTTATTCTCTGGCCTATAAATACAGAGAAGATATTTCATAAAACTAGAATGAATGTGTCTAAAATCATTTATGTGAATTCCAAGTTGTTTTAGAATAATCGGACCTGTGGTTCTTACATTCACATGCAGAGATGCATGATGATGAATTAACCAGGTTTTTTTATAGACTCTTAGCATAGATATATGAGCCATGATTTTTCCTTTATCCTGATAGATAAAATGCCTGGCTATATTTGGACATTGAAAATATAGTTTTTCATATATTTCTTTCAATTTTTCTTTGTTTGCACACAAGAAAGAATATTTTTCTGCATAAAAAAAGCCTGTTTCAAAGAAAAAATCCCATAAAGCTTCTAAATCTACTCTGTTACATACATAAGATTTTTCATCTATGGAACGATGTAAGAATGCAGATAGTTTTATTTGATCTTTTATATCCAAGTCGATAAAAGCTATTCCGCATTTAACAATCTTATGATCCCCATCTATAGGAATTATTTTTCTATATAAAACTTGGGCTTTACAACTTATTTTAAAGCCAGGAGTAAATTCTACTTCAAGATAGGGAATGATTAAGCCTGGTAAAAGTAAAGATTCATTGTATGACTCCTCTACAGCAATTCCAGAACCTGATAGATCCTCAATTTTTAAGGTTATTAGTTTATCAATTAAGGGATGTTTGAATATAATTGTTGGAGAAGGAAGAAATTTTTGCCTTAGACTTCTTGTCTCTTTCTTTTTAAATCTTTGTATGCAATCAAATTTTGGTTTAAAAACAAATTTAGCAACAGATGAATTAATTTCATCCCTTATTAAATTACATTCTCCAGAAAAAAGAATATAATTCTGTTGTTTTATGACAATCACGGATTTTTGACTAAATCTTGAATATTGAAGTTCATGATGGGAAATATTTTTTAATTTTATTGAAAAGGCCTCTCCGTTGAAATCTAAAAGTTGTCCATAAAATACTAATCCTGACTGCAATATTTCCACTTCTATCTCTTTACAGGGATATCTTTTAACCCCTCTTCTATTGATATCATATCCTGCCTCTGGCAGAATAAAAGTTAGACCCTCTTCATCTATTTTTTTTATTTCAGGTTTAACGAATATTAATTTATATCCATCGGAAATAAAAAAATTAAGAAATTGATAATTATCAAGTCTCTTTATTTTAAAATTAATCCAAGAACAGTTTAAGATATTTGAAAAGCAAGGCTGAGGCTTCACAGGTATAGATATTAAATTACCATAGAGGTAATGTTTGAAATTAGTGAGTATTATGCCATCTTTAAAGTTTATACAATTTAAAAGATTGATTAAATTTTTCTGATGAACTCTTTTAGCTGATTTAGTTGGAATATCTGATTCAATATTAAAACTTAATTTTGCAAAATCTTGAAGATTCAATTTTTGTTCCATATATTCATTAATTTTACTACAATTGACATATTTTTAATGAAAATGTTTTAATTTGTCAATAAATAAAATTAGGTATTTAGACGATCTAATTATATAGGAGAATAGAAATGATAAAAGATTATAAAAAAATATTATGCTTTTTCTATATTTTCATTACATTTCTTTTATATACATCAAAAAGTTACGGTTCAGGATTTGCAATCTATACTCAAGGAGCATCATCGTTAGGTCAGAGTGCTGCAACGATAGCTCATACTGAAGATGCATCAGCAATATTTTTCAATCCTGCATTGATTAATAAGTTTGAGGGAACTCAGATACAAATAGGCACTACTTTTATATTCCCTAATAGAGAATTTATAAGTGATCTTACAGGCAAAACTTTTAAAGAGAAGACAGATTTTCATTATCCTTCAACTTTGTATATAACTCATAAACTAAATGAAAAGATAAGCTTAGGTTTAGGTATTTTTAATTCCTTCGGTCTTGGCACTGAGTGGCCTAATGATTGGGAAGGAAGATATATTACAACTAAGGTAAACATGAAAACATACAATATTAATCCAGTTATTTCTTTCCAAATTACTTCAAATTTAGCTTTAGCAGGCGGAATAAATGTTCTATATCTTGATACCACCTTAGAGAAAAAACTAAACTTTTCAGGTTTT
>FQKF010055533.1_pt1 | contig 21958 bp, 20 predicted proteins | sample 1504521 | NCBI WGS metagenome assembly FQKF01 (sample SAMEA4475357, study PRJEB15587) | soil metagenome | biome: Soil; feature: Field | place: India | collected 2015-03-11 | depth 0 m
TTTTTTTTTATTTTTTACTTTATAACTTTAAGTACAAAAATGAGATTATTTGCAGGAAACATAAAAGCAAAATGTTTCTCGTACTTATTTTTCGAAAGCAAGTATATAATTCTTGGAATAATTGACAGTAAAGATTTGCTGAAATTAATTTCCTTCTTTATAATTTTAAAACGCGCCTTTGTATAATAATCGGTAAGTTCAGTGTTGTCTGTGAAGTAATCAAAAGAGTCAAGGGCAAGATGATGTTTGTGAGTTGGATCTCGCCACGAATCTCGGCATGAAAAATGAGGAGTCTTAATGAAAACTTCGGCACCCGGTTTACTTATGCGATGTATCTCCTCCATAACTTTAATTATATTATCAAGGTGTTCTATTATATGTTTCATGATTACTTTATCAAAAGTGTTGTCATCAAATGGATAGGGAAATACATTGAGGTCGTGTATTATATCAACTCCTGGAATTTTACAAAAGTCAATGCCAATTGCGCCTCTTGTTTTATTTTTCCCACATCCCACATCTAATATCTTCATATTTCAACTTGCCTGCTTGAAGTGTTTGTTAATTATAACAGAAAGAAATAGGCTTGCTTGCTGTTCAATTGAGTAGCTTTGAGCTTTTATATTTGCCAACTCTCCCATAACTTGTGAATTTTTTAAGGCAAGTTCAATTTTATGGGCAAGTTCATAGACATCAAAGAGGTTTTCAAGAATAAAACCCTCTTTACCATTTTCTATTATTTCTGAAATTCCATTATTCTTTGTAGTAATAACACCTACACCCGATGCCATAGCTTCAAGGGTTGCATTACTGAAGGGATCATAAAGAGTGGGAAGAACAAATACATCTGAAATAGCATAAAACTTTTCAATCTCTCTCTGAGTATCTAAAAACAAAACCCTGCTCTTTATCTTAAGATCTTCACACTTCTTGAGATAAGCTTTTGTATCTCCCTTACCTATCACTAATAAAACAACTTCATCTTTAATTTGCGGTAAAGATAGTATAAGAAGATCTAAGCCTTTTCTTCTAAAACCAGAACCTACAAAAAGAATAATCTTGGCGTCCTTTGCAATTTTTAAATTCTCTCTTAATTCATTATTAAGCTTTCTGTTTTCAGGAGAAAATTTGTTAAGGTCAACTCCATTATAGATTACGATTATTTTATTTGGAGAAATTTTATAATATTCCACTATCTCATTTTTTACCATTTTTGAATTGGCAATTATTAATGGTGTTTTTTCAAAAATCTCCCTTTCAAGTTTAAGATAATACTGATGAAGAGGGTTAATTTGAAATGAAAACTTTTTTAAAAATGGCTCTACTTGTGAGCGTAATTCAAGCCATCTTATGTGACAGCCCTCTCCTGCTCTGTATATGTGCTGACATGTAGTTCTTTCAAAACTAATAACAATATCAAAATCTCTAAGATTTATCTTTAAGTTATTATTGAATGTATAAGCCTTTAAAAATGAACCATATGGTAAAACTTTTACTTTGTGAAAGATTATATTACTGTCATCTGTCCAGCTATTTGTGAAGATATGTATTTCATGATCTTCTTTTTTAAGAGCATTTATTAGTGTAGCGAGATATCTTTCTGCACCCCCATGGTAGGAAAAATTTCTCTTAATGAATGCAATTTTCATCTAAGTATTATTCTCATAATTTTAGATGTTTTCTATCTCTAAACTCTTCCTTTTTGCCATCATTCCAGTTAGAAAGCGGACGTAAGTATCCCACAACTCGAGAGTAAACTTCACATTCTCTACTACATTTAGGACAACAGGAGTGTTCACCTTCAATATAGCCACACTCAGAGCAAACGCTAAAAGTTGGAGTTATGCTGATGTATGGAAGGGAGTATTTTTCAAAAACTCCTTTTATAAATCCCTTGAGTTTCTCAGGGTTAGGCTTTTCACCTAAGAATATATGTTGCACTGTTCCTCCAGTATATTTGCTCTGTAATTTATCCTGATTATCTAATATATAATGAATTGACTCTGTAAATCCAACAGGAAGCCAAGAGGAGTTTGTATAGTATGGATTATTTTTCCCTTGGGTAAAAATGTCAGGATACTTCTGTTTGTCAATTTTTGCAAGCCTGTAACTTGTTCCCTCAGCTGGCGTTGCCTCAAGATTGTATAGATTATCTGTTTCTTTTTGGAATTCAATGAGTTTTTCCCGTATAAGGTCCATTACTTTCAATGCAAAGGCTTTTCCTTCCTCTGTCCATATACCTCTGGAGTTTAACCAGCGGGCATTTACTATTGCTTCATTCATGCCTATAATTCCAATTGTTGAGAAGTGGTTATTCCAATATGCCCCTGTTCTTTCTTTTATAGAACTTAGATAATGCTTTGAGTAGGGGTAAAGTCCTGAATCTGTAAATCTCTCAAGTACTTTCCGCTTTATCTCAAGGGATGTCTTTGCAATCTCCATAAGCCTGAGAAGTCTTTGATAAAATTCCTCTTCTGAATTACTTAAATATCCGATTCTTGGAAGATCTATGGTCACAACCCCTATACTTCCTGTGAGAGGATTGGAACCAAAGAGTCCACCACCACGATGCTTAAGTTCTTTAGTTTCGAGTCTGAGCCTGCAACACATAGAGCGAGCATCCTCTGGTTTTAAATCAGAATTAACATAGTTTGCAAAATAGGGTATTCCATACTTTGCTGTTGCCTGCATTATTAAATCAACTATGGGGCTATTCCAGTCAAAATCTGTTGTAATATTGATTGTAGGAATTGGAAAGGTAAAAACTCTTCCCTTTGCATCTCCCTCAGAAAGCACCTCAAAGAGAGCTTGATTGAAAATGTCTATCTCTCTTTGAAACTCTCCATATGTGGCATCCTGAGGCTTGCCTCCAATTATTATAGACTGAGTGGCAAGATGTTGAGGCACTTTAAGGTCAAGAGTGATATTGGAGAAAGGCGTCTGAAAACCAACCCTTGTTGGCACATTTAGGTTGAAGACCCATTCTTGAAGTGCCTGTTTTACCTGCTTATAATTAAGTCCATCATAGGCAATAAAAGGTGCAAGGAGGGTGTCCACATTACTGAATGCTTGCGCACCTGCTGTTTCTCCTTGGGTTGTATATAGGAAATTCACAATTTGTCCAAGGGCAGGACGGAAATGTTTAGCAGGACGGGATTCAACTTTACCATGGACACCACCAAATCCACGAATAAGTAAATCCATTAAATCCCAGCCTACACAATAGGGAGCGAGCGCGTTTAAGTCATGGATATGCATATCTCCATTTATATGGGCTTCCCTTACCTCTGGAGGATATATTTTGTGCAACCAATAGCTTTTGCTTATCTCAGAGGAGATATAATTATTGAGTCCCTGCAGACTGAAACTCATGTTGGAGTTTTCTCTTACCCGCCAGTCAACTTTACTTAGGTAGCTTTCAATCAACTCAAGACCACCCTGACGAGCAATTTCACGCATCCTGGCATGTTGGTCTCTATAAATTATATATGCTTTGGCTGTTTTGCGATAGGGACTGCTTAAAAGTATCTCCTCGACTATATCCTGTATTTCTTCCACATGGGGGTCACGGTCACGAATTAGCTCTTCCGCAAGCAAAAGTACCTTGATTGTGAGCCGCTTGGCAGTCTCATAGTCAAAATCACCTGTAGCTTTGCCTGCCTTTGAAATAGCTATGGTGATTTTTTCAGGGTCAAAGGGGACAATGCGACCATCACGTTTGATTATATTTTTGAACATCTAAATCCTCCCGCGAGGTGTTTTTTGAAGCCTTAAGGCTTCAGACTGGACAGGTCTTCCGGCTTTGGGCTTATGCCTACTTACCCGCCTTCCCATCTTGGTATTACCCACGACAGTGGCTTTTACTCCAAAAAATCTTCGACCTTTTGGAGCTGGGCTTTCGTTCCCAACACGGCTGCGGGGCAGCGGGGGATTCTCACCCCTCTTCCCTTAATCCAGTCTTTAAAAGATTACAAGAGATTGTTATTTTTTGTCAATTTAGCGAGTGTTTAACTATCCCGCAAGATGGTCTTTAATTCCTCTACTGTCAGTTCATACTTCCTTTTACAGAAGTAACATTCCACATCAACTGTTTTTCCCTCTTCGATCATTTGAGTAATTTCTTTTTTTCCCAGAGCAATAATTGCTCTTATAACTCTATCCTTTGTGCAAGGACAGTAATGAGTTATACTGCTTCTTTGTAGCAACTCTATCGGTAGTCCAACGGCTTCTTCTAGCATTTGTAAAGGATCTAAGCCTTGTAAAATCATTGTGGATGACAAACTGCATTGGGAGAGTTTTCTTTCAAGGAAATCTATTATCTCAGGCTTTGTTTGAGGCATTGTTTGAATCATAAAGCCACCGGCAGCTTTAACTGAATTATCAGTCTCAACAAAAACACCTAAGGATACTGCTGAAGGGATTTGTTCAGAGGTCTTTAGATAATAAGCTAAATCCGTTGCAATTTCTCCTGTTTGTAGGGCAACGCTACTTTGATAATACTCCCTTAGTCCAAGGTCTCTTATAACATTAAGAAATCCCTTTCCCACTGCTCTTCCCACATCAATTTTTTCACCTTTCAATCCCATGTATATGTGTGGTCTTTTTACATAAGCCCGAACCCTGAAAAGCCAATCTGATTCTGCTACTATTTCCTGTAATGGCCCATCACCTTTTATCTGTAACATCACCTTTTGTTTGTCCTTAAGCGTGGAGGCAAGAAGTAATGTGCCAGCAATTGCTCTTCCCATTGCTGCTGTGGCTGTAGGCCAGGTATCATGTATTTGACGAGACTTCTCCACAAGCTCCGTGCAATTTACAGCTACTGCTAAGACATGTTCGTCTTTTATTAAGCCTTTTACTATTTCATCCATCAATTAATACCTCTATGATCGAATTTTTATTTATATTGAGAGCCTTTGATGCACTCCCTTTGTATACAAATATCTCAATAAAATCATCACTATTAACCAAAGCTGAAGGCCTGTTTCCTCCCTGAGAGTAGTATCTGACAATTGGTAATGATATCCCTTGTACTATTAATCCTTTGGGTTTCTTCCTGGAGAGATTTATATTAGTTATCACATTGCCGAATTTATCAATGTGCATGACATGCCCTATGATTTTTAATCCATCTTTATCTCTTATTACTTTGGGTTCTTTGATAGGAAGAGTGTTAAGCTTCTTTATTTCTTCACCAAAATTTTCTATAGGAACATCCTTAGAAAGCCATGCTGCAGCTGGGGCAAATAAATCCCTACCCTGAAAAGTTGGGCTTTCTCTTTTTAAAATATATTTACTATTTTCTATTTCGTAGGCTTTAAAGCTTTTGTCCCTTAAAACATAACTTATTAAACCATTGTCAGGGAATAAAAAGTAATTCCCATCTATCTCTGCTAAAACAGCTCTTCTTTTTGAGCCCACACCTGGGTCAACCACTGCAATATGAATTGTACCTGAAGGAAAATACCTATAACTGCTCCACAGTAAAAAGGAAGCCTCCTCAATATCGTGGCTCTTGACATCATGGGTTATATCTATGATAGTTACATGAGGATTAATTGAAAGGATTACTCCTTTCATCTGTCCAACAAAAGTATCACTATAGCCAAAGTCTGTTAGAAGAGTTATTATCCTATTGCTGGATAGTACCGATGAGGTCATTAATATCCTCTATCCCTTCTTCAATAAGAAAACTCTCTATGCCATTAATAACCTCAACTGCACATTGGGGATTTATAAAATTTGCTGTACCAACCGCAATGGCTTTTGCTCCTACAATGAAAAACTGCAGAGCATCCTCTGCACTTGTTATTCCTCCAATCCCTATTATAGGTATTTTGACTGCCTTTGAAGCTTCCCAAACCATTCTCACTGCAACAGGTCTTATGGCAGGGCCAGAGAGTCCTCCAATTGGATTACCAATGATACTTTTTCTCCCTTTAATATCTATCACCATTGCAGGAATAGTGTTTATGAGCGATATAGCATCAGCACCTTCTTCTTCACATATTTTTGCCATTTCTTCAATATCTGTTACTTGAGGTGAAAGTTTTATAATAAGGGTTTTTTTTGTGACAGCTCTTACTTCTCTTACAGCTTTTCTTAAAAGAGTTGGGTCGAGTCCCATCTTTCTCCACTCACTGGTTTTATTTGGGCAGGAGACATTCATCTCAAGAGCATGTACTCCTTCTATTTTATCCAGCTTAGATGCTAACTCTATGTATTCATCAAGATTTTCTCCGAAAAAGTTAACAATTATCTTTGTGTCAAATTTTTTAAGAAGAGGTAATTTTTCCTTTACAAAGGCATCTAATCCTATGTTTTGAAGTCCGATTGAGTTGAGCATTCCACAGGGGGTTTCATAGATTCTCGGTGGTGGATTTCCTCCTTTAGGCTTAAGAGAGAGCCCTTTTATAACAATTCCACCTAAAAGACTTAAATCAAAAAATGGGGAATACTCCAATCCGTAACCAAAGGTTCCAGAGGCAGTAAGGACAGGATTTTTTAGTATTAAATCTCCTATTTTGACTTGAAGTATTGGTTTCATAATTTTAATTCATTAATGTTAAAAACAGGTCCTTCGGTGCAAACTCTTTTTAATCCATCAGTAGTTTCAATCACACATCCAAGGCAAGCACCTAATCCGCAAGCCATTCTCTCTTCTACTGCCACAAAACAGGGGACTTCTCTTTTATCCCTAAGTAAATTTTGTAATTCCCTTATCATTACCATTGGACCACAGGCATAAATGGGAAGATTTAGATTTATTCCCTTTTCTCTAAATGCTTCCGTTACAACTCCTTTATAGTCAACTGCCCCACATTCAGTGGATATACATATATCTTTCGCTATATTTTTAAGTTCATCATAAAAGAATATTTCCTTTTTATCCCTTGCACCGTAGAAAAGATAAGCCTTTTGAGGAATTTTTTTCATTAGATAAAAAACTGAAGCTATACCGATTCCACCTGCTATGACTACATAATCATCCTTTGGGAATGGATACCATCTGCCAAAGGGTCCTGTGAGCTGAATTTCTTCATCTTTACGGATTTTGCTTAAAATTTTAGTGCCTTTACCCTTAACTCTGTAAAGAAAACTTAACTTATCTGCCTCTAAATCAAAAATACTAAAAGGTCTTCCTAAAAGAGGGTCATGTCTTTCATTTGTTCTTAATATGAAAAATTGACCGGGTTTTGCATCTATATTTAGAGGAATTTTTAAGGAGATAAGATATACCCCTTCTGTTAGAGCCTGATTTTTTATTATTTTTCCTTGCAGTATCTTATTCAAAGCTTATGGAGATTATTTCGTAATTAAATGTTTTTGCAGGAGCTTTAATTATAACTTCTTCTCCCACTTCTTTCCCTATCAAAGCTTTACCCACAGGAGAGGTTATTGAAATTTTACCGTTTTTTACATCTGCCTCATCAGGTCCTACAAGGTGAAACTCCTTTTCCTCTTCGGTTTCAAGGTCTAAAACTCTAACCTTTGCACCAAAGGCAACTTTATCGTGATTAATTTTAGTAGGGTCAATAACTTGGGCACGAGATAGTTTTGCCTGAAGTTCTTGTATCCTTCCTTCAATAAAGGATTGCTTTTCCCTTGCTGCATGATATTCCGCATTCTCTGAAAGGTCTCCATGAGCCCTTGCTTCAGCAATAGCCTTTATTATTGCTGGTCTTTCTATTTTAATTAGTCTTTCCAGTTCTTCCTTAAGCTTTTCATAGCCCTCAGGAGTCATAGGAATTCTGTCCATCAATTAAGCCTCCTCATTTGATTTAGGTACATAATTTAATTTATCAAAAAATAAATATTTCCGCAAATTCTTAACGGATTTAAAGAGATGTTATTTTCAGGTTAAGAGCATAAAAGCTAACTTCTTACTTAAAAAGGTATATTAAATTTTAGCTACCACAAAAGTTGTTTGTTCATCAACTTATTATAAATGTCTCTTGGTAAAAAGCAGGTTTTATGTAAATCTTCCGTGTAGAGCTTTGTTGAGACTTGAACAGGTTTTCTTATCTCACGGGGATCAAGGGATTTAGAGCCTACAGAGAAGGTCCACCAGTTTCCTGCATATGTGGCGATACTTGCTGTGTAAAGGTCAACAATAGGGAAAATAAGTTTCATTGAATTCTGTACTTCATGGACAAGTTCCTTATGGAAAATAAGTGATTCAGAGAGCGTTACAAACATGCCTTTTTCAGTAAGGGCATCTCTCACTGATTTGAAAAATTCAACAGTAAAGAGGCTCTTAGCAAAACCTATTATATCTGTAGAGTCAACTATTATTACATCAAGGGCATTTTCCATTGCCTTTATAAATTCAGCTCCATCCATACATTTTATCTCTACCCTTGGGTCGTCAATGGAAGAGGATACAGAGGGAAAGAATTCCTTTGAGACCTTTATAACTTCTTCATCTATTTCAATAAAATATAACTTCTTAACACAATCATGTTTTAAAACCTCTCTTACAGCACCACCATCACCTCCACCAATAACAGCAACTGTCTTTGCCTCAGGATGGGAGTGCATTAGCACATGAGTTAGCATTTCATGATATATGAATTCATCTCTATCTGTAAGCTGAACCACATTATCAAGGACAAGAATTCTTCCAAAATAGGGATTTTCAAAAACCATTATCTCCTGAAAGGGGCTTTTACCTTTGTAGAGAATGTTTCCCACTTCATAGGTATACTGTATCGGTGCATAAGGGTCTTTTTCAAAAAATCTAATCATGGTAAAACCTCCTATATTAAAAATGTTTTTGGTATGGAAAATCCATTAAATTCTGAAGCATAGGATATGGTGTAGGCACCAGCAGAGAGGATAAGTATGAGACTACCTACGTCAGGCTCAGGCAAAAGAACACCTTTGTCTATAACGTCAAAACTATCACAGCTTGGTCCTGCAATAGTCCATTCTTTTTCATCTCCTCTGCTTCCGACTATATATTGATATTTAATTCCACCGATGCTTTCCATTAATCCATTGAAAACTCCCACGTCTATATAAAGCCAGTTTTCATCTCCTCTTTGGGCTTTGCCTATGATTTTTGATACAAAAACTCCTGCATCACCTACTACAGCTCTTCCGGGTTCAATAAATATCTCAGTCTGAGGAAAGCTTTTCTTAAGTAAAGAATCAATTTTACTCTCAATGGTTTCAATGGCGGGAACTTTTTTAAGATACTCTATTGGATAACCACCACCTATGTTAAGCATTTTTATCTCTATACCCTCTTTTTGTGCTAATTCGGTCACTTGCCGGGCTTTGTCAATGGCTGTATGCCAGTTATAAATATTGCTACATTGAGAGCCCACATGAAAAGTTATTCCCACGGGTTCAAGCCCTTTTTTCTGTGCGTAAAGTAGTAGTTGTACTGCCTCTTCCATTTCTACACCGAATTTTTTGCTTAAGGGCCATTCACTTCCTTCATTGGGAACTGTTAGTCTCACATATACCTTTTTGCCAGGTGCATATTTTGCAAGCTTTTCTACCTCAGCAAAAGAGTCAAAGGCATAATAATCAACTCCGTATTGGACAGCTGCTTTTAAGAACTTAAAGGTTTTAATAGGATTGCTTGTTATTATTCTGTCTGGTGATACTTTCAACTCCTGCAGTATAGTGAGTTCACCCTCTGAAGCTATTTCAAAGCCTATGTTAAACTCATTAATAAATCTAAGAACTTCAATATCAGGATTGGCTTTAACTGCATAAAAAACCTTTGAATTTGTTATGCCTTTTCCAATAAGATTAATCTTTTCTTTAAGAACCTCTCTATCGATTAGTAGATAGGGTGGGGCGTCATCGTGAGAGGCAATCCAATTAAGAACCCTGTCCATCATTTGTGTTCTAAATTCTTTCACAACTTAAATTTTATCATAATTTAATCTTATTATGATAGAATAGAAGATGGAAGATGAGCCTTTAAAGAAGTTAAGAGAGGAAATTGACGAGATTGACCGCTCCCTTCTTGAACTACTAAATAAAAGAGCTGAAATTGCCTTAAAAATCGGTCAGATAAAAAGAGCAAAGGGGCTTCTTTTTTATGACCCGGTCAGAGAGAAGAATATAATAAACAATCTTGTTAAAATTAATAAAGGTCCATTTCCCGATGAAACAATAAAAAGTCTTTTTAGAGAGATACTTTCAGCTACTTTAGCCCTACAAGAAGCTCAGAAAGTTAGTTATTTAGGTCCTGAAGGCACCTTTACTCATCTTGCAGCAATAAAATATTTTGGAAGTTTTGTACAGTTAGAACCCCTTGATAATATAAAGAGTATTTTTGAAGCTGTTGAAAAGGGACTAAGCAGATTTGGTATTGTCCCCATTGAAAATTCAAATGAAGGAACGGTCACCTTTACCCTTGATATGTTCATGCAATATGAGGTAAAGATTTCAGGGGAGATTATAATACCCATCTCCCATCATCTTCTTTCCCTTTCAGGTGAAAAGGAAAAGATAAGAAAGATATATTCTCACCCCCATGCCAAAGCACAATGTAGAGAATGGTTAAATAAAAATGTGCCTCATGTTCCTCTTTTTGATGTCTCATCCACAGCAGAGGCAGCAAAACAGGCATCTTTAGATGAAGAAGTAGCTGCCATAGCAAGTGAATTTGCTGCAAATCTCTATGGATTGAAATTCGTGGCAAAACATATTGAGGACTATAAACACAACTATACAAGATTTTTTATACTTAGTAGGCATTTCCCAGGAAAAACAGGTTCTGATAAAACTTCTATCATGTTTTCTCTTCAGGATAAACCTGGTGCTCTTTATAATGCACTTAAACCCTTTAAGGATGGAGGAATAAATTTAACAAAAATAGAATCCCGCCCTGCAAAAATGAGAAAATGGGAATATATCTTTTTTGTTGATTTTATTGGGCATATAGAAGAGGAGAAGGTTAAACAAACTTTGGGTGAAATTGAAAAATACTGTATACAACTTGTTCACTTAGGTTCATATCCAATCTTTGAATAAAGGAGGAAGGTTTCAATGATTAAACCACTTCCCTATGTGGAAAAAATTCAACCCTATGTCCCGGGTAAACCTATCAAAGAAGTAGAAAGGGAATTAGGTATTAAAAAAGCCATTAAACTTGCTTCTAATGAAAATCCCTTAGGTCCCTCTCCTCAGGTTGTTCAGGCTATAGGCGATTTTCTCAATACCCCTGAAGAGCTTGCAAGATACCCTGAAGGAAGTGGCTATTATCTTAAAAATGTACTTTGTGAGATATTTTCAAAAAAAGGTATTTCCCTTTCTCATGAGGAGATAATTCTTGGAAATGGTTCTAATGAACTTATAGATATAGCTGTGAAGACATACATTGGTCCTGGAGACGAAGCCATTATGGCTAAACCTTCTTTTGTTGTATATGCCATGAGTGTTCTATCACAGGGAGGAATTGCAAAGGAAGTACCTCTTAAAGATTGGAGGCATGACCTTTCGGGAATGCATAAGGAGATTACTGATAGAACAAAGATTATTTTTATTGCTAATCCAAATAATCCAACAGGAACAATGAATTATAAAGAGGAATTTGAAAAATTTATGAATGAATTGCCGGAAAATATTCTTCTTATTGTCGATGAAGCTTATTACGAATATGTGAACACGACTGATTATCCTGATACTCTAAAGTATTTTAAACAGGGCAGAGATATTCTTATTCTCCGCACCTTTTCAAAGGCTTATGGACTTGCAAGCCTCAGAATAGGATATGGTATTGCAAGAGGAGAAATTATAAGGGAGATGAACAGAATCAGAGAGCCCTTTAATACCAATACAATAGCACAGATTGCAGCAGAAGCTGCTCTGCGTGATGAAGAACATTTAAAGAAAGTGCTTCAGATAAATGAGGAAGGCAAAAAGTATCTATATGAAGAGCTTGACAAAATTAGGGGAATAAAATACCTTCCCACTCAGACAAATTTCATATACATAATTCTGCCTGAGAACACTTTATCGAAGGTCGTTTTTGAATCTCTTCTAAAGGAGGGAGTTATCATAAGACCAGCGGGTCCGAGAGAAATAAGAGTAACAATCGGATTAAGAGAGGAAAATGAAGCTTTCATTAGGAGTTTTAAAAAATTTTTTAATATAGGAGGTTAAAGCATGGATATTATTGTATTAAGAACTGATGTAAGTGATGAACAAATTGAAAAAATCGTAAAAAAACTTGAAGCAAAGGGATTAAAACCGCATGTATCAAAGGGTACTGAAAGAACAATCATTGGGGTAATTGGTGATACTTCAAAGGTAACAGAGGATGAAGAGAATGCTATAAGAGCTATCCCCGGTGTTGAGGATGTAGTAAGAATTCTAAAGCCCTACAAACTGGCAAGCAGAGATTTCAAAAAAAGTAACACTGTAATTCAGGTTGATGATGTGGCGATAGGTGGGAAAAAGGTTCATGTAGCAGCAGGTCCCTGCGCAGTGGAAAATCGGGTTACCCTTCTTGATATAGCTGACAAAATAAAATCTGCAGGTGCCTCTTTCCTTAGAGGAGGAGCTTTTAAACCTCGTACATCTCCCTATTCCTTTCAAGGACTTGGTGTTGAGGGACTTAAATATCTTAAAGAGGCAAAGGAAAGAACAGGGCTTCCTGTAATTAGCGAAATAATGGACCCAAGAGATTTGGATGTAATGCTTGATTATGTTGATATACTTCAAATTGGTACAAGAAATATGCAGAATTTCAAACTCCTTATGGAAGTAGGAGCGATTGATAAACCCGTTCTGCTTAAAAGAGGTATGTCTTCCACAATAAAGGAACTTTTAATGGCAGCTGAGTATATTCTTTCAAGGGGAAATGATAAGGTTATTCTTTGCGAAAGAGGGATTAGAACTTTTGAGACCGCTACAAGAAATACTCTTGACCTTAGCGCTGTTCCACTTCTTAAATCTTTAAGTCATCTTCCCGTTGCCGTAGACCCAAGTCATGGTGTAGGTAAAAGAGAACTTGTTGAACCAATGGCGGTAGCATCGGTAGCAGCTGGTGCAGATCTCTTACTTATTGAGGTACATACAAATCCTGAGGAAGCCCTATCAGACGGAGAGCAATCTCTTACACCGCAAATGTTTGGTGAAATGATGAAAAAAATAAAGGCTGTTGCCAAGGCTGTAGGTAGAGAGGCTTAATGAGCCAAGAGGGATTTACCTCTGTTTCCATTATAGGAGTAGGGTTAATAGGAGGTTCCTTAGCTTTAGCCTTAAAGGGAAAAGGTTTAGCTAAAACCATTATCGGATACGGAAGGGATGAAAAAAGGCTAAAAGAAGCTTTAAATCTGGGAATTATAGATGAGTATACTCTTTTTCTAAAAGAAGCTGCGAAATCAGAACTCGTTGTTTTAGCCACACCTCTTGGAATTTTTGAGAGAATTACAGAGGAGATATCTCCTTTTTTAGAATCGGGAACAATACTTATTGATGTGGGAAGTGTCAAGGGATATGTGGTAAATAGCATAGAGAGAATTATCCCTGAAAATGTTCAATTCATAGGAACTCATCCCATAGCAGGTTCTGATAAAACCGGCTTTGAGAATGCACGAAACAATCTATTTCAATGCGCAAGGGTAATTATTACACCGACAAAAAATACCAATAAGAAGGCTCTTAATAAAGTTACAAAAATGTGGCAGATGATAGGAGCCTTTGTAGAGTATATGAGCCCTGAGGAGCATGATAGTATATATGCTTTAATGAGTCATCTCCCTCATTTAATATCTTTTTGCCTTGTCAACACAGTAGAAAGCATAGATAAAAATCTCATTAAATATGCAGGTTCTGGATTTAGGGATACTACAAGAATTGCCAAAAGTTCTCCTGATATATGGAAGGATATATTTTTAATGAACAGAGAAAATATTTTGAAGATGCTTGATATTTTTATTGATAAAGTTAAAGAAATAAGAAATCATCTCTCTGAAGAACAATCGGAAGATAAAATAGTTGAATTTATTCTGAAAGCCAAAAAACTAAGAGAAGAATTAGACTAACTATTCATGACAACAGCAAGAGCTATAGTATGAGTTTTTTCATGGGATAGGGAGATTAGAATTTTCCTGTCCTTCATGTTTGACAAAAAAGCCATTGGCTTGCCCTGGGGAGTGTTTATAACTTCTATACTCTTTAAATTTATTCCTCTTGGTTTCCCTAAAGCTTTTATAATGGCTTCCTTAGTAGCAAATTTTCCTGCAAGATGGGGTATTGGGTCAGAGTAACTAAGACAGTAATCTATCTCTCTCTCTGTAAATATTTTTTTTAGAAATCTGTCTCCGAATTTTTCATAGAGTTTTTTAATTCTCTCATTCGATACAATATCTATCCCTATTGCCTCTATCATTTTTAGGAGATAACCCAACTTTTTGGCATAAATATTTTTTCAAAGGTATAGAGAGCATATCTGTCTGTCATTCCTGCAATAAAATCGCATACTGCCCTGTGAATTTCTTCTTCTGAAGGAATTAGATCGCCAAAGAGTAAATAGGGATTTTCAAAATAATAGTTATAGAGTGCTTGGAGTATGTATTTGGCTTTTTTAGATTCTTTTGTCACAAGGTCATTAAGATAAACTTTATCGAACAGAAAGTCCCGAAGTTTGTATATGGTAATTTCAATCTCCTCGGAGAGTCTGATTTTTTCATAGGCTGTTTTGATAGTTGAAAAAATAACATCCCTCACCATGGTGTCTATTCTTTTTGAATGTCTATCTCCAAGGGTTCTTATGAAATTTATGGGAATGTCATTAAATTTAATTATTCCGGCTCTTATGGCATCGTCCAAGTCATGATTTAAATAGGCAATTATATCGGCAATTCTTACTACTTGTCCCTCTAAAGTAGCAGGCGCATCACTTAAAATTTCACCCTCCTTACCTTTTGAGTGTTTTAAAATACCGTCACGTACTTCAAAAGTAAGATTTAGCCCCTCACCATTTTTTTCAAGGATATCCACAACTCTAAGACTTTGTTCATAGTGATCAAAGCCTCCTGGATGGATTGCTCTCAGTATCGCTTCTCCTGCATGGCCAAAAGGAGTATGTCCTAAATCGTGTCCTAGTGCTATCGCTTCTGCTAAGTCCTCATTAAGCCTTAAAGCTCTTGAAATTGTTCTTGCAATTTGAGCTACCTCAAGAACATGGGTTAGTCTTGTTCTGTAATGATCACCCTGGGGTGAGAAGAATACTTGGGTTTTATGTTTGAGACGCCTAAAAGCTTTGCTGTGTATTATTCTATCTCTATCTCTTTGGAAGGCTGTTCTTACATCGTCTTCCTTTTCTCCTTTGAGCCTTCCCTTAGATTTGCTACTGAGGCAAGCCTTTGGATGGAGGATTTTACTTTCTATACTCTCATATTCCTCTCTTATAGTCATTATAGAAAGCCTCCTTAACAGCTTTTATTAATTGGGGAATTTCAGAATCTTGAACTGTTCTTGCATCGAATATTATTAAATCATCCTTTATTCTGACAATTACAGGTGGCTCTCCAAGTCTCAATTTTCTTGTAAACTCTTGAGGTATAACGGGGGATTTCAAAGTAACTACGTATGTTTTTACCCCGATTTCAGGAAGAGAACCCCCTCCAGGCATTGAAAGGTCTTCTTTAACCTTTGTAATTATTCCTTCTTTTTTAATCAGTCGAGCTATTCTGTAAGCTCTCTTTTTAATATTCTCGGGATTTTCCATTATCATTTTTAAAGTGGGAATTTTTTTTATTGCTTCTTTCTCATCAATATATAAACGTAATGTGGCTTCTAAGGCTGCTAAGGTCATTTTATCTACTCTTAGAGCTCTCATAAGTGGATTTTTAGCTATTTTATCGAGTAAGTCAGCTTTGCCAACTATGAAGCCTGCTTGAGCAGCACCCAAGAGCTTATCCCCACTGAAGGTAACAATATCTGCTCCCTGTGATAAAACTTCTTGGACAGTGGGTTCATTGGTTAGTCCGTATTTTTTTAGGTCAATAAAACATCCGCTTCCTAAGTCTACCATAAGAGGTATTCCATTTCTTCTACCTAAGGATACTAATTCATCCACTGAAGTTTCTTTTGTAAAGCCTATGATTCTGAAATTAGATTGATGAACTTTAAGAATAAGTGCGGTTTTTTCGTTAATTGCCTTTTCATAATCATGGAGGTGAGTTTTATTTGTTGTTCCTACTTCTCTTAATAGAGCTCCTGAATTTGCCATTACATCGGGTATCCTGAAAGACCCTCCGATTTCTACTAATTCACCGCGAGATACTATAACCTCTTTGTCCTTTGCAAGAGTATTCAAACATAGGAAAACTGCTCCCGCATTGTTATTGACAACCAATGCAGATTCAACGTTAATAAGTTTTTTTATGGCATCTATAATATGAACATATCTTTTGCCTCTTTTGCCTTCCTCTATGTCATATTCAAGATTAGAATAGTGAGAGGATATTTCAATTACATGCTCAATTGCCTCTTTTGGCAGTAAGGACCTGCCAAGATTTGTATGAATGACAACCCCTGTAGCATTAATGAGTGGTTGTAAAGAGTATTTTTCCTTGATTTTTAGCAACTTTTTTACTTCTTCTATAATTTCTTTCTCTTTAATTTCACCTCCCTCACCCTCTTTTATTTTTTCTCTCAGATTGGAAATTGCCTGTCTTACTGCCTCGCGGATTAAAGTTTGGGAATGTTTAGAGGATAAATTTTTTATTCCCTCATTTTTTAAAATTTTGTCTACAGAGGGTAAGTTTCTTAGAATTGATTTGTTATCCAGTTTTATCCCTCCTGAAAGTATGGTGATTTAGATTAAATCATTAATAAAATTTTTTACAACTTCAACAGCTTTAGGATGTCTCATTATTAATAACTCTGCTCCACTTAATAAAAAAGAACAGGCTGTGATTGCTTCCCACATTACAGCTCTTTCATAGAGATTCCCCCAAGAGGGATTATCTTCAACTTTAGCTTGAACTTCCTTTGTTTTCCAAACGTAAAACCCTACGTCTGCAACCATGGGACTGCATAACATATCATCACCCTGAATGAGTCCTGCAATACGAATCCTTTCCATTACAGAGTAAGTATATTCAAATCCATAGCCTAAAGCAGAACACATGGGATCAACTATTAATTTTTCTTTGGGAAAGCCTGTTTGAGTAATAAGTATGTTTAACTGTTTTGCCAAATTCACATCAAGCTCAGACATTGCTATTAGGTTATGTCCTCCAGCTATTGCTGAGGCCGATATTGTCTTATAATTGCCCTCTTGGGCTTTACCTATAATGTAGTTATAACCTCTTGCTACATCAGCAGCAATTGGTAGAATTTCTGCATCCTTTTCAGTATGATTGCTTCCCAGTATAATTAGTGGTAAATCTGTCGATGATAGAAGTCGTCTTAAATTATCAGCCACTTTATCTCCTGAAGTATCTTTGTTATCCGGATGGGTGCTCATGAGTCTAATACATAGAGACTCTGCTCCAAGTTCTTCACAGAATTTTGCCCAACTTACTGGATCATTCCAGACAGAAGAATATATTTTAGCGAGTTCTTCTGGATAGTCTTCTGGTGGAGCGTCTTGAATTTCAAAGGCAATCAGAGGTTTGTGGGGAAACTCTCCTTCAAAGTAAAGAAAGGGAAGAGCATTTTCTCCACCGAAGTAGGCCTTCTTTTCTTTTCCAAAAACTATTTCTGGAATTTTATTGGAGTATTCTTCTTTTGGTAATATAAAGTTCATCTTACACCTCTAAATCTGAAGATAGGAATGGGCATAAAGAGTATTACCCATGATTACATTTATTGTTTTGATAGTTTCAATAATCTCCGAGGGATTTACAATTGCCGCTGAAAGTCCTTCATACATAAGTAAAGAGAGAAAATATTTATTCAGTAAAGCTCTAAGTTCTTTAGGGCAGCCATTTGATATATTACTAAGACCTACAATAGTTTTCATGGGTGGGTCATTCAATTCTTGGAACAGTTTAATTGCTCTTAAAACCTCCTTAGCTTGCTGTTGAGATGTGGAGATTTGTAAAACAAGGGGGTCAAGATATAAATCCTCAGGTGATAACCCATACTCTGCTGCTTTTTCAATAAGTTGGAGTGCTATTTCTACTCTTTCTTCTGCATCTCTCGGAAGGCCACCTTTACCAACAGTAAGAGCAATTATAGGAGCATTATATTTAGCAGCAAGCTCAAACATAATAAATCTCTCTGGGTCTAAGGATGTTGAATTTATAAGGGGTTTCCCCCATTGATTGTTGTGAATTTTTAATCCTGCTTCCATTGCAGAAGGATTGGTTGTATCAAGGGAAACAGGAAGAGGCACTGCTTCCTGAATAGTGATAACCATCCATTCCATTAATTCTTCTCCCTTGTCTTCAGCAGGTCCTATATTAGCTTCAATCATCTGTGCGCCAGCATTATATTGCTCTAAGGCAATTTCTTTAATAGGTTCTTTATCCCTTTTTTGTATAGCTTCTCTAACTTTTTTTGAAATTATGCTCAAACGTTCTCCGATGATAAGCATTCCTTCCTCCAAATGGGTTTAATTAAAAATTTTAACATAAAGACCATTTGACAGAATACTTTTTAAGTAGAGATAATAGCTTATATGGCCTATAGGGATTTAAGGGAATTCATAGGAGTTCTTGAGCAAAAGGGGCTTTTGCACAGAGTTAAGATAGAGGTTGACCCTGAGCTCGAGATTTCAGAAATTACAGACAGAATGTGTAAAACTCCCAATGGTGGAAAGGCTCTTTTTTTTGAAAAGGTTAAAGGATCAAATATTCCTGTAGTGACCAATCTATTTGGTTCCTTTGAAAGAATGTGCCTTTCCCTTGAAGTGGAAAGTCTTGATGATATTGGAAAGAGAATAGAGAAGCTTCTTAATCAGACTCCACCAAAAACCTTTAAAGAAAAAATAAAAACAGCCTTTGACCTTTTTGAGATAAGCAAGTATTTACCAAAAAGGGTTAAAAATGCTCCCTGTCAAGAAGTGGTAAATCATGAGCCGGATCTGGATAAGCTTCCTATATTGAAAACTTGGCCCCTTGATGGAGGAAGATTTATTACCTTTCCTATGGTTTTTACTCGTGACCCAGACACTGGTAAGCAAAACTGTGGTATGTATAGAATGCATGTTTATGATAAGAGAACAACTGGGATGCATTGGCATATCCATAAAGATGGGGCTACCCATTATCGTAAATACAAAGAGCTTGGTAAAAGAATGCCTGTGGCAGTAGCCATAGGCTCCGATCCTGCAGTAATTTACTCCTCTACTGCACCGCTTCCCTATGGGGTAGATGAGATGGTTTTTGCAGGATTTCTAAAAAGAAGTCCTGTAGAGATGGTTAAATGCGTAACTTCTGAAATAGAAGTTCCTGCAAATGCAGAATTTGTCCTTGAAGGCTATGTTGACCCTGATGAATTAAGGGACGAAGGACCCTTTGGGGATCATACAGGATTTTACTCTCCTGTAGATAAATTTCCTGTTTTCCATGTAAGCTGCATTACTCATAGAAAAAACCCTTTATATCCTGCTACAGTTGTAGGTAAGCCTCCTATGGAAGACTGTTACATGGGTAAAGCAACAGAGAGGATTTTTTTGCCTTTGCTTAGGATGCAATTTCCAGAGATAAGAGATATGAATCTTCCCATGGAAGGGGTATTCCATAATGCTGCTATAATATCAATAAAAAAACAATATCCCGGGCATGGAAAAAAAATCATTCATGGATTATGGGGAATGGGTCAGATGAGCTTTTCAAAACTTCTAATAGTGGTGGATGAGGATGTGGATGTTCAAAATCTTTCAACTACTTCATGGAAAGTTCTAAACAATGTTGACTGGCGTAGAGATGTAATAATCTCTGAAGGACCTGTAGATGAGCTTGACCATTCAGCAAGCATGCCAAGATTTGGCGGTAAAATGGGAATTGACGCAACCCGTAAAACTCGCGAAGAAGGTATGTTCAGAGACTGGCCTGACGAAATAACTCAATCAAAGGAAATTATAGAGCTTGTAAATAAAAGATGGCATGAGTATGGGTTCTGAACTATTTCTTGGTATTGATGTAGGAAGCGAAACTGCTAAAATTGCTCTAATAGATAGCAAAGGTATACTGATTGAAAAACTTTATCTAAAACATCTTGGAAGACCTGCAGAGGTTGTCTCAAAAATACTCAAGGATTTATTTCTCCGATACGGGGATTTAAGAATCTGTTTCACAGGGGTTTCTGGTAGATTTATTGCGAAGATTTTAAGTTCACCCTATGTAAATGAGATTGTTTCTCAGGCAATAGCAACTTCTTTTTTCTATCCTCAGGTAAGGACAATCATAGAGATAGGCGGAGAAGATTCAAAGCTGATTTTTCTTGATAAAGGGGGAAGGATAAAAGATTTTTCCCTTAACAGTATATGTGCAGCAGGTACAGGGTCTTTCCTTGAGCAACAGGCAGAGCGTCTTGGTTTGACGATAGAGGAATTCAGCGAACTTGCTACAATTTCAGAAAAGCCTTCTAAGATAGCTGGAAGATGTAGTGTCTTTGCAAAGTCAGACATGATTCATCTTCAACAGATTGCAACTCCCGTGGAAGACATAATTGCAGGACTTTGCTTTGCTCTTGCAAGAAACTATAAGGCTACCATGTTTAAAGGAAGAACAGTTGAGCCTTTAGTTGCCTTTCAGGGTGGGGTGGCTGCAAACAAGGGTATGGTAAAGGCATTTAAAAAGATTTTGAATATCAATGAAATTCTCATTCCTGAACATTTTGAAGTGACAGGAGCAATAGGAGCGGCTCTTAAGGCACAAAATAGCAATGTTTATCTAAATGAAGAAATTATATCTAAGCTTAGCACCATAAAAGCAGAGATTGAATACGGACTACCACCTCTTAGAAATGAGAGATTTTTCACACAAGCTGACAATGCTCACGGTGATGAAAATGATATTCTCAGATTTTCACCCTCAAGCCCTCAACCTGGCTCTGCTTATCTTGGCATCGATGTTGGTTCAGTAAGCACAAATCTTGTTCTCATAGATGAAGAGGGAAAGCTTTTTGCAAAGAAATATCTACCTACAGCAGGAAAGCCAATTGATGCTGTTAAAAGAGGCTTAAGTGAACTAAATGAAGAGTTCCCAGAAATCAAAATTAATGGGGTAGGAGTAACAGGGTCAGGCCGTTACATGATTGCTGACTTTGTAGGTGCAGATATAGTGAAAAATGAGATTACAGCCCATACTCGCGGTGCCTTACATTTTGATAGTAGCATTGATACAATTTTTGAAATAGGCGGACAAGATTCGAAATATATAAAGTTAAAAGATAGCAAGGTCATAGACTTTGAGATGAATAAAGCCTGTGCAGCAGGTACGGGTTCTTTCATTGAAGAACAGGCTGATAAACTTGGAGTAAGTCTATCTGAGTTTCAAAGACTTGCCTTTCTTTCAGAAACACCAAGCAAACTTGGAGAAAGATGCACTGTTTTTATGGAAAACTCTCTGGTAATTAACCTTCACAAAGGAGCAAAAAAGGAAGATATAATAGCAGGTTTGTGTTATAGCATTGCAGAAAACTATATAAACCGAGTGGTTGCGGGAAAATCCATAGGTAAGAAGATATTCTTTCAGGGTGGTGTAGCCTTCAATAGGGCTGTTATTTCAGCCTTTGAAAATTTTCTAAAAAGTAAAATCAGTGAGGATATAACTTTAACTGTTCCTCCCCATCATGAGGTAATGGGAGCTATAGGCTCTGCCTTACTTGCAAGGGATTTTATGAAAAATGGAAAGGTTAGCAACTTTAAAGGCTTTTCTCTCAAAGAATTTTCTTATAGTATCTCTTCCTTTGAATGTAATGGCTGTCCTAATTACTGTGAGATAAATAGGATTAAAATAGAAGGGGATAGAAAATATCTATTTTATGGTGGAAGATGTGAAAAGTATGAGAAAGACTCCTCCTC
>FQKF010088753.1_pt1 | contig 21907 bp, 22 predicted proteins | sample 1504521 | NCBI WGS metagenome assembly FQKF01 (sample SAMEA4475357, study PRJEB15587) | soil metagenome | biome: Soil; feature: Field | place: India | collected 2015-03-11 | depth 0 m
GTTTTATTTTATAAGGCTATTGTAAAATTCCACGCTCTTGGAGTGGAGATATCGTCTTTTATCAAAGAGATACTGAAGTTTGGCAAGCAAAACCTGAAGGCACCCTTCTTTAAGGTCCGCTTCACAAGTGGCAAGAAGAGTTTTTTGATGAACTAGCTTTCGATTGGGGTCAAGATAGTCTGAAACGTAAACAATCCATCCTAAAGGTCCATAATCGGGATGTCCCGTACTGTGGTGGGCAATAACAAAGAGGATTTCCTCGTCCTGAATATTATACTCCTGCCTGGCAAGATAGGCACTCAGCTTGGCATGAACAACGCCTTCGGCTTTCATGTCCTCTGGTGAGAGAAGGTTATAGGTGAGAGCAAGAGATTTTTGCTTTTCAAGTGGATAGGCTTTGCCAATATCATGAAGAAGAATGGCCTGATAGACCCTTTCTTCGTCGATACGATGAAGATGAGCAAGGTGCAGGGCAATCTCCAGGGCACCCACAGTATGTTGCCATCTTTCCTCTGATAAGCGAGAGGAGATCTCCTTTTCCCATTTTTTGTTTCTTTCCATATCCTTATTCTCCTGGCCAGAGGCTCATAGACAGATTGGTGGAGAGGTAATTGGTTATCCCATCACTGATGGCAAGAGAGAGACTTTCTGTGGACAAAAGACGTCTTTCCAAGGGAATGGCTAAATTTCTTTTTTCCCCTGGGGAGAGAAGAGGAATAGTGTAGGTATAGAGAAAAGTATTGGTTTCTGTGGGGAGACGAATCTCTACGGAGAGATTGGTAGCGGTGCTTTCACCCATATTGGAGAGTTCAAGCATGGGATACACGACAAGAACAGAATTAGTGCAGATCATCTCCTTCAGAGTTCCGTTTTCGGTAGGATTCATATTTGTTTGTATTGTCATCACAAGCCGTTTGTAAAGAGAAGGAGATATGGTGAGTAATGGGGGAAGGTATCCTCTGGTGGGCAGGTTTCTTGAGAAGACTAAGGTGCGGGAAAGAGTAGGAGAGGAAACCATAATTTCAAGGCTTGTTTCCCCATCTTCTACGGTTTCTTTCGTGTTGAGCCACAAAAGGATATTGGTTGAAGACTGACGGGGAAGAGAAAGAAATTCGAGGCTGAGAGGAGAGAGATAGCTCTTTGTATCACGAAGAGAGAGGGTGGCTTGTTTGAGAGGGCCCAAGCCTTCATTGGAAATGGTGAGAAGAAGGGTTGTTTGCATAAGAGGACGAAGCACATTGGTATTCCCTATGAGAGTGGCTCCAAGGATGAGAGAAGGTGGACGGTTTGACCATACACGAAAACTCACCGTTTGCCATTCCGACGCACGGCGTGAATCCATATCCACCGCTCTGACACGAAAGACAATTTCTCCATCGGCAGGAGGAGAGAAAGCGATGACTTCACTCTGCCAAAAGGCCGAACTACCTATTCCAACCATCTGGGAAGAAAGATTGGTGTTGAGAGAAATCCATCGATTGGTGAGTCCTGAAAACTCGAGAACAGTAGAGGAAGCCGTACCCTGTCCTTCATTTTTCACTGTAAAAAGAAGCGTCCCTTTTTCCTCTGCAAGAAGAATATTGGAAAAGGACAACGAAGGCTGAACCTGGAGGGTAAGCCTCGGACGATTGGCTATATTTTGATAGGTCTGGGGGTTGGAGAGGGCTTCAATATAGGCTTGTTTGTTGATCTTGAGGGCAATGTCAAGAGCGGTAGCCCCTGCAGGGATACCCATGGAGGGTTTGGTGGTTTTGGCGTCCAGATCAGCATCGGCGTAGATGAGGTATTTTACCCCCATTTCAAACTGGTAATAGGTGTAATAATGAAGGGGAGTCCATCCAAAATAATCGGTGGCGTTGATGTTGGCGTTTTGCTGGATGAGGTATTTGACGATGTCAAGATTTTTGCTATAGGCGGCAAAATGAAGGGGAGTGGCTCCGTTTTTTTCTCGTGCCTCTATATCAGCTCCCTTGTAGAGGAGATAGGCGACAATTTTCAAGTCGCCCGCAATAACCGCCCAGTGAAGGGGGGTTCTTTTGTTCACATCGCGGTAAAAAAGAGACGCCTTTTTGTTTTCTATGGCATTTTGTACGGCTTCGAAGTTTTTCTGAGAGATGGCCAGGAGAAGTTCTCGGTTGGGATCTCCGTAGCCCCAAATGACAAGGCCAAAGAGGAAAAAGCTGACAATGACATATCTATTCATAGGGTTTCTATATCCTTTCCATTCAATGATATATTATGAAGAGAATGGGGCAAAAAAGCAAATTTTCAAGCAGGAGAAGAATGGGAGAAAAGAAAGTAAACTCCACCAAAGCCTTGTTTTTATTTCTCCTGTTGAAGAAGTTGTCGTCTTTCTGGGCTGTAACTCCGGGTATTGATAAACGCTTCTTTTTTCTGGTGATAGAGAACGGCTTTTGTTTGATCCTTTTCACTCCAGGCTCGATAGAGGTCAAGTTCAAACCAGTCCGTATCTTCTACAGAATAAAAGACATGGAGAATTTTGAGAGTCTGGAGATAATTTTCCGCGGCTAAAAACTGGCCTTCCTTGAGTTCTATCTGAAACAGTTCATAGAGGCTCAGTTCATAGAGATCGAAAACAGGATATTCGTTTACAAGTTTGAGAAGAATTTGTTTTGCCTTTGAGTTATTGTTCTCAGACTGATACGTTTTTGCACATTGATAAAGAGAAGGAGGGATAAAGAGGCTTTCAGGATAGTCAGCAATAAGTTTTTCAAAGGTTTGAATGGCAAGCTCATTTTTTTTCTGGCTGAGGAGATCCATCGCTTCATCATAAAGGGCTTTGTCTCGACCTAAATAACCAGCTTTTTTGACGATAAAAGTGGAAGATTGTTTTTGAAAGTTTTTCTCTTCGAAATAAAAATAGAGACTCACCCCGCCACTGACGGCTGCCAAGGTATATCCCCACAGGGCAAGGTTGTCATAAAACATACTTGCCTGCATTCTTTTCACTGCTTCTTCGTAGGAGGTGGCGGAGATGAAGTTTTCGTATTCTATGCCGCCCATGATCAGGCCGGTGGTGCCTGCTATGAGCCCCGCACAGGTGAACCCCAAGGAAAAGTAGAGCCACGGCTTATGGGGGTTGATTCGTTCGATACGGAGGGTATTGGTCTCTACCTGAAAGTGATAGAAGCCTGTGGCTAAGTTTTCGACTTCTGAAGCCTGGAAGACCTTGTTCTGGATGATAAGGCTTTCCTGACCTGGAAAACTTACGTGAAAGCTCTCCTTCTGAAGGGTATAGACAAGATTGGTCACTTTTCCAGAGAGACGAAGGCTCGTTCGAACCCCTCGATAACCAGGCTTGGCAAGGGTGAGGGTAAAAGAAGAGGGCACATTGGTAAGAACACAGGGGGTTTTGCCTATCGCTTTCTCACCGACAAAAACATCCGCTCCTAAAGGATCAGAGAGAACAAAGACCCATGACCAGGAGAAAGAGGCACAGAAAAGCCCTATGAATACCCACCATTTCATAAAAACCTCCGTTTATAGTATAACTGGAAAAAGAAAATTTTACAACACTTGAGTTTTTCCCCCTATTTATACGATGATTAAAGGAGAAAACGGAAATTTTCAGGGGTCTTTGTGAACGTAAAACAGAGTTTTTATTCTTCTTTGACGGATGAAGAGTTACTCTCTCTTGTGATGCGGGACAAGAGTGCGGAAAAAGAGTTTTACAAGCGATATCGGTATCGTATTGAGAGGTGGATAAAAACTCTTGCTTTCTGGGATAAGGAAGACCTTGTGCAGGAGGGACTGATTGCTATTTCTGAGGCTGTCAAAAATTATCGTCCTGAGAAGAATACCCGTTTTATTACCTATGCCAAGGTATGTGTATGGAATCATTTGATGAGTTACCTTCGGAAGTTTTCGTCTCAAGAGGGTACCATGGATCCTGATATTCTGGCTGAGATGGCTGAGGAAACCCTTTCGATGGAAGAAAAAACAGAAGAGAAGCTCCTCTGGCAGGATTTTCTTTCTTTGCTTTCTCCCATAGAGAAGAAGGTGGTCATCAAGCGTTTTGTAGAAAGAAAAAGTTATCTTGATATTGCCTCAGAACTTGCCATTTCTCCAAAAAAGGTGGATAATATTCTCTATAAAATTCGCCATGAACTCAAGACCTATCTTGAAAAATAGGAGGAAAAGATGAAACTCAATCTCAAGGCACTCGCTTTGAGTGCGGCTTTGTTAGTGGGTGGGGTTACCTTTCTGATGGGGATATGGTTTGTGGCTACAGGATATGGAACACCTGTATTTGAAAAACTCTCTCAGGTGGCTTCTTTGTATTCGGTTTTTGTGAGCTTTAGCTATGATCCATTGCTCTCTTTTGTAAAAAATCTGCAAAATAATGTGGTTTCTCTTCTTGCCCTTACTTTTCTCTCTGCTCTGGATGCAGGGCTTCTTGCCTGGCTTTTTGGCTTACTGTATAATACCTTTTTGCCAAAGAATGCGAAGGGGGAGAAATGAGAAGGGTTTTAGCCTGGTTTTCCCGGCAATGGATTGGGCTGAAACGTTTTTTTCGCTTTTTAGGAGGAATTTTTGCGCTTATTGTGTATTCGTTTCGCAATTATCTCTTTGACAAAAAGGGTCGGGATCAGGTAAACGCCGTGATCGTTATGCAGACCTATTTTACAGGGGTGATGGCCATCAAGATTATCAGTGTGGTGGCTTTAGCCTTGGGGGCTATCACTATTCTTCAAGGGTTTACCCAGCTTTCGCGGGTGGGGGCACTCGATTTTGTGGGAAAGCTTCTCAACATTGTGATTGTACGGGAACTTGGTCCAGTGCTTACCGCTTTTATTGTGCTCAGTCGTTCGGGAACGGCTATAGCCGCTGAGATTGGAACCATGATGGTGAACGATGAGGTCAATGCCCTTGAGATGCAGGGTATTGATACCTTGAAGTTTATTGTTTTTCCCCGTATTGTCGGGATGGTGGTTTCTCTTGTTCTTCTCAATATCTACTTCAGCACGTTAGCTCTTGTGGGAGGGTTTGTGGTAGCCAATGTGGTGGGGGGTATTTCGTATGAGCTTTTCTTTGAGTATGTGTTTAATAGTATTACGTTGATGGATATTTTGGCCAGTTTCTTGAAATGTGCGCTTTTTGGGATGTTTATCGCGGTGGTTTCTGTGTTTCATGGGTTTCAGGCTTTTGTGAGTACACAGATCCCTCAGGTAACGACAGCGGCAGTAATGAGTTCGATTACCATGCTCTTTGTACTGGATGCGATTCTCACCGTGATATTCTATATTTGAGAGGACAACGATGGGGAATATCTATATCAAAAACCTCTCGCTCGTGCTGGGTGAGGCGATAGTTTTACAGGAGATTGAAGAGTTTATTCCTTCGGGGACAGTGTATTATCTTTTGGGAAAATCTGGTAGTGGAAAATCTTCTCTTCTCAAAACGATTGCAGGGCTTCAATTAGTTCAGAAGGGAGAGGTGATCGTGGGGGGCAAGAATATACTTCAGTTTAATCAAAAAGAGATGCTTGCCTATCATTGTCAGTGTGGGTTTGTTTTTCAGAATGCTGCGCTTATCAGCAATATGAGTATAGAGGATAACCTTACACTTTTTTTTCGATACAACCAGAATCTCTCTTTCAAGGAGGCCATGAAGCGAATTATGCCCTATGTGGAAATGTTTCAACTCCAGCAGGAACTCAAACTCAGGCCAGCAGCTCTCAGTATGGGGGAGAAGATGCTTGTCAATATTATTCGTGCCATTATGCATGATCCGGAGTATATTTTCTGGGACAATCCTTTGGCTAACCTCGATCCGGTTTCCAAGCGAAAGGTGAAAAGCCTCTTTCAGGAATTGAAAGAGAAAGGAAAGACTATGATACTTGTGAGTGATGACGTGGGTTTTGGTATGTCTGTCGCTTCACGTGTGGGTTACCTTGAGAATGGTCGTTTGCTTTTTAGTGGTACACCACAGGAGGCGAGACAGTGTACCGTGGAGGGACTTCAGTCCCTCTGTCATCAGGAATAAGGAGGGTGTATGCCGTTTACCTTTAAATCAGCTCAGAAAGCCGTAGCGGTGTTTCTCTTTGTGGGGCTTTTTTTCCTGCTTACGGTGGTTATCCTTATTTTGCGGGGAAGTGATGTTTTGCAGCAAAAGGTGCGGTATTATACTATTCTCAATGAGGCCTATGGTTTGACCAGCGGAATGCCTGTAAAATACAAAGGAATTACTGTGGGCAAAATTAAAAAACTTGCGCTCACCTCGGATAGGAAAGTATCGCTTGATTTTTATATCCTGAAGGATTACAAAGAACTTGTCCAGGAGAATACGGTTTTGAAGGTTCAGACCTCTCTTTTGGGAGCGGCTTCTCTTATTCTCGTGCTTCCCCAGGTGGATAGTCAGTTGCTACCCCCTGAAAGCCTTGTGCTTTCTATGGATATGCCAAAAGGACAGGAAGTCCTGCAACTGATTGCCCAACAACAGCCTTCAAAGGATGACCTCACCGCCAAGGTGAAGGATGTGTTAGATGGGGTGATAGAACTCAAGCCAACCATTCAGGGTATTCTCTTGAACTTGCAGAATACCACTGGAGAACTTAACCTCATTGTTCGAGGCCTTCGTACGGGTGAATCAACGGTGACTTCTGATAGGGTACTTGCTTCCTTGGCTAACCTTGAAACCATCACCAAAAATCTCAAAGACCTCACCACGATGCTTCGTTCAGAGAATAACACGGTGGGAGCCCTTCTTCAAGATAAGAAACAACTCTACACTCGATTGGAGAATATTTTGGCTTCTGTGGATAAAAGTCTTCAGAGTCTTGCTACGGTGAGTGGGAAACTTGAGGGGACTCCTGATGATGTGAAACAACTCACGTCTCTTCTCAAGGATAACCTCATTGAACTTCGTGCTGTGCTTCAGAGCCTGCGAGGTATCTTGGGGAGTAGTTCTTCCTCACCATCCCTGAAACAAGGAGAGAGAAAATGAGAGAAAAGATAGCTATTTTTCTTTTGCTTGTGGTTGTGGGGTGTAGCCGAAATCCCACGCTTCGGAATGAGGTGAAAAAGGGAATTGAAAGATCGTCTTCGGCGGGAATCACGGCTTTTCGTCGGCAGGAGTACGAGGCAGCCAGGACCTTTTTTGAGGAAGCCCTGAAACAATCGTATCAGCTCTACTTGCCGTCGGAAATGGTGAAACAATATGCCAATTTAGCCGAGGTCTCTCTTCGTTTGAATCAGGAAGAGATGGCAGATAACTATCTCCGGGAAGGAGAAAAGGTTGCATCTCGTGAAAATATCCGTTCGTTTGATCTCCTTCTGGTACGGGCACGCTACTTTCAGAGACGAGGAGACAGACAAATGGCAAAACAGTCCTATGAGACCATGCTTCTCTATGCCAGGACAAAGATAGAAAAAGTACTGGGCAGAATTCATTATGCGGATTTCTATCTCGAAGAGGGAAACCTGAGTGAAGCCCGGCGGGTACTTGAAGGGGCAGGTTTTTCCCTCTGGTTCTTCTCGGATTATGATGTGCTTGGGCTTTATCACTATTATCTTGGGCTTGTGGCAAAAGGTGAAAAGAATTATGAAAAGGCCCTTCAGGCTTTTCAAAAGGCTCTGGCCTACGATCAAAAGGCAGAAAACCTCGAGGGGATACGAAAGGATCTTTCTCAACTTGCCGAGGTTTATCGTCTGAAAGGGGATGAACCGAAGGCGGTGTATTATGAGGAACTTCTGAGATTTTCTCTTGACAAAAAAGAGGTTTCTCGATAAGATAGAAGAGACAAGGAGGTTTTTTATGAAACGATGGATAGTTGCGATGGTTGTGAGTTTACTGGTGGTGGGACAGTTTTTTGGTGTAGAGATTATTATTCCCTCTGGTTTTCCTTATATGGGTATTCTCTATCAGCATCTCAGGGTTCCCCGGGAAGAACGAAAGAATATTCAGATTATCTCCAATGACTACTACAACGTGGTTTTTCAGTGGAAGGGCAAAACCTACAAGGCCAGACTGCTTGTCTTCGGGGCTATTTACCTTGAGAAAGAAGGAGAAATGCCCTGGCTTCTCTCGTTTGATATCAAGCAGTTTCGTTCGGATGGGAGTTTTCCTTTTTCTGAAGCCTGGTAGTCCTCACCTGCGAGGTTATTTCACCGTTAGCTAACCTTGTGAGAATCTGATCTCCTTCGTTCACTTCCATGGGGGAGCGGAGGAGTTTTTTTCCGTGAGGGGTGAGCGTATAGGTGAGAGAATATCCTCTCTCGAGGGTTTTCAGGGGATCGAGATTTTTGATTTTTTCCCCTAAAAGGAGAAGAGTGTTTCTGGTTTTCTGAATTCTCTTGGAATACTCTGTTATTATCTTTTCTGAAAGGTTGGCGAGATGAAGTGAGGTATTTTCAATGGTGTGATCAAGAGAGGGGAGAAGCCTTGAAGCGATATTGGATAAATTTTTTCGTGTGGTAGTGAGACGATGCTCTAAGAGAGCAAAGAGGTTTTCTGGATTGGCCTGTTCAAGAGAGCGCTGGATGATCTGAAAACGAGTGGCCAGCATATTCCACAGCGTATTGGCATGATACCGGAGAGAACGGTTGGTGGCAATAATCTCTTTCATGAGGTGTTCTGCAGCCGCCGTAGGGGTAGGAGCCCTCATATCAGCTACGTAATCAGCAATGGTCCAGTCCACTTCATGCCCCACAGCAGAAATGATGGGAATTTCTGAGGCGAAGATAGCTCGTGCCACAATCTCTTCATTGAAAGCCCACAGGTCTTCGACAGATCCGCCTCCTCTTCCCACAATGAGAACATCGATAGTGTCTTTGAAGTAGAGATTGGCTATTTCTATAGCCTGCGCTATTTCTGTGGCAGCGGCTTTTCCCTGGACGGCAACGGGGAAAAGCACCACATCCACCGCTCCATAAGGTTGCAAGGTACGGCTGAGAATATCCTGAATGGCCGCTCCGGTAGAGGATGTGACCACTCCTATGGTGCGAGGAAAGAGCGGGATTGGCTTCTTGTGTTGGGGATCAAACAGACCTTCCTCCTGGAGACGCTTTTTCATAAGTTCAAACTGACGACGAAGCTCTCCTTCACCACTGACTAAAATCGACAACACACGAAGACTGATAGAATTTTGTTTGGTGTAATAGTTTATTTTTCCATAGACATAGACTTCTGTGCCATCTTGAAGGGATGGAATGAGCTTGAAAGCGGAAGAAGAAGCCGGAATATAGAGAGTAATCTGAGAATTTTCATCTTTGAGGGCGCAAAAGATATAATTTTTGGCAAGAGAAAGGTTTTTTTGATTGCTGAGATTGGTGATTTCCCCTTTGACCCAAAAAGGATCAGGGAACGTGCCTAAGAGAGCCTCTTCTGCACGTTCCCCGATCTCTGATACAGACAGATAGCTGTCGGGAAAACCAGATTCCTGGAGCATTACTTGATATTGTAGCGCTTCTTGAAGCGTTCAACCATACCACCACGTTCGACCAGCTTCTTCTGACCGGTATAAAAGGGGTGGCAGTTGGAACAGACTTCAACGTTAATCTCTGGAACAGCGGCACGAATGGTGAATTCATTGCCACAGGTGCACTTCACCACTGTATCATAGAGTTGAGGGTGGATTCCTGTCTTCATGGAAGCTTCTCCTTGTGCTCTCAATGTATAGAGTATTATAAGCCAAAAAAAAGGTTTTGTCAATTTTTTTGAAAAAAAGCCCCCGGAAAAGTGGGTGGATGTACCGGGGGCTCTTTCAGGAGGGTCATAGTTTATTCATAGCGGAGGGCTTCAATAGGGTTGAGAAGGGATGCCCTTCTGGCGGGATAATACCCAAAGATGATTCCAATGGTTAAAGTCACCGTAAAAGAAAGAACAAACACAGGCCACGAAAAGGCAATAGCCCACCCCAAGAGTTTTTTCAGAAACAGGCTTACCCCTATACCAACCCCAAGCCCAATAATTCCTCCTACTAAACAAAGGACGATAGATTCTGTGAGAAACTGCCAGAGGATATCCTTTTGCCTTGCTCCAACGGCCATTCGAATACCAATTTCTCGTGTTCTTTCTACTACGGATACTAACATGATATTCATAATACCGATGCCGCCGACCAAAAGAGAGATGGCCGCTATACTCACCAGAAAAATCGTGAGAGAAGCACTGACACTCTGGGCTGTTTCTAACATCTCACTTTGGTTCAGGATACGAAAGTCGTTGGAAACGTTTTCTCTGAGCCTGTGGGTGCGTCTCAGGATAGTGGTTATTTCCTCTATGGTGGTGGAGAGAGTATCTTGGGAAAGAGCACTCACTAAAATCTGAGGAATATACTGGGACTGGTTTATGCGCATTTTGTAGGTGGTATAAGGGACAAGAACAAGATCGTCGTCATCCTGGGGACCGCTGGATCCTTTTTTGGTCAGCACACCACTCACCCGAAAAAGGGTATTTTGAATTTTGACTTGGTGTCCTGTGGGATCATAATTGTCCCCGAAGAGTTCTTTGCTTGTGGTACTGCCAAGAACACACACAAATTGGCCACTTTTTACCTCTTCTTCGGAGAAGAATTCTCCCCACTTGAGTTGCCAGTTGCGTACAAGCGGGAAATCAGCAGAAACACCATAAATGGTAGTAGAATAACTGGTCTCTTTGGTGGCTACTGTTCCAGAACTTCTGGCAAGAGGAGTTATGCCATTAATCGCGGAGAGTTCTTTTCGGAGGGCTTCATAATCAGTATAGGTAAGCCTGTTGGCTCCAGCCATGGAAACTCCACTGCTTCTGTAGCGTGTGGGGAAAATGGTGAGAAGATTCACCCCCATGCTGGTGATTCTATTTTCTATTTGTTTTTGCATTCCCTCTCCGTAAGAGACCATAACGGAAACAGAAGCTATGCCAATCACAATACCTAACATGGTGAGGATGGTACGTACTTTATTGCGAGAAAGAGAACGAAAGGCTAAAAGAAGCATCTGTGAAATCATAAAGAAACCCTCCTCTCAATGGTTTCAAGAATTTCCCCATCCCGCATACGGATAATCTTTTTGGCATAGGCGGCAATGTCTTCTTCGTGAGTGACCATAACAATGGTGATGCCTTGCTCATTGAGTTCAGTGAGAAGGGTCATAATCTCTTTGCTGGTATGGCTATCAAGGTTTCCTGTTGGCTCATCAGCTAAAAGAAGAGATGGATTTCCTACAAGGGCTCTTGCAATAGCCACCCTTTGTTGTTGTCCACCAGACATCTGGTTTGGATAATGGTAGAGTCTATGTCCCAAGCCCACTTTTTCCAGCATATTTTTTGCCCTTTCCCGGATTTCTTTTGAGGGAAGTGGGGGACGACGGTAGAACAGAGGAACCTCCACATTTTCAATGGCGGTTGTTCGAGGGATAAGCTGAAAATTCTGAAACACAAAACCCATTGTCCTATTTCGCAAGGAGGCAAGTTCGTCAGCAGACATTTTGTGCACAGCTTTGCCTTTGAAATGGTATTGTCCACTTGTGGGTGTATCGAGAAGCCCAAGAATATTCATGAGGGTACTTTTTCCTGAACCAGAAGGTCCTGTCAGAGCCACAAAATCCCCTTCATGAATGATGAGGGATACATTTTTCAAAGCTTGCACAGCCGCATCGGCAGAGTGATCTACTTCATAAACACGAGAAACGGCTGAGAGTTGAATAAGAGGAAAATTCCATTCCATAATGTTCTCCCTGCTAGAACATCGGTGGAGGAGGAGTATTGCCACCAGCCGGCATACCGCCTCCAGGGTTGCTGGAGGAATTGAAGGTTCTATTTTGGCCTGAAGAAGAGGTTCGAGAAGGGGTGGTTTGTTTTGTTTTTGAGAGAGAAAGGATGAAGGTCTTGCCTTCGAGATCTTCTGTTTCATTGAGAGGTATAATTTCCGTGTATTGTCCATCAGAAAGCCCTGTTCTCACAGGGATGGGTCGAATCTCTCCCGTATTGGTGTTGATGATCCAGAGGGTGGCTCTGTCCGCAGGTCTATTTGTTTGAGAAAAGCCTTCGTTTCTTCGGGGTCTATTGGTGAAACTTCCTGAAGGGGGTGCAGAGGGGAACTTACTTCTATTGGTGAGGAGAGCCATCATTTCTGCATTTGGTTGAAGACGAAGAGCACGAGAAGGAACGCGAAGGACATTTTCCTTTTCAGAAAAGATAATCTCAATGGTGGCAGACATACCAGGGAGAAGTTTACGGGAGAAATTGTCGGCTCGAATAATAACAGGATAGTACACTACATCCTGAGAGCTCTGGGGTTGATGCCAAATCTCTTCAATCCTCCCTTCAAAGGTGTCCTGAAACGCAGAAACGGTGAATCGTACTTTTTGCCCTTTTCTGATGCTGGAAATGTCCACTTCACTCACCAATGCCTGAATCTGCATCACTTCTGGGCGACTGGCAATAACGAAAGCAAGGAATGGGGATACGGTAATGTTGGTGCCTGTTTTGAGGTTATTGACGGCGACAATTCCATCGACTGGGCTTGTTATCCTACAGGAAGAAAGTTGTTGCTGGCTTTCTTTCATATCAAGAAGGATGGTTTGATAGGTGGCCAAGGCGTTTTCATACGAAAACCGTGCTGTTTCCAGTTCAGCAAAAGAACTAAACTGTCTTTCATACAGAGTACGGGTATAATCATAGGTTTGTTTTGCACTTATCAGGTTGTTGGAAGCCTGAATGAGGCTTTGTTTTTTCTTTTCATAGGACAAGCGGATGTCTGTATCATCTATCGTGGCAAGGAGAGTCCCTGCTTTCACTCTATCCCCAGCTGATACAAAGACACCCGTGACAATGCCACCAGTTTTCGCGTAAACATAATGCTTGAAGGCATACTCTACATTCCCTGTGGCTGAGATGGTTTGTGAAATAGTTCCTCTGTCAATGGTAGCCACCTGATATGAGGGGGATGAGGGTTTTCTGCCCAAAAACCACCACACGCTTCCTCCAATGACAATGACGAGAAAAACAAGAAAAAACCATCGTTTCATAGATTCTCCTTATTTGTTTTCTTGAAAAAATTCTGGCCAATCGGGGTTATACCAGAAGGCGAGTTCACATCGGATAGTAAGCAGGTTGACAAGTGCCGAAAGTAACGTTGCTCGTGTGGAAAGATAAGAAGTTTCAACCGAAAGAAGATCAAGAGCCGATATACGACCGAGGGTGTATTGTTCTTTTGCCTTCTCAAGCTGGTTAGAAACAGCCTGAAAAGAAAGTTCTGAAAATGTGAGGGTTTGTTGGGCTATATTTTCCTGGGTACGAAGAAAACGAAGGGAGTTTTCTAATGTTTTCTTTCGGGTTTCTATTTGTAATTTCAGGTTAGCAAGACTTTCTTGTGTTTTTTGTTGTTCATAAGACGAAGAAGATCCTGGTAACCAGGAAAAAGGATCCATAGAAAGAGAAACACCGGCATTCCACTGCCCTGATATTCCTTCTCTTTTCATACCTATTTGATAACCGGCACTCATGCCAATATCAGGGTAAGAGGATGCCTGTTGTATTTTAGAAGCAAGCAGAGTATTGGAAAGGGAAAAGAGAAGAGAGAGATAGTTTTCATCTCTTTCTAAAAAGGGCGGAGAAGAAGAGGTATCAAGAGAAGAAAGGTAATAGCGGAGTTCTTCCTCGGATGGAGAAAGGGAAAATTCTGCATTTCCTAAAAGCGAGGAGAGAGTATTCAGATTTTCTTCTAACGATTGTTTTTTGTTTTGCCAGGAGAGGTATGCCTCGTAGGCTTTGTTTTGTTGTTCTTGAAGGCTTGAAAGGGTGATTTTCCCCATTTCATATTGAAGGAGGAACTGTTCTGTTTTCTTTGAAGCTAATTCATAGTTTCTCTCTGCAGCTTCGACCTCAGCGAGTAATCTGAGATGCGAAAAATAGGTGGAAAAGAGGCTTTTTTTGAGAGAGGCTTTGAGGATGATTTCTTTTTTCTTGAAAAGGTCGTTTTGAAGAAAATTTTGCTGAAGGGAGAGCCATTCTTTTCCTCCGAGGTTTAGAGATTTGGAAACACTCATAGAGGCTGTAGGAGAAGGAGAAGCTTCCTCAGAAAGGGCTATTCCTGTGGAGAGGCGAAAGGAAGGTTGCCAGAGAGAAGCCACAGAAGCATCACTCTGGGCGAGAGCTGCCTTTTGTTCGCTTTTTAACTGGAGAAGAGAAGGATTGTTGGTGGAAAGAACAAAGAGGAGATGACTCAAAGAAGTGGCAAAGAGAAAGGATGGCACGAAAATACAGCCTAACACCATCTGTTTCATAACTACTCCTGAATGCGTTTTACTATAATAAGGTAAAAAAAAGAAAAAAGGTTGCAAGACGGGGATTTTTCTTGAAATTTTTTCTTTGTGTGGGTATAGTATACACGGAAGAGAAAATCAAGGAGGCGACAATGAAACGATGGTGGATATATCTTTTGTTAGTCTGTGTAGTCCTTATCGTGTCTTCTCAGGCGGCAAAACCGGCTTATGAGGTGGATAGTTTTGTGGGAAAGGTGGAGTATTCCTCAGAAGGCAAGGTCTGGAAGCCTGTTGAGGTAGGCATGAAGCTCTCGCAGAACGCCTGGATTCGGACAGCTGAAGATGCTTCGGTAACCATGGTGTATCAGGGAAAACGCAGTCTTCAGGTGCTTCAGAATACGGTAGTGCAACTCAAGAGCCTCGGAACGAAAGAAACGGTATCGGTGAAGAAAGGCAAGGTGCATTTGAATGTCTTTACCAAACTGAAACAGGGTGAAGTGGTTCAGGTGGAGAATGATGTGGCAGTTGCAGCGGTTCGTGGTACGAGGTTTATTATTGATTATGAAGAAGGCTCGGCTTCAAAGTGTGTGGTTGTCGCTGGGACGGTTTCTCTCACCCGGCAGGTGAAAGTTCCCCCTGAGGTAGCTAAAGACCCGGAAGTAAAAAAGCTTCTCACTGTTGATGTGAAGGCTAATCAGGAGCTTACCATGACTATGGCGGAAAACAAGGCGTTAGAAGAAACTATTCAAAGAAGCAAGAATAATTTGGCTCTTCTGAAACAAGTCCTTTCTCAGGCTCAACGGGAGACTATGTCTCGTGTTATGGCTGTCAAGAATGCCGAGCGTGTTCTGGAAGAACTCCGGCAGTTCGATGAAGAAAACACGGAAAGTAACAATGATGAGACAGAAGAGACGGTAAACAAGATAAAGAGTAAGGTAAAATAGAAAGCATCTACCAAAGAAAAGGCTACCCTCATCGGGTAGCCTTTTTCATCATGAGATATCCTATTTGTGAGTTTTTCACGAACGGATAGAGATCTTAATATTCTTTTTTCTTGATCTCCTATTTGAAACAAAAAGAAATAGGTTGCATTTTTCTACTTTTTGCATATGCAAAATGCATATATTTTGTATTTTCGCAGTATTTTTATCAATTATTTTTTTGCTTTATTTTCTTACAATATAATGAAATAATTTGTATTGAGTTTTTTGGCATGAAAATTGCAAATATTTTTAAAATATCTACGAGGAGGTAGAATATGAAAAAGTGGTTAATGAAGATTGGAGGGATGCTTTTAGTGAGCACTTTGTTTGGTGGTGTAATGATGCAGGGTTTCTACTGGGATGTGCCGTCTGGAGGAACGTGGTGGGATACGATGAAAAGTAAGGCTTATGAACTCCGTTATATGGAAGGAGGATATGGTATCAATCGTATCTGGTTTCCTCCGGCTTCTAAAGGACAAACCGGTGCTACGTCAATGGGATATGATCCCCATGATTACTATGATCTTGGTCAGTACTATCAGGATGGCACAACAGAAACCAGATTTGGTTCTCAGGCAGAGTTGAAATCAGCTATTGCTACATTCAAAGGATATGGGGTTTCCTGTATGGCGGATATTGTGCCTAACCATAGATCTGGTGGTGCCAGTGAGTATAATCCTTACACAGGGGGAAATACGTGGACAGATTTTCGTAATGTAGCAAGTGGAAAAGCGATGTGGCAGTATAGTGCTTTTCATCCCAATAACATTCATTCTGCTGACGAAGGTACTTTTGCGGGTTTTCCAGATGTATGCCATAATCAGACGTTTGTCATGGATGATCTCAAAGCATGGATGAACTGGTTAAAAGATAGTGCGAACGCAGGGTTTGATAGCTGGCGATATGACTATGTCAAAGGATATGGTGGCTGGGTGGTTCAACAATTGAATTCAGCCACAAGTCCTACCTTTAGCGTGGGTGAGTGCTGGGATGGGAGTGTAAGCGTACTCGATAGCTGGGTGAGTGCATCGGGAACCTCTGTATTTGATTTTGCCCTTTATTATACCCTTCGGGATATTTGCAACAATACCTCGGGTGGAGGATATCTTCCTAATGTATTCAATACCAGTATGAGTTATGCAGCGAAGAATCCTCTCCGAGCTGTTACCTTTGTAGGGAATCATGATACGGATGAAATTACTACGGATAAGATGATGGCATATGCTTTTATTCTGACCTACCAGGGATACCCTTGTATCTGGTGGAAAGACTACTATAACTACGGTCTTGCTACAGGGGGAGGTGCTGGTACAAGTTCGGGAAATGGAATCAAGAAGTTAGTATGGGTGAGAGAAAAATTAGGTGGAGGGTCCCCAAATATTGAAATTCTCAAAAGTGACGATGGAGACTTGATTGTTTATGGAAGTAAGGGAAGTTCTACCTCGGCTCCTGGTTATATTGTAGCTATAAATGACTCTCCTTCATCATGGAAAAGTGCTCAGGTGACCACAGGCAATAGCTACTTGAAGGGACAAACACTTGTTGCGTATGCATGGTCTTCCACAGTAAGCGGGCAAAACTATCAGCCGGCAAGTGTGAGTTGTAGTAGTACAGGGGTTGTGACTGTTTCTGCTCCGCCAAGGGGATATGCTGTGTATAGTATATCTACCAACGGTAGTAGTGGAACAACCACCAATACGAATACGACAACGACTACTACCGTAAAAGCAACCTATGATGTGGGATACGGAAATACCATGTACATCCGGGGAAGTGTAGCACCATTATCGTGGGACAAGGGCATTGCTATGACCTGGACAACGGGTAATGTGTGGACATGGAGTACAACCCAGATTCCTGCAGGTACGACATTTGAATACAAGGTTTTGATCAATGACACTACATGGTCGGATGGGGCAAATTATGTGGGAACAGGTGGTCAAACGATGAGTATTACTCCTACCTTTAATGGAAACTTTTATGATACAATGGATGTAATTACACAAAACTGGGTCGTCAGTGGATATACAGGTGCTGGAAAATGGCATAATTACAATTATATGGCACGGGCCTATGGATGTACCACTGAATCTATTATGACACTGAAGTGGTCTCTTGCCAAAGTAACAAATGCCAAAACTGTGACTCTTGCTTTCAAGCGGCAGGTTACGGGGCTGGACAGTGGAGAATATCTGGCTGTTGATGTCTATAATGGTACCTCGTGGGTACAAGTAGCCTCTTTTACAGGAACACTATCGCTTGCCAATGTTTCTTATAATGTTACTCAGTATAAAAACGCAAACTTTAAGGTTCGTTTCCGTACAAAAATGAGTAGTACTTCTGAATACTCTTATGTAGACAATGTCTCCGTTGCCGTCTCCTTCTGAGGAGAATTATTTTACCCAGTCCTCTCCTGAGATTACGCTCAGGAGAGGACTTTTCTTTGAAGGTTTTAGAGAAGGTTCCAGGAAACAAGATCTTCTTCTACTGTCGTTGTACCTGTTATATCAAATTCTTTTGTAAGGATCTCCACGATATGAGGGGAAAGAAATGCTGGTAGGGACGGACCGAGGTGGATATTTTTTACCCCAAGGGACAAAAGAGCAAGAAGAACAATGACAGCCTTTTGTTCATACCAGGCAATGTTATAAATGATTGGAAGATCATTTATGTCTGAAACTCCAAGTATCTTTTGAAGATGAAGAGCTGTGATGACGAGAGAATAGGAATCATTGCATTGGCCAGCATCTAGTACTCGTGGAATACCGTGAATATCCCCCAGCCGAAGTTTATTATAACGATATTTGGCACATCCTGCAGTAAGGATAATGGTATCTGAGGGAAGTTGACGAGCAAAATCGGTATAGTACTGGCGAGAGGGCATTCTTCCATCACAACCAGCCATAACCACAAACTTTTTCAAGTATCCTTTCTGGATAGCATCAATGACTGTCTCTGAAAGAGATTGAAGTGTGTGATGAGCAAAACCGCCAATGATTTCTCCTTTTTCAAGAGGAAGAGGGGGAGGACATGTTTTGGCATGTTCTATGAGGGCAGAGAAGTCTTTCTTTCCATTGACGAGCGTAGGAATATGTTTTGTTCCTGGAAAACTTACTGGCCCAGTCGTATAGATACGCTCTTTATAACTTTCTCTGGGAGGCACAAGACAATTTGTAGTAAGAAGAATAGGTCCTCGAAAGGCTTCAAACTCTTCTGTTTGTTTCCACCAAGCATTTCCATAATTTCCAGCAAAGTGGGGATACTTTTTGAATACCGGGTAATAATGAGCAGGAAGCATCTCACTGTGAGTGTATATATCGAGGCCACTATCCTGGCTCTGTTCCAGAAGTTCAAAGAGATCTTTGAGATCATGTCCACTGATCAAAATACCAGGTTTATTACGAGGAGCCAGAGATACTTTTGTGGGTTCAGGATGACCAAAGGTTGTGGTGTTGGCTTTGTCTAAAAGTTCCATGACTTTTACTCCATATTGACCCGTTTCCATAACAAGTGAAAGGAGTTTTGATAACTCAGTTTCTTCTATAGACTGAACAAGAGCTTTCTCGACGAATTCGGCAATATTATCATTTTCAAATCCAAGATGGGAAGCATGATAGGCATAGGCAGCAATTCCTTTGAGTCCATAGGTGATGAGTTCTCGTACAGATCGAATATTTTCATCCTTTTCTTGAAGAATTGAGCCATGTTCTTCAAGCGCATGAATATCCTCTTCGGTAGTTAGAGACATTCTAGCAAAAGAAGGTACGGAGAGTTGATATTCTTCCTGAAGTTTTTTACTATAGGCTGTGATATGCATAATTCTAGAGACAAAGTCTGTAGGATCAAAATTGGCATTTGTGATAGTGGTAAATAATCCTTCCCATAGCAGATGTGCGACTATAGAGTCTTTTTTTCCCTGTTTACGAAGGGCTTGATGCGTAGCGGCAAGGCCTCGTAGGGCATAAACTAAGGCATCCTGTAAACGCGCCGTCCTTTCATCTTTTCCACATACACCTTTGACACTACACCCAATTCCACCAGCAGCCTCCTGGCATTGGAAGCAAAACATAGACTTTTCCATGGTATTCCTCCTCATCTTTGGTATTAGATTTCTGTTTCTCCTACAATGGTACCTTCAATTCCCACCGTTATTACCTTCAGGGGAAGATTGTTTCCGCTCATTTCACGTGCTTTCTTGGCAAGAAAGGCAAGTCCACGACAACAGGGAACTTCCATTACCATGATAGTAAAAGAAGCAGGAGCACTTTTTTCGAAGATAGTAGAGAGCTTTTCTAAATAAATCTCCTGATGGCTATCAAGCTTGGGACAGGCAATCAGGAGCTTTTTGTTTTTCAAATGGCTATGAAAACCCGGAAGACTGAAAGCAGTACAATCAGAAGCTAAAAGTATATGAGCATTATTCCACAATTCATTACTACTATTGACTAGATGAAGCTGGATAGGCCAGTTTGTGAGTGTGTAGGCTTCGTATTCCTTTGAAAGGGATAAAGATGTTTTTGGGGGGAAGTCAAAATGGGTAAAAGGGATCTTTTTTTCTGAAAGAATACGAAGAGCAATTTCATAGTCTTTCCATTGATTGTGGGAAACAAGATGTTTCAAATGGGCATCTATGACGTTTCTTCCCTGAGGAATGATATTTTCTATAACCCTTGTTTCATCATAGGGTAGGGCCTCCCGCTCTTCCACGTGAAGAGCATTTTCTGGACATACTCCTACACAGGCACCGAGGCCATCACAGTAAAATTCAGATACAAGTCGAGCTTTTCCATCGATGAGTTGCAAAGCTCCTTCAGGACAGTTTGGTATGCAAAGTCCGCAACCGTTGCATTTTTCCTGGTCAATAACTATCATTTGTCTCTTCATCGAATCTCTCCTTGATTTTTTTGTTTGTTTATAGTATACTACTTCTATAGGAATTTTTCTGTCACCTTGGTGACAAAAACGGAGGTGTTTTGTGTTTTTCCCCTGGCATCTTTCTCTTTTTGAAGATCTTTCTTCGGAAGAACGCGAGATGTTACTTCGACTTCCCTGGAAAGAAAAACACTTCAAAAAAGGGGAGATACTTTTTTTAGAAGGAAGTCCTTATACTTCTCTTTGGATATTAACAGGAGGTGAATGTCGTGCTATATTTTCTTCTTTTTCTTATTCTCAGGAACCCCTTGTGGTTGAAATTCTCAAGTCACCAGTGGTATTAGCTCCAGCTATTTTGTTTGCCTCTTATTCTTACTTTCCTGTGACGGTGGAAGCACTTACGGAAGGAAAATTGCTATGGGTAGAAAAAGTTTTATGGGAAAATTGTTTGACAAGATGTGAGAAACTGATGAGGAATTTTTTGAGGGATATTTCCGATAAGCTAGTGATTCTTTCTCGCCGGATGATTCTTTTGCAATTACCTGTGCAGAGTCGTGTGTTGTCTTTTCTCGTACATACCTACAAGGGGGAGGAGAAGATTATTCTACCTATGAGCATTGAGCAAGTAGCCACCTATTTAGGTATGGCTAGACAGGTACTCTGTCGTATCTTTCGAAAACTTGAGATGGAAGGATATTTGACCCAGACGAGACGTACGATTATCCTAAAAAAACGTTTTTTTGATGAATATATCAGAACTTCAAAGAAAATTGTGCCGTGAGAACAACAGGAAAATCAGTAGAAGTATATTCCTGCTTATCTTTTCCTGTATACCAGACAAGACCTAAACTTGATTGTACCTCATCTACAGGATTGTAGAAAAGTGTGGAACTTAACACCGCAGATCTGTCTTCTATATTCCAAAGAATGTATATCTGAGAAGAAACTTCACTTACAAAGAGTTTCCGAAATCCAATGGAAAGAAGACCATACCATTTTCCATACTCATTAGGGACATAAGCCCCGGAAAGAAGAGCCACCTGGGTTTTGGTGGGATTTTCAAAAAGGGAGTCATTCTTTCCTTCACTGTTATAAAAAACTTCCACCATGGTGGAAAGTCTCTCTTTTACATCCCAGAGTTCCCATGAGTGCGAAAAGTTTACCGCAATACGATAGACCCATTTATTGGTGGTTTTTTCCGTGGTATAATTCGTTATGGTTAGCGGGCCATAGGGGATCATCTCTTCTTTCAGTACAGGGCGATTGTCTCCGTATGAGAGGCTTCCTTCTGCTTTGATATCCCACCCCCAGAGACGGGTGGAAAGGTCAGCCCCATACACAGAGAGGGAATGCTTTTTCCACCAGCCACAGAGTCCTATTTCAGCATTTCCCAGGAGGAGTTCAAGCCTGGAGGCAAGGGCAGAGGTGCTGAGATTTTTTATCTCTGTGGTATCTAAAAAGGTGTACCAGTTAAACAGGGTTTGATAAGGGATGTGAAGCTTGATACCCCATATGCCTTCTCTGGGAGTATTGAGAGTAGACAGGGTTTTTCTTTCACGATTGAGAAGGTCTGTGGGATTCCAGAAATAGGTTGTCCCCCATGTGAGATATTGTTTTCCAAACCGGAAATAAAGAAGATGAAAAAGGGGAAAATCGACAAAGGCTTCTTTTATCTGGACAAGAAAAGAATTGGTTTCTATCAGAGGAAGAGAAGTTGCCGTCAAAGGATCAACATAGGTACGAAGAAGAGGAACTCCACCAGAAGTAGCAAGAAAGCCTATGTCAACGAAGGCTTTGTACCCCTTTTCCTGGCGAATGTCAACAAAAATATCCCCACCTATTCCATAG
>FQKF010006429.1_pt1 | contig 21818 bp, 16 predicted proteins | sample 1504521 | NCBI WGS metagenome assembly FQKF01 (sample SAMEA4475357, study PRJEB15587) | soil metagenome | biome: Soil; feature: Field | place: India | collected 2015-03-11 | depth 0 m
CCCTGCCTCCACCACAACACGACGAGGTACAAATTGCCGTCCGAGCCATCGGCCTCAACTTTGCCGATATCTTCTCCATCTGGGGGCTTTACAAAGCCGCGCCCAAAGAGCCTTTTACCCCCGGCCTGGAATACGCCGGCGTTGTGCTGGCCGTTGGCCCGGAAGTAACGCGCATCCGCCCGGGCGACCGCGTCATGGGCATTTCGCGGTTCGGAGCGTTTACCACGGGCCTGAATATCTCCGAAAAATATGTCGTACCCATTCCTAACGACTGGACTTGTAGCACTGCTGCCGCTTATCTGGTGCAAACCATTACGGCCTATTACGGCCTGTTCAACTTAGGCGCCCTACAACCCGGCCAAAACATATTGCTGCACAGCGTGGCCGGCGGCGTAGGCCTGCAGGCGCTCAAGATCGCCAAAGCCCAAAACTGCTTCGTGGTGGGTACAGTGGGCAACGCCGGCAAAGTAGACATCGCCCGCGCCAACAACTGCGACCGTGTGCTGGTGCGCGGGCCGAAATTCGAGCAAGAACTCCGCGAAGCCTTAAACGGACGCCCGCTCAACCTCGTGTTCGACACCATCGGCGGACGCTATTTCACCATCCCCTGGAACATGCTGGCGCCCATGGGCCGCATGATCGTCGCCGGCTCCTCGCGTTACGCCAGCGTGGGCGACAGGCCCAACATCTTCCGACTGCTGTGGCACTACCTGACACGGCCCAAAATTGACCCACAAGCCCTGCCCGAACAGAACCGCGGCCTGCTGGGCTTCAACCTCATCTACCTGTACGAGCGTATCGAATTGCTGCCGCCCATACTGGCCCATTTAGCGCAAATGCACCTGACGCCTCCGCACGTTGGGCACACCTTTCCTTTTGAGCAGATGCGTGAGGCCATCCTGTTGTTCCAAAGCGGAAAAACAGTGGGCAAAGTGGTGGTGCAGACGGCTGCGCCTTGCTGAGTCTGTGTCCATTCGGCGACGTTAGGCGACCAAACAAGTTTGGTGTTCTCGGGGCCAAACTTGTTTGGCCGCTATCGGGGTACTGGGGCTAAAAGCGCCGAACCAAGGCGAAGGTCAGGCGCTCGCGCAGTACCTCGCCAGTAGAAGCGTATAGTTCGGCCAGCAGGATGTAGATGCCCGGTCGTGCGGGTGTTCCGTCTTCCATTTCGCCTTCCCAGCGCAGAGCGCCATCGGTGGCGATGAGCTGCTGCCGGACGAGATAACGCACAGGGATGCCTTCGGAGTCATAAACGACTACGGTGGCGGCATAGCCAGATGCCGGTGGGCGCAGGCGGATGTCCAAAAAGTCTTCGTAGCCATCGCCATCGGGCGATAGGCGCGGGGTACCCAGCTGAACGATGCCCGAACCCGCGGGCGGGAGCCCTGTGCGCTGGCTGTTAGGTCGCGTAGGTGTGCCGTTGCCGCCGGCTGTTTGTGCTGCCGACGTCCAGTTGGCCGGGTCGTTGGTAGGACCGTCTATGCGGATGCGCTCCAGCGACACACCTTCGCGCTGCGACGAGGTGAGCAGAGCATTATGGTAGGTCTCGAAATAGACGAACGAGTCCACAGTAATCTGCTGACCGTCTTTCGACCAGAAGAGCGTAACATTACCTTCCTTGTCGGGCAGCGAAGGCAGCGCCAGCGGGAAAAGGAGCTCCGGCTGCGTCAGAGCAAAACGCCGCCGGATGTCATCGGGGCTGGGCGTGAAGGCTAAGTATTCGCCCGGCAGCATCAGGCGCCTGAGGCCGATATTGCGCACGTTGCTGCCGTCGTAGAAATTGGCGATAAAAAAGTCGCGCAGGTCGAAAATTTTCTGGCTGCGGTTGTGCAGTTCGACAAAGTCGGAGCCGAAAGGCTCAGGGTTAAAGAGCACCTCATTGACCACGATATCTAGCGGTGCGGGTGCTTCAGGTAGCCCCAAGAGGAAAGTGTCCGTGCGCGCTTGTGAATTGCCGCTGCAGTCGCGGAGGACTGACGTCGTCCAGAGTCGATACACGACACCCGTTTCAAGCGGCTCCTGCAGCACCAGCCGGGCGATACGCCGGCTCTCTGGCAGGAGAGTTGTCGAGGCAAAGGCCAGAGGCGGGTCTATCCGATAGCCGGCCAGATTGGCAGCGGCAGTGCGGTCTAAGCCTTCTGAAAAGGTTATCTCGACGAGGTGGTCGGCCAAAGGAAAGGCACCCAGAAGACGCGGCGGCACCGTGTCGGGTGCAGCTTGCGCGGCGGCATTTCGGCGCCCGGGCGTTCCGCCGGGCAGCACCGGGCAGGAGACCCAGTTGTCGCGCTCCAAACAGGGCTGGTTTGGGTTGACGCGCTCCAGCGTCCAGCCGCCGTCGCGTTTGGCGCTGTTTTCATGCCAAGCTGCGGCGTAAAAAACGCGGTCAATGATGTGCCCGGCTGTGTCGGTCAGGATAAGCGTATCGCTGGTGTTATTGAGCGAAGGAAAGCTAGCTACTGCAACCGCTGCCGACGTAAGGGGAGACAGGGCCGTAACGCCCGCTGTAGTCGTCAGCACAACAAATGAGTCGGGATAAAGCAGGTAGGGCGGCAGGCGGCGCGCCGGCCCGCCGTCGGAGATGAACAGGGTATTCAGGTCTATGATGCGCGCGCTGCGGTTGTATAGTTCCAGCCATTCGACCTCCGGCAGACCAACAGAGGGCGTAGGGTCGGACATGATTTCGTTGATAAGCACATCGAATTCGCCGGCGGCCTCTGTGCGCAGGTAGTTAAAAAAAGCGCTCTGCAGGCTGCTGACGTTGCCCGCCCGGTCAGCAATCTGCTGCGTTTGCACCTCGTAGGTACCAGTAGTCAGCGGCTGGGCTAAGCGCAGGCGAATACGGTTGGGCGTTCCATCAAAAAGGACCTCCGCAGGTGCAGGCTGTCCTAGCACAGTATAGTGCGCTACATCGAGCGCCGAAAGCGTATCCAAATCTTCGTCGAACGTCAGCAACACCGCTCGCCCATCGGCTGCGGCACTGGCCGAAAGCAACACGGGCGGCGCGGTATCCGGCACATCGGGCAGGACAGATATATTGTCGAAGAAGAAGCGGTCGCGCCGCGTGCTGGTATAGAGGCAATAAAACCCAAAGTACTTCTCCGCGCCAGCCGGGTGCGTCCAATCAGCGGCGCTGCCTTCGGTCTGAAACGTCCCGCCCGGCAGACGCGCTTCCACAGTCCAGAGGCCGGCCTTGTTCCGCCGAACGCGCAGGCGCACCACTACCGGCTCGAAGGCCACTAAGCCAGCCGTACCCGCTGACAGAAGCGTGCGCGTTGTGCCCGACTGCCGAAACAGGCGCAGGGCATCGGCGTTGCCATTCTCGCCAATTTCGATATAGTAGCCATTGGCCTGCAACAGGTTGGGCTGGTCGGCCATCAGGTAAATGCGCAGCAGGTTGGTAGCCGAAGGAGCAAATTCCAGCCGAAAATCGAGCAGCCAAACGGCGCTGTCCGGTACATCCAAGTCCACTGCCAGTATTGAGCTGCCCGCCTGCGGCGCCATCAACTGCAATTCGCCAGCAGCATTGACGATAAAATGCGACACATCGCCCACCCACGTAGGATTTTGGGTAAAATCGCCGTCAGAAAAGTTCTCTGTCAACTGGCCATGAGCAGGAGCAGAAAAAACCAACAGGCCGACCACGACTACAGAAAGCCAATGCTGAAAAACAGGACGCATAACAGAGCGATTTAGTGAACAAGCAGGCATGTAGGGTCTTGCCGGCGTTTTTTTACATGAACACCTCCGCCATCATGCAGCGAGCGCTGCCTCCACCATAGGTTTCAATGGTGTACAGCGGGCTGCACAACAGTTGAGTATGCTTCTCGAGGGTGTGTACCTGTTCGGGCATCAGAGAGCGAAAAGCCTGCTCCGACATCACCAGGAAGGTCTCGCCACGGTCGTTGCGCACCTGAAGCATATTGCCGGCAAAGGCCTGCATTTGCTCCAGGGTAATCGGTACGATTTCCTTGCCCGTAGCGCGGAACTTTTCTTCCAGCAAGGCGCGCTCGGCGGCATCGCGCACTGTGTCTAAGCAGATGACAACAAACGTCTCGCCCAGCGCCATCAGGACGTTGGTGTGGTAAATCTCCTGACCATTCGCGTCCACAGCGTGAAACACCACCGGCTCGTACCCCAACACAGTGCACAACTCGCGAAACAGGTGCTCATCGGTGCGCGGGCTAAGGCAGGCGTAAGCGATGCGGTTCGGGTGGTCAAAAATGATGCTTCCCGTCCCTTCGAGATAGCGACCGATGGCCTCGTTGTTTTCCAAATGCAGCCGCTTTCTCGGTTGAAAGCCGGCCTGTAGGGCTACCTGTATCACCTCCTCGCGGCGCTCCAGACGGCGCGTAGGGGCATACATGGGGTAAGTAATCAGAAAGCCTTCCTGGTGAAAAGTTACCCAGTTGTTCGGAAAAACGGCGTCGGGCTTTACCGGCTGTTCCGAGTCTTCGGCAACCAACACCCGCACGCCCGCCTCTTGCAGGCGAGCGACGAACTGGTCGAACTCTTCGCGCGCGCGCTGTTGAATTTCCGTAGGTGTCAGCCGATGGTCGCGCGTTTGAAAGGCATTGCTGGCAGCCGTTTCTTCATTAAACCCAAAATGTGCCGGCCGAACCATCAGAATGTACGACGTAGTCTGTTTGCGCATGGTGTTCCAAGTATTCCAAATTAAAAGGCTCAAACCTGAATGGCTCCACCGGGCCTATCGCTCGCCTTCATCTTTTTTATTTCCCCATTCTTACCGAAAGCCCTACGCCTACGGCTGGCATACCACCAGGGCCGGGTTGCAGGTTGGGTCGGAGTTGTCCGCTGAGGCCTTCGCCCACGTCGAAGCGCGCCAAGTGGGCATCGACAAAGGCGTCGGCCGCGGTCAGGAAGTAGGCCAGCCCGATACCTAGCGCATTCATCTCGACGCGGCGCTTCCACTGGTCGCGGTACTGGCGCAGGGCGGCGGCACTCATTTGGTTGAAGGGCGGCTCGGTGGGGTTGGTCGTCGGGTCGTCGTCCACCAACCACTTATAGTTATCGCGCAGGACGCGATACTGGCGAACGTTGACCGTCTCGGAATAGGTCAGATAGCCCAGTACGCCATAGACGACGGGGAGTTTCCACCATTTTTTATTGTACACCTGACCAGCGCCGGGCAGGGCCAACGAAAGAACAACGGCCGTGCGTGGATTGGGATAATTGTCAAAAGTACGGCGGAGGAAGCCCGGGCGCTCCGCGGGCGTCGTTACGTCGGTAGAGTCTGGCATTTGTGCCCTGCTGGCCGTCGGCATACAGGCGCCGCATGCGGCCAGCCAGACCAACAACGCGCCCTCCCGCCCAAAAGCGGCCAACAGCGCAGAGCGCTTCAAGCGGAAGGACAGACGCAAGGTGTTCAATATCAGGGCTGAATGTCGTTGAGATTGCGCAGGACAATCTGGCGGCCATTGAACTCGGAAACGATAGCCGTCAGCGTTACGGCGCCGGAAGGCGTCGTTGCATTGGCAAAGGTAGCAGCGGTACGTGTAAACATAGGGACATTGCCCGTGGCGTCTGTTACCGTTTTGGTTCCAGAGAGCGGTGTGCCTGGGCCCGAGATAGAGGCGCCTGCAATGCGCACCAAGGTGCTTTCCCATTGCTCGCCGTTGGCGTTTATTTGAGCAATAGTGGCGGTGCGCACCACAGGCGTCAGGCCGGAAGCCACGACTGCCGAGCGGTCCACGGCAACGTTGTTCACCTGAAGCAGGCCGCTGAACTGGCTGAGCTCCTGGCTGGAGATATCTATTTCGACCTCGTCACCCAAGTTGTAGCTGTGGTTGGCCGTGAAGCGTACCACGATGCCCGCCGAGCCGTCCAGCGCCTGTACGAAGAGGTTGCGCCCGTCTGTGTTGTTGGCGATGCGGTCGGAGATGACGACGCCGCGGATTTTGCGGTCCGATGGCACCTGCGTGGTAGAGCCGGTAAAAAGCGAACGCAAGTCACGGATGCTCATCAGCTGCCCGCCCACACCACTGCAGCGGTTGCCGGTCATGTTCACGTCGCTAAGGTCGCGGATATACATCTGCAACGTGGAGCCAAATACGCTCAAAACACCCACGATAGAGCCGTTGCCGGTAGGCGTCGGCTGTCCGGCGAAGTCGGCATAGCCACTCGAACGCAGCACCAGCTTGTTGCCCGAGCAGTCCATGAGGGTGCGATTAAGGCTATTTTTGGTGATAGGCTCTGCAAACGTTTTGCCCGCATCTGCGGTGATAAACTGCACGCCTTCCAAGCGAATGAGCGTGCTGATGTGCTTGTTGTTCAGCTCATTGATGCGCAGCGTGCGCGGTGTCGGGGCACCCACCATAGGGCCTCTGACAATTTTGCGGCGCACCTGGGCCTCGGTCAAGCCGATGTCGTCTAGCACACCGCCTTGCTCCACCACGCTACCCGTTAACTGGGTCAGGTTGTTATAGTCCGTCAGGATAAGGTCTTTACAGAAAATGAACATCTGGCGGCCCACTGGAAACTGGTTGTACAGGAAGCCATCGTTGAAGCGCACCTCGATGCCACCGCTGGTGTCCTGGATAACGAGGCTTTTGTAGTAGTTGCCCGAGCGGTCGTCCATGACGACGACGCCGCCGATGATGAGGTCTTGTTTGATGGTATCGAAGCCGCCCGGCGTTACGTGCAGCGCCTTTAGTGCAGATATGGAGATGTTGGGCGTAACATTGATGGGCTCGCCACCTACGGGCGGTTCGTCAAATTCGCGTTTTACGCAGCCCGAAAGGCCGATGGCAAAGAGCGCGACCCACGCCGCGCGAAACCGGTGCTTATTCATAAAAGGGAGAGTGGTTGAGCAGTATTTTTTGAAAAGTTCCGACGTGTTTTTTCCCAAAACCCTTTACATACGCAGGGCTAAGCTGGCAAAGTAGTTGATACCCGGGGCGTAGAGCACCTGCGTGGTATATAGGCGTGGGTCGGTGGTGTCGTTTCGGTACGCATTCCGATAGGCGTCGCGTCCGGAGACGATAACGTTGGTATTGTTTAGCAGGTTATTGACGCCGATATTGAAATAGAGGAAGTAGTTGCGCTGTATGCGCCACGATTTGCCGCCGAAGAAATCCAGCGTGAAGGCTGCGGGTGCTTTCTGCTGGTGGAGGATAAGGTTCCACACGTCGGAGCCGCGCTCGAAGGGCTCGACGAAGCTGGCTGTGCGGCGTGTCTGGTCGAAGAGGAACCACGAGTTATCGGCCCAGTTGAGCGTCAGCGAAGCAAACCAGAAGCGTTTGCCCTCATAGCGCGCGCTGGCGTAGGCCGTCGTTTGCGGCGTGCGCGGCACGTAGAAGTTTTTCTGATAGACCACTACACCGTCCAGAATGACGTCAGCGGTGTTGTCCTGGGTCAGGTAAAGCGTAGGGCGGTTAGTGTAGATGTATTCCCCGAGGTTTCCGGCCAAGGTGAGCGTCAGAGGCGTTACAGGGCGCACCTCGACAGCGGCCTCAATGCCTGCGTGGCGGCGGTTGATGTTGGTCAGTAGCGTGGAACCGAATACGCCCGTAGTGGCGGCGTAGAACAGGAAGTTGTCGTATTCACCCTCGAAGGTAGTGTAATAGCCCGTCAGGCGTGCGCGAGCCAGAGGAGCGCGCCACAGGTAGCCGCCCTCCACGCTGTTGATGATGTAAGGTTTGGCGTCAATGGCCTGATTGCGCGTGCGCGGCGACAGGAAAATATCGCGAAATAGCGGCGCGCGCGTTCCGTGGAAGCCATGAGCGTACACGTAATGGCGGCCACTGAGTTTGTAGGTCAAGCCCGCCTTCAGGCCATAAGTAATGAAGGTGTGTTTTTTCGACTCGCCCAGCGACTCGTCCGGGAAGCGCCCGTTTTGCATGTGGCCGGTGCGCCAGAACGTGGTGAAGAGGTTTTCGGCGGCGGCAAAGACAAACAGGCGCTTGAGGTTGCCCTGCATCTGCACCCAGGTCATGCCTTTGTGGATGGTTTCATCGTAATCGAAGCCGTACGTTTCGCCCTGGCGCACGATGCGGTTGGGGGTGCGCAGGTCGTTGTCGCGGGCCGAAGGGTTATCGGGCACGTCTTGTTGAGCAAAGCGGTCCCAGTCCACAATGAAGTCGCCACCCAGCAGGTCGTCCACCGCCTTGAAGTTGCGGCCCAGGTAATATTGATAGTTGCCGCCACCGTGCAGCGTGAAGCGCGGGCTGAGTGACTGGCGCAGCACGGCGTTCAGGCCAAGCTCGCGTGAGTCGCTGCGAAAATCGGCAATCACGTACTGCGAGCGTTTGCCCGTAACGCTGTTGCCCGGGATGCCGTTGGCGTTTTCGATCGTTTCCACCGAAATCGTGTTGGCTTCCCACAGGCCGGCCCAATCAATTTGGCGGAAGCTTTCGTTCTGGCGCAGCATTTCCGCCCACTCGGCAGCCATCTCTGGGCTGGTCAGTGCAGAAGGCAGGCGGCGGTTGAAATCCGGCTCCGGATTGTTGGCGTTGAACCAGTCTAAACGCGTGGAGCCATTTCGGCCTGCCTGTACAAAGCCCACCACCATGAGGCTGGTCTGGCGCGCGGGCTTGAAGTCATAGCGCAACAGGGCTATGGGCTGGTGGCTGTGGTTGACATATCCGTTGCGCTTTTCACCATTCCAGTAGCCCCAAAACGGATTGTATCGCGTGGTGCCGGCTAGGTCATACATTTCCTGAAAGGTATCTCCTACCCTACCGCGCACCGTCGGCGAGCCGAGGATAGTCAGGTTAAGGGCATGGCGCTCGTTGAACTTTTTATCCACCGAAAGGAAATAGGCATATCCGTCGAAGAAAGTGCCCTCGTACCAGCCCTCCTGCGCCCAGCGGCGGCTGGCCGAAAACGACACTGCCCAACCCCTGGGCATCAGGCCCGTGTTGGCTGTCAGCATTGTCCGATGCCGGTAGGTGCGGTTGCTGATGGCATGCGAAACGCGTATCTGCTTACGCTGAATGCTGGCCCGGGTATCGATGTATGAGGCACCGCCGATTTCCGAAAACGCAAACTCGGCCGGCTCCAGCCCGATGACACTCTGGCGCGCGCGTAGCACGTCGTTGAGGCCACCCAATTCACCAAAAAACGTGATGCCCGACTCGGGGTCATTTACGTTGAAACCGTTGAGGAATAGCGGGAAATGCTCCGAGTCGTAGCCGCGCTCGCGAAAGCGGAACGTACTCCAGCCAAAGTTGGCCGCCGTCTGGAAAACATCGCGCGCGGAGTGCAAGAGGTTGGCAATTTCACCGTAGCCGTCGCTCTCCTGGGCCTCCTCCAGCAAGATGGTGGGAATGTCCGTAACATTCGCCTGAATGCTCTTGGGGTCGCGCTTCAACTGCACCGTTATCTGCTCTTCCTTGTCTGGCGAAACGACAATGTCCATTTCCGTCGGCAAATAGCCCGCGCGCGAGACCACCAACGTATAATTGCCCGGCGGAACCTGGAGAATAATGAAGCGCCCGCGTGAGTCCGTGGCACCAAAAAGGCCACTCTGCGAAAGCACCACCGAGGCGTCTGCAATGGGCGCATTGTTATCCGCATCCGAAACGAAGCCCCTCAGGGTTACCGCTTGAGCGCTCAAAACACCCGATAAAACGCTGAAAAACAGAAGAATAAAAAAACGAGCCATGCAGGCGTGAATGGGTAGTTATTCAAGTTTTGCTGTAATGAAAGGCAAAGGTAGGAAAGCGATATCGGGCCGAAAGACAGGTAACGTTAAATTAATGCAGCGAAAAGTCGCATTTGAAAGCCATAAAATGGCGCTGAAGCCCAAGAGCAAGAAACCGGGAGGATGCAGGGCAACTGCAATTTTGGGGCCGCCTCAGAGGTGTCGTCTTCCAGGCCCGAGAAGGCGACTTCTCCAAGAACAAGCATCAGGTTTTTACCACAAAGGCTCCTCACACCACCACGAATGCACGAATAATTCGTCCATCATTCGTACATTATCGCCCCCCGAAAAGAATTCATAGCAGCAACTTAGAGACGCGAAAAAAGAGAACACCCACAGGTCGAACGGTCAGACTGGACGGCCCGTCTGCCATCCTCTCAACACCCAAAGGACCCTGCAGGCAGAACATTAATGCCCTGCAGGCAGATACCTCCTTCAGCGCGCCCCAACTTTTCTACTTTTAGCGTGTTTGAAGGCGCACATTTACACCTGATTTCACCTGAACCATTCTGCACCTGTGGCCACGATACGCTTTCTCTTTGAAGATACGTCCATTCCTGAAAAAACAATTACCGGCGATTTGGAAGGACGCTCGATTTTGGAGATTACAGAGGAGTTTGATATTCACCTCAACCACAATTGCGGCGGCGTGTGCGCATGCTCAACGTGCCATGTTTACATCGAAAAGGGCGAGGAATTCCTCGAAGAAATCTCCGAAAAAGAGGAGGATTTCATTGACCGCGCCATTAACCCGCGCCTAGAAAGCCGCTTAGGATGCCAGTGCATCATCTTAGACAATAACGCCGACATCGTGGTAACCATCCCCGACCAGCGGCGCATCATTGGCCACGAACACTGACGGGCGACGGCTCATAAAGCGCCGCAGACAACAGCGCCAGTGCAAATTCTACCCACCGACGCCAGCCTTTGTGCTCCCGGCTAACTGCTGCAAAGAGCACTCGTGCTTTTCCCTGCAAGTCAGGCATGGCAGCCAGCAACTTCTGCAAAGTGCCCTGTTCTTCCGCCGACTTCCGTTTTGCCCAGCGCTGGATGAACATCTGCATCAAAGGCCGCACCACGAACAGCCAAGTCGCCAGCACCGCCAGTGTGCGCACCACAGCATAGAGCGCCTTTTGCGCACCGCCGCCCTTCTCAGTGCCGGTCAGCAAGAATGTGCCGGCAATAAAAAACAGCACGCCAGCCAACAGGGCGATTTTTTGCCAGAAGGGCTTGCGTCGCGAAGGCAGTTCGTCGGCCTCCACCACTCCTTCTACATCCGCATATCGCTGTACCCTGTGCTCCAGCAGCCCGGGCAACTTCGGTATCCAGTAGCCCAGAACCATCCCCCAAAGGGCGTAAACACCCACGTACACTCCGGCTGCTGACCAGGCCCACGACACGTCGGACTGAAGACCAAATTTCTTTAGCACATCGGCCACAAACAAGTCCGCCGCTTCAAAAAGCGACTTGCCGAAGAAAATGTAGAGCATCAGCAGCTTCTGTAGCGCCGACTCGGCAATGGCCAGCATACCGTATAAAAAGGCCGCCACCGCATAAGGCCGTACATAGCCCAGCATCAGCGCTCCCAACACGCCCTGAAAGGCCACCGCTACATGCGCCTGCGGCGGCGAGTGCGGGCTAACAATAGCCTTTACTAAAATGACCAACAGCGTGGCACGCAAAATAACTGACGCACTGCGCCCACTGACGTCCGCTAACAAACCCACACACAAAACAGCAAAGCCACCCACGAAAATGCCCGTGAACGGCATCTTAAAGGCGTGCATCAGCCCGCCCAAAGCACATTCGGAAAAAGCCCAAAGGGCTGTAATACGGAAAGCAATGTCTTTCATCGAAGGCCAAAGGTAGTACATTGCATTACTCCGTAGCTCACCCCAGGCTCCCACCATAGCCCGCCTGAGGCGCCTGCCTCGGGCGAAACCTATTTGGGCTCCGTCCAAAATAATCGTACCGCCACCAATACTGCCCCCGGCAGGCCAATCCAAAACGCCTCGCTGAGCAGCACCTTGATGCCCCATTTGCTAAAAAAATCGCCCACCTCCAGCGGCGACACACGAATGACCCGCACTGGGAAGAACAGCCGCTCCTCGCTGAGAGGCCACCACAGCGCGCAGCCTAAGCCACCCGTGGTGAGCATGTCCAATAACGGGTGCGAGGCCGCGGCCAAAGCAAAGTATAGCGCCATGCGTGGCCAGGTGCGCCGGTGCCGGCAGTAGAGCCAGCCTGTGGCCAGCCCGAGCATGGCAGCGAAGGCCAGCGAGTGCGTCCAGCCGCGGTGCCCCCAGATGCTTTCGTACGGGACGCCAAAGGCAAAAGCCAGCACGTCGGCATCGGGCGCTACAGCGCACAGGCCGGCCAGCAGCAGGACGCGATATTGCGCCTGGTACGGGAAAAGCACATATCCCAGTGAAGTAGAGGCCAGTACGTGACCGAAAACAGAAGGCATGGCAGCCGTGGTTAAGAGGCAGAGGACATAGTAGAGGGCAACACCGGTAGGCAGTCGTTGGCGTACTCACAGCGCGCCAATGTGCGGGCAAAGGAGCCGTCTTCGTCGCCCATGAGATGGCGCAGCAGGCGGGCGTAGTCCAACGACAGGTCGAAGAGCGCCTGATCGGTCAGCCGGTGCGTGCCAAAGGCGACGAAGGGAGGGAGGTACTCCATGTTGCACAGTTGAGCCGTACGCTCAAATGGCGCCAGAAATTGCCGCAGAGAGTGCTGATGCAGACCTTCAGGCTGATAGGCGTGGCGGCCCCCTCCCGTCGAGACAGCCTGCAGCAGGCGCTTGCCGCGCAATGCCACACCGCCCGGGCCGTAGGCCCAGCCAAACTCCAGCACTAAGTCCATCCATTGCTTCAGCAGCGGTGGACAGCTGTACCAATAAATCGGATGTTGCCAGACGATGATATCGTGCTCGTACAGCAGTTTCTTTTCTTCCTCTATTTCAATATAGAAATCGGGGTAGAGTTCGTACAGGTCGCGGAACGTAAGGCGCGGGTCATTGGGCAGGTATTGCAGCAGGTGCTTGTGAGCGCGCGAGTGGTCGTAGGACGGATGGGCGAAAAGCAGCAGCAAGCGTGGCATGAGTAGAGGCGTATGTCTTTGTCTGGCCGTATGGAAGCCGTAAAGGCATCTGACGAGTGTTTTTTACGGGAAAACGATGGGAATAGGCACGATGAAGCGGTCTGTATGAATATCCATTCGATAAAACCCTGGCATTAGGGCAGGCAAGGGTACGCGAACAGGCGGCAGTTGCCCTGCCAGAAGTTGCCGCCAGACGAGGCGGCCCGCAGCATCGTAGAGCATCAGATACTCAACGGCCGCCGCCGCGCTATCGTCGGCCTGGAGCAGCACCGCGCGGTCTGTGGCAATGAATGAAGCTCGCCAGGAGCGGGCCTCCATGCGTCCGTGCGCCACAGGCGAGTAGGTCTTCCGGCCGTTCCAGTCCACCATTTTCAGACGGTAGAAATTGTCGCCGGACAGCGGGTGGTCGTCGTCGAAGGTGTACTCCGAGGGCGCGTTGTTGGCCCAAACGGCACCAATGGGTTCAAAGTATTGACCGTCGGCACTTCGTTCCACAACAAAACGATGAGCGTCGCGCTCCGAGCCGGTGCGCCATTCTAGGCGAATACGTCCGCTTCGGGGTTTTCGCAATCGGAACGCAATCAGCTCAATAGGCAGCGGTGCGCAGGCGATAGAGCCGGTGATTTTGCCGGCAGACTCGTACTGGGCGAAGCGCGTGGTGAACAGCAGCCCGGCCGAGTAATCTGTTTTCAGAAAGCGGTCTAACCACGGCCGCACGAAGAGCAATGTAATAGCGCGCTGCGTATCGGCGGGCATGGGCGGGCCTGCAGGGTTGCAGAAGGACTCGCCAAGCGAGCAGTTAAAGTTGGGGTTGGCAAAATTGCAATGTCCTCCGCCCACAAGTGAGAGGTAGGCCTTGCAGTCGGGCAACGCATCGTAAATCGGTACCTGATGTTGAGCCGGCGGCGTTACACAATCGGCTGAGCCGCTGAAGACTAAGCTGGGACAGTTGACATTGGCTGCCGCCGCGATGGCCGAAGGGTTGGTTTCTGCCGCCGCAAAAGTGATGGTGGCCGATACGTTGACGTTGTTTTGCGAGGCCAGATAGGTGCATCCGCCGCCCATAGAGTGTCCCATAATGCAGGCGTCCGATTGCACGCGCTGGTAGAAAGGCGAATTGCTGTTGTTGTTTTCCGAGTACAGTTTTGCCACCAAAAAAGCCATGTCGGCAGCAAAGGCCGAATGGCTGGGTGAGAAGCCCGTCTCTGTGTTAGGAATAGCCACGATGTAGCCCGCCTCGGCCAGTGCGTTGCCCCAAAAGACATACGGCGCGTAATTCATCGTAAAGCCATGGCCGATGACGACCACCGGAAACAGCCCGCTGGCCACCGGCTGGTTGGCGCCTGCTACTGTGGCTGGGTAGTACAGATACGTTTGGATGTTGCGGTTGTTGCGCGCAGGATCCTGATAAGTGATGGTGCGCGTACCGATGGGAAAAGGCTGGCTCTGTGCCGAAAAGGCGGCCAGCAGCGCAAAAAATAGCGCTGAAAAGCCCGGAGGTATTTTCCAGCGAAAACAGGCCACCGTTGACGGCAGAAAAGAGGCGTAAGAAGTGCTCATGGGCGCCCTCAAGTTAGTGAGAAGCAAAAGTACAGTAACGGCCAAACTCGTCTGGCTGGACATTGTTCAACGGTAAATCCAACACAGGCCCCTTCCCCTAACGCGCCCGTTATTGCTTCTATGTGGCGCCAGGCGGCACGCGGGCTATACCACGCGCCACTGCCCGGTGTAATTGTGTGGCGTCAGACGTAGAAGCTCCTCCTTCACCTCCTCGCGCACCTCCAGACGGCGGATGAACCCATGCAAATCCGTTGGAGTAATGGCGGCCCTTCCGCGGGTCAGTTCCTTGAGGGCCTCGTAGGGGCGCTGGTAGCCCTCGCGGCGCAAGACGGCCTGAATGCCTTCAGCCACCACGGCCCAGTTATCTTCCAGGTCATCGTACAGTTTGCCCTCATTCAGCGTGAGCTTGCTCAGACCCTTGAGTATGGCCTTCAGAGCGATGACCGTATGCGCCACCGGCACGCCCAAATTGCGCAGCACCGTACTATCGGTCAGGTCGCGCTGCAGGCGGCTAATGGGCAATTTTTCAGCCAGATGCGAAAACAGAGCATTCGCTACGCCCAGATTGCCCTCGGCATTTTCAAAATCAATCGGATTGACTTTATGCGGCATGGCTGACGAACCCACCTCGTCTTTGACCGCCTTTTGGCGGAAGTACTCGATGGATATGTACGTCCACACATCACGGCAAAAGTCTATCAGGATAGTGTTGATGCGGCCCAAAGCATGGCACTGCGCGGCCAGGCAGTCGTAATGCTCAATCTGCGTGGTGGGCTGCGAGCGCTCTAAGCCGAGAAACTCGCGCACGAAATCGTCGCCGAACTGATGCCAGTCGTAATCCGGATATGCGACGTAGTGAGCATTGAAGTTGCCCGTAGCGCCACCAAACTTGGCCCGATGCGGAATGGCTTTCAGCTGGCGCAATTGCTCATCCAGGCGGGCAACGAAGACGGCCAGTTCCTTGCCCAGAAACGTAGGCGACGCCGGCTGCCCATGCGTGCGAGCTAACATTGGCACATGCGCCCACTCCTGTGCCAGATGGTGAATGTGATCGCGCACGCCCTGGAGGAGCGGATAGTACACCTCTTCCAGCGCGCCTTTGAGCAACAGCGGGATAGCCGAGTTGTTGATGTCCTGCGAGGTGAGACCGAAATGGACAAACTCGCGCAGATGGCCCAGCTCCAGTGCGTCCAGGCGCTCTTTGAGGAAATACTCAACGGCTTTCACGTCGTGGTTGGTGGTGCGCTCAATGGCCTTGATGGCTTCGGCATCGGCATCGCTGAAACGCTCGAAAATAGCATTCAAATCGTCTATTTTGGCTTCGTCGAAGTCGGCCAATTGCGGTAGCCCGTACTGACATAGGGCGATGAAGTACTGGATTTCTACGAAAACCCGGTAGCGGATGAGCGCGTATTCGCTGAAATAGTCCGCCAGTTCGCGTGTGGCTGCGGCGTAGCGGCCGTCAATAGGAGAAATAGCGTGGAGCATACACGTGTGAAGGGACAAGGATTTGCAGGTCGTTGGTCCACCAGCTTTCCGGCGGGTGGTCAACGGAAGTCAATTTCTGTATCGTCGCCGATGTTGAGGGCCAGGTTCAGTCCGCGCACCGACGAGCCAATGCCGACGACGGAGTGGCGCAGTACCACATCTTCCAGCGACGCCTGGTTGCCGATGATGCTGTCGCGGATGATACTGTCACTCACGCTCACGCCATTACCGATGGTAACGTTGGGCCCAATGATGCTGTTCACGATGCGACAGTCGCTGCCAATAGCCACAGGATGAATGATAATCGTGTTATCAAAAACGGGCAGCGTGAGCGCATCCGCGGCATACCCACGCTGGTTGAGCAGCATGGCATTCGTTTCCAGTAGTACCTCCTTACGCCCGCAATCGAACCAGTTTTGCACCGGTATCGCCCTAAACGGCTCACCCTGCTCAATCATGAATTGGAGCGCATCGGTCAGCTGAATTTCGCCAAACGTGCGCACATTGGTGTTCATCAGGTACTCCACACTGCGCAACAACAAAGGCACATTCTTCACTTTGTACAGCCCTACAATCGCCATATTCGTTTTGGGGATACGCGGCTTTTCCACCACACGCACAACAAAGTCGTCGGCATTTAGCTCCGCCACACCAAACTCGCGCGGATTGTCCACCTTCTTAACGCCCAAACAGGAATACGGGCAGTCGAGCATCTGCTGCAGGTCCGCCTCAAAAATGGTGTCGCCAAAAGCAATGAAAATCTCCTCCTCATCCTCGATGGCCTCGTGCGCCGTCCAGACGGCATGGCCCGAACCTTCGCGGCTTTCCTGATAGACAAACTCGGCATTCAGGTGCGGGTATTGCCGCTCGATGAAATCACGCACCTTCTCCCCTAAATAGCCAATGACGAAAACAAAATCGTTCAGCCCTGCCTCCACCAACTTATCAATGATGAAGCAAATGATGGGCTTACCCGCCACCGGCATAAGTGGCTTAGGCTGCGTGTAAGTGTGAGGGCGCAGACGAGCGCCGGCACCAGCTACCGGTATGACGACTTTCACAAACAGGCGTTGTTGACCGGCAAAGGTAGCGGCGAAGGCGTTATCGAAGCAGGGTGTTTTTCAAGCGGTAACACCTCCCTGGCGTGAAATATCACCTCTTCAGCATTCAGAAAGGGGCAAAATGCTGTCCATTTTCAAAAAAACTTCCTCCTGGCATTTGCACATTATTATGTGATGTGTAATCATTTTTTTCGGAGCAAATACATAATTTTTTTGTATAAAGCAGATTTCGCTATACTGCGAAATATTCTTTTTCTGTTGCCTTTGGTTGCACTGAGCCCTGCTGGTTGTAATGCGCTACCCTCCTCGAACGCCCAAAGCAAAGGCGCTTACGCTGGTGATGCCGTTTCATCTCCGCATCACGACTTGCATCTAGTAATGACCAACGATGCGGGCAATGCGGCTTGCTGCGCTCGTATCCGATTGTTCTCACCGATGAGACCCCTGCTGTCAGCAAGGGTTTACAACTGGGCCCGCTTACCTTGGCCGAGGCCATGCAGACGCCCATCCTACCGAGCGCGCCGGCAAAACTGCCTATTCCGATACCCGGGTGCACCTGTACAGCAAATGGTGCCCTCCAATAGAGACCGAACTTGTCTGATTGCCGCCTGATAACGAAGGCACGACAATGTGTATGCAAGTACACCGTCAGCACGTATTACACGAGTTGGGTCGCTGCCCAATAACGAAAATGTGGCGATAGAAAGGATGCGCGCCTCCTAATCGCTATACGCCCTCTGGCTCAGCACCTCCACTCACTCCAGCAGACCGCGCCCTTCCTTGACTAAGCGCCCCTCTTTCTGCAGGCGCTTCATCAGACGGTCCAAGATGCCGTTGATGAACTCACGGCTATTTTCAGTTGAATAGACCTTTGAGATTTCCACAAACTCGTTGAGGGTAACTTTGACCGGAATGGTCGGAAAGTGGAGCAATTCGCACACGGCCATTTTGAGCATAATCATATCCAGAACGGCCACGCGCTCAGGGTCCCAGTTTTTGAGCGTGGGCGCAATGAGGTCGAAAAGGGCCTGGTCTTCCTGACAGGTTTTACGCAGCAATTGCTCGCCGAACTCACGCACGGTTTCGTCCGAGGGTTCGTGCTCGCGGTAGAACTCGCCCTCTAAGGGCATGGCTTTGATGGTTTTTTTCATAGCACCGACCACCAGCGACTCGTCGTCGGCCCAGTTGCTATATCGGTCTTCGACCATTTCGATGAACAGGTCGTGGTTGGTCAGAAAGCGGTACAGTTCCAGCAGGATCTTGATGTGGTCTGCGTTAATTGGTTCGCTCAGCTCCAGGTATTCCTTGCACGGCCCGGTGGCATTGAATGCCTGGTAAAGCCGACGTATCTGGTCGGAGTCAATGTTTTCATGGAGGTTGTACTTGGCCACCAATTGCAGAAAGGGCACATTGTTGGCCAGGCTCTGCACGCAGGGGTTCTTGTACAGACGTGGGGTAAAACTTTTGTCTTCCTCCGATGGCAGCATTTTAGCTGCGCGAATTTTGGCGTCCTCCTCGGCGTATTGCGTCACACGCAGCAGCAGGTAGAGGTGCAGGAGGTAGAGTTCAAAGGTTTTTTCGATGCCTTCGTTGTACAGCTGAACCACATCTGTATAGGTGAGTTGCTCGTCGCGGTTGAGCATGTACAACAGCTGCATAACTTTTACGCGAACGCTGCGGCGACTGATCATAGCCTTTTCAAATAACTAACGGTTGTGAGGAGGCGTGGAAGACGGAATTTTCCCAAAACGCGCGGCAAAGAAACGCACTCTTACGCATTTACACGCAAGAAAGTTTTTTTGCGCTCCTGGCGCCAAAGTGCATTGGCCGAAGGCGATAGGCCTTCGTTTTTCACAGGCGGATACCTCTTTTCGGGTTTAATACTTGACGAGACGGACGCTCTGCACCGGGCGGTCGGCTTCCAGCACGGCCAGATAAACGCCCGGCGGCAACGCACTCAGGTCGGCGAGCACGTTATCGGCGGGCAGGCCAGGAAGTGCCCGCACCGCCATCACGCGCCCCATGGCATCCGTTATCTGTAGGCGTTGAGGGCGCAGAGCTTCGGAGAAAAAGAGCCTTGCGAAGTCGTGCACTGGGTTGGGCTGTACCCTCAGCACGGTGACGGGTAGCAACGGCTCCGGGGCGCTGACACTAACGCCCTGAACGACAATGATATCGTCTATTTGCAGCGTGTTGTCGTACTGCGAGTCGTGTAGGAAAGCGATGTAAATTTTTTTACCTACATAGGCCGATAGGCTGACGGAGTGCGGCTCCATGCGGCCCCGATTGGAGGGAAAATTATCGGTGGGCAAGAAGAAATAGGCGCTGTCGCGATACCAGTTGGCGTGCACATAGCCCGGCGAGAAGTTGAAGTCTTTGGGGTCGAGCGAGAAGAAGAGCGGCTCGCCGAGCATTTCTGCGGCCACAAAAAGCGTGTCGGCAAATGAGCCTTCGTAGGGAGCATTGCTCGTGGTGGAGACCAGCACTTTATAGCCGTCGTGGTATCCCGGCCCTTCCAACGACAGGGAGCGCCAAGCCAGAACCGCCTGCGTGTCGGTGATGGAAATGGGCGGCGTGATGAGCCAGTTTTCATTGGGCGCATCTTTATTAGCTAGGAAAGAACAGCTGGTAAAGGCGTTGTTCATGCTGGTGGTGTCGCCTAAGTCGCTGTCCCAGTACCAATTGCCCAACACGCGCCCGTTGTCGCAAAGGGGCGGTATTCTATCGGCGTCCCAGTTAACCCATTGTAGGTCGTCGCCGAAAGGGAATGGGAGCATGGTATCGGTGGGGTCTACCTCGAAGCGCTGAACCAGTAGCGTGTCCGAGGCCAGCCGTACCTGCGCCCCAGCGGCGTATACAGCCGTTAGGAGTGCGAAAACAAGGAGCCGTCTTTTCATCGTTCATCAGCCGTTTTGCGTGAGCCAATGCGCCAGCTCTTGCTCCAACAGGCTTGCCTGCACGGGTACAACGCCAGGAAACTCGCACACCTGACCGCCTGCCAGGTTCGACAGGGCAGCCACTATGCGGCTCTCTAACCCTGCCGCCAGGGCCAGCGTCGCGATGCTGATGACCGTATCGCCAGCACCACTGACGTCTGCCACCTTTCGCGGCAATGTCGGATAAAGCTGAGCGCTTTTTTCATCGTCCAAAAATAGGCCTTTTTCCGACAGTGTAACCATAATTTTTGAACAGCCCATTTTCTGTCGCAAAAACGCCACGGCCGACCGCAAGGACTCCACAGTAGGCTCGATGGAAAACGGCGTGCTGTCGCGCACCTCCTTCAGGTTGGGCTTAAACAGGTCGGCTCCTCGATAGGCGAAAAAGTTGGCTTTCTTAGGGTCAACGGCTGTGAAGATGCCCTGCTGGCGGGCATACTCTAGCAGCATCTGAATGACAAGGGGTGTCAGCACACCCTTGTTGTAATCCTGAAAGATAAGGGCCTTTGCCCGATGCCTGCTCAAGATATCCTGCACGTGCTCGACCAAGCGCTGTTCCTCGGCGAGGCTAAGGCTGTGGGTAACCTCGCGGTCAATGCGCAGCATTTGCTGGTTGTTGCCCAGCACGCGCGTCTTGACGGTGGTAGGGCGGCTTGGCAGCTGAAGCAATCCAGCTTCCGACAAGTGCGCCTGCGGGAGCAGGCGCTGAAAGGCCTCACCATCGGCATCGGCGCCAATGACGCTACACAGGATGGCTTCTGCCCCCAGGGCTTTTAGGTTTAGCGCCACATTGGCGGCGCCGCCTAAGCGATCTTCCGTGCGCTCGTACAGCACTACCGGCACCGGCGCCTCCGGCGAAATGCGGCTCACCGAACCAATAAGGTAGCGGTCGAGCATGCTATCGCCCACCACCACGACACACTGGCCGCGAAGGCGCGCTAAAATTTGAGCAGCGTTCATGCCGTGAGTTTTTTCTTCCAATAGCGCAACAGCCCAGCTACTGACATGAAGGCAGGATTGGCCGCCTCGTAACACGCCGCTGTAGCGGCATCAATGCCGGCAGCAGCCATGTCCTCGCGGACGAAGGCTAAAAAGTCCGGCATTACATCTGCTACCTCTGCACCCTGTTCTGCGTAGGGTTTCATCCACAAGGCCCAGGCCAGCAGGCGCTTTTCCAGTTCCTGCAGATGGGCATCCTTATGGCGAACCAGACCGAAGTGGGTCAGGTAAAGCGTCGCAGCAGGCAGTGCGCGCAGCAACCGGATGGATGCCTGCCAGTCCTCCACATGAATATCGGGCGGCGGGCAGGGCGGCGCCACATAGCGCTCATCTATGCATACACCGCCGACATCGCCCGTAAAGACGACCGCCTCGGCAGTCGGCCCACTCACCTCCCAGGCGATGTGGTGGGTTGCATGGCCCGGTGTGTGCCACGCCCGAAAGTACAACCCGGCAGCCTCGATAACCTCTCCGTGCGTAGGAGCATATAGCTGTCCATACGGAATAGACTCCATGATGCCCCACAGGCGTTCCATGTCGTCGCCATAAATGCGGCGGGCCGACTGGTAGAGCTTCTCCGGCGCGGCCAGATGCGGCAGCCCCACGGGATGTACGTACACGATGGTGCCCTCACGCGCCCAGGCCCAGGCGGCACCAGCGTGGTCGAAGTGGATGTGCGACAGAAAGACGTGGTGGAAATCCGACGGGCGCCAGCCGTGTGCCTCCAGCAACTCCAACACGTACTCATGTGTCGAATGCGGGCCGGTCTCTATTAACGCCATACCCTCCGGCCCTTCCACGACAAATACGGCAATGGCGCGCTCCAGCCCCAAAAACTTCAGGTCTAAGGTGTGAACGGTCATGCAACCTTACTTTTCGCGCAGGAGCTCGCGCGCAATCACCAATTTCTGAATCTCAGAAGTACCCTCGCCGATGGTGCACAGCTTGGAGTCGCGGTAGTATTTCTCCACCGGAAAGTCTTTGGTGTAGCCGTAGCCGCCGTGGATCTGA
>FQKF010079945.1_pt1 | contig 21769 bp, 21 predicted proteins | sample 1504521 | NCBI WGS metagenome assembly FQKF01 (sample SAMEA4475357, study PRJEB15587) | soil metagenome | biome: Soil; feature: Field | place: India | collected 2015-03-11 | depth 0 m
ATGAGTTAAATGAAATGGTCAATAAATATCGAAGTGCTAAACCCAAACAGGTTGGCAATTTTTAAAACTACACTAATTCAATTAAGTTTTTTAAAAATTGAGGGTATGTTTCGAAAAAATTATTTAATTCAATTTCTATTTGTTTGTATATGTGTTATATAAAATTTTAATGCAAACAAATTTTTTGTCGGTTAATAGTGAAACAATAAATCTTCTTGAAAAATTAGAAAACAGGGAACAAATAAAATGGAAATAAAAAATATTTTTAAAAAATATTGTTATTGGACGAAAAGTTGTTATTTTTGCAGTCCAAATTTTTGAATAAAAACTGAAAATTAGTTAGATAGATGTATGCAATAGTAGACATAGCCGGTCAACAGTTTAAAGTTACAAAAGATCAGAAAATATTTGTACACCGGCTTGAACAGGAAGAAGGATCGAATGTTACTTTCGACAAGGTACTTCTGATCGATAACGATGGTGATGTAAAAGTTGGCTTACCAACTGTAGAAGGTGCCAGCATTCAAGCCAGGGTAATATCGCATGTAAAAGGCGATAAGGTATTAGTATTCAAAAAGAAAAGAAGAAAAGGATATCAAAAATTAAACGGTCACCGTCAGTATTTTACACAAATTCAAATTGAAGATATTATTGTAGGTGGAGCTGCTTCAAAAGCCAAAAAAACTACTAAAAAAGCAGCATCGACTGATGAATCTCAGGCAGAAACAGAAGCATAAAAGTTAAACTTTTATAAACTATTAAATAAAATGGCTCATAAAAAAGGTGTTGGTAGTTCAAAAAACGGACGCGACTCATTAAGTAAACGTTTGGGTGTTAAATTATTTGGTGGCGAATTTGCCAAAGCAGGAAATATTATTGTTCGCCAGCGTGGAACTGTTCACCATCCAGGTTTAAATGTCGGTATGGGTAAAGACCATACGTTATTTGCACTTATTGATGGCAAAGTTGAATTTAAGAAAACCCGTAACGAAAAATCTGTTGTTAACGTTATTCCAATCGAATAACTTTTTCTAATAAATATTTTCGACTCTTGTGATCAAGCTAAAGAAAAGCTTAATTACAGGGGTTTTTTATTTTTGTTTGACTGACGATTTTAAAAGTAAAATATGCTAACACTTAATGTAATTAAAGAAAACCGCGATTTTGTAATAGAAAGATTAAAGGTAAAGAACTTTAAATCTATCGAACTGGTTGATCGTGTATTAGAATTAGACACCCAACGTCGACAGATTCAACAAAAGCTCGATAGCCGTCAGAGTGAAATGAATACCATTTCAAAACAAATTGGTATTTTATTAAAGCAAGGCAAGCAGGAAGAAGCCAACATGGCCCGCCAAAAAACTGTCGACTTAAAAGAAGAAATAAAAAAATTAGACGAAGAATTTAATGCCACCGAAAAGCTTCTTCTCGACACCCTGGTGTTGCTTCCAAACCTACCCCACGAAAGTGTACCTGCTGGAAAAAGCGCCGAAGACAATGTAGAAATTCGAAAGGGAGGAAGTATACCTCAACTACCTGCTAATGCCTTACCACATTGGGATCTGGCTAAAAAATATAACATCATCGACTTTGAACTTGGTGTAAAACTAACAGGTGCTGGTTTCCCTGTTTATTTAGGAAAAGGGGCTAAACTTCAAAGAGCATTGATAAACTTTTTTCTCGACGAAGCCCAAAAAGCCGGCTATAAAGAAGTATTGCCCCCACTTATGGTAAATGAAGACTCGGGCTTTGGTACAGGCCAGCTACCTGATAAAGAAGGACAAATGTACCATGTAACTCTCGATAACTTCTATCTTATCCCTACAGCTGAAGTACCTGTTACAAACATATATCGCGATGTAATACTTGATGCTTCTGATTTTCCAATTAAAAATACTGCTTATACTCCCTGTTTCCGCCGCGAAGCAGGTTCTTACGGTAAAGACGTTCGTGGATTAAATCGTTTACATCAATTCGATAAGGTAGAAATTGTACAAATACAACATCCTGATAAATCATATGAAACACTTGAAGAAATGGTACAGTATGTCGAAAGTCTGGTACAAAAATTAGGCTTACCATACCGTATCATTAAGCTTTGTGGAGGCGATATGAGTTTTGCATCGGCCCTTACATACGATTTTGAAGTGTATGCCGCGGCTCAACAAAAATGGCTCGAAGTAAGTTCGGTTTCAAATTTCGAATCGTTTCAGGCTAACCGTATGAAACTACGTTTTCGTGAAGGAAACGACAAAAAAACTCGATTAGCCCATACCTTAAACGGTAGTGCACTGGCTTTACCACGTATTGTAGCTGCATTGCTCGAAAATAATCAAACACCTGAAGGAATTAAAGTTCCTGAAGTATTAAAGCCTTATTGTGGGTTTGAGCTAATCAATTAAGAACTAACAGCCTATTACATCTACGTCTGAAATGAAACCCAGGCTATTTGTTTTCGACCTCGACTTTACATTATGGAATGCTGGTGGTTTATGGTGCGATTGCACCACTCCTCCCTATCGACGAAATGGTAAACACGTTTTTGATTCCGAAAATAGATGTATTGTTTTATATCCTGATGTAATTGAAATTCTAAAACATCTTAAAAGTAAAAATTACTTTCTAGCTATTGCCTCACGAACCGAGCAACCCGATTGGGCAAAACAATTGCTCAATTTATTTGAAATTCGTCATTTGTTTGATTTTGAAGAAATTTTCCCCGACTCTAAAATTACTCACTTTAAGAAAATCTATCATTCATCACGTATTCCTTACAACGAAATGGTTTTTTTCGACGACGAACATCGAAATATTGTCGATGTTTCAACATTGGGAGTTCAGTGTATCCACGTAAATAAGGGAATAAATAAAACTCTCGTATCTAAGTTTTTATAATAGAATTTTCAAATACCCTGTGCCCAAATTTAGTAGCATTCAGTTGTTATATTAATAAATCAACAATTGGCAAAATTATAGAAAATTAGAGTAAAAAAAGTGCTAGAAAATGTCGAAATTATTATAGGACTAGCCTGATTTTCAGTCCTATTTTTGTGTTGTTAACCAAAAAACCAAAAACAATGAAACGAGAACTTTTTATTCGGAAAACAGGCTACCTGTTGCTGCTACTAACTCTAATTAACGTAAGTTGTAGCAAAGATGACACGGATGATATTCAAAATAAATCTGTAAGTCATCTCAAATCTTATCAGTCAGGAACCCACGATGGATTCTTCTGGTCATTATGGACCGATGATGCCGCAGGATGGGTCAATTACAAAAATGGTCCGAAAGGAAACTATTCTGTTAGCTGGGATTACAAAGGTAATTTTACCTGTGGAAAAGGCTGGAGCTATGGAAAACCCAGTCGTAAACTCGGCTATAACTGTGGCGTATTTTCAATGAGCGGTGGTGGAACCTTTGGATACTATGGTTGGACAAAAAATCCATTAATTGAGTATTATGTCAACGAAAAATGGGGAAGCACCCGTCCAACAGGAGAATATAAAGGAACTTTCACTACCGACGGTGCTCAATACGATATTTACACTGCAATGCGGTACAATGCACCATCAATAATTGGAACTGCCACTTTTAGGCAAATTTTTAGCACCAGAAAAACACAGGCACCTACCGGTCAAAATTTGACCATTACATTTGGAAACCACTGTTATAACTGGAATCGAGTGGGTTTAACTCAGGGAAGCGATTGGTCACCAGCAGCCATATTGCTAACAGAAGCATACGGCGGTAATGCTAAAGGAAGTGTTAATGCTACTGTATGGTTAATATCTGAGTAATTCAATACTTATCGAGTTTATAATTTACAAAAGCCTGTTGTTTAAAAATATAACAATAGGCTTTTTCTTTTTTCACTTTTTCATTATAATATTATTTTAAAAGATTACCTTTTCAAATAAAATACTAAACCAGGCAAAATAAAAACTAATAATATAGTTTTGTTGTTTTGTAAATTTTGAGTATATATTAGTCGCAAATAACTCTTCAACTTAAAACATGAAAATTGATTTAAACTTTAGCATCATAGTCTACGTTAGATAAGCCTTTCCGTTAGTTGGCATGTTTTTTGATTTTTTACAATATTTTAAATAAAATTAAAACGAAAAAACAATACCTAATTAAATTTAAAAAAAAAAGAAAAATCACAAATGGTAAAAAATAATATTAGCAATCAATGGCATGCTATTGACTACAGTGAAGTTCTTAAAGCTTTTGAAAGTTCAATATCAGGTCTTAAACCAGATGAAGTAATTAAAAGACGTAATAAATACGGATTAAACGAAATTAAACGTAAAAGAAAAGAAGGTATTTTACAAATATTCTGGCGTCAGATTAACAATCCGTTAATTTGGATACTTATTGGCTCATGTATATTAGCCACAGCCTTAGGAAAAATTACCGATGGCATGGTGGTACTTGCAGTGGTGGTGGTGAACTCTATCATTGGGTTTATTCAGGAATACAAGGCAGGTAAAGCTATTGAAGCACTTAGTAAAATGGTACCCGAATATGCAACTGTAGTTCGAGATGGTAATGTTATGACGATACCTGCTGTAGAAATTGTACCTGGTGATATAATACATTTAACAGCTGGCGACCGAATACCAGCCGATATGAGAATAATAAGCCAAAAAAATCTGCAAGTTGAAGAGGCTGCACTTACAGGTGAATCAGTACCCTCTCAGAAAACTTCCGATCCAGTTGCTTATGATGCAATTATTGGCGATAGAAAAAGTATGGTTTACAATGGAACTTTGGTCGTTTCAGGGACAGCTACAGCTGTAGTTGTAAAAACTGGTATGGATACTGAACTTGGTAAAATTTCAGACATGCTCAACGAAACAGTTGAACTGGCCACACCATTAACTCAGAAACTTGCTATTATTGGAAAATATTTAACTATAGGAATAGTTATTACTACAATAATTATTCTAATTATAGGAACATATCGTGCATTGAATCAAGGTATATTATTGTTCGATGCTTTTAGAGAAAGTTTAATTTTTGCAATAGCGCTGACTGTAGGAGCTATTCCAGAAGGACTACCAGCAATTGTCACAATAGCTCTTGCCATAGGAGTACAACGAATGGCAAAGCGAAATGCAATTATTCGTAAGCTACCAGCTGTTGAATCTTTAGGAAGTGTTACAGTTATATGTTCCGATAAAACAGGCACTCTAACCCGTAACGAAATGACTGTTACAGAATTATGGAATTGTAATCACAGCATTCAAATTACCGGTGAAGGTTACAAAAAAGAAGGAATTTTTAAAGAAAATAATGTTGAAATAACCAGATTACCTGAAGATATATTGCTATTACTAAAAAAAGCAGTACTATGTAGCGATGCAAACGTAATATATACAGACAATGAATATAGCGTTTCCGGCGATCCCACAGAAATTGCTCTGGTTGTAGCAGCTGCTAAATCAGGTATTTCTATTGATGTCTTACGTCAAGAAATACCACGAAGAGATGTTATACCTTTTGATTCAGAAAAGCAGTATATGGCTACCCTTAACGACAATATTATTATAAAAGGAGCTCCAGAAGTTATATTAGAACGATGTTCTACTCATATTGGTGGAATTAACCTGGACAAACAAAAAATTATGCTACAAGTCAGTTTAATGGGTTCTAAGGGAATGCGCGTACTTGCTTTAGCACAAAAAAATGAGATTAATATTGATAAACTATCACATAGTAATATTGAAAATGGATTTGAGTTTGTTGGCTTAATTGGTATGATTGATCCTCCTCGTAAGGAAGCGATTTCTGCTATAAAAGCATGTCATAATGCAGGAATAACTGTAAAAATGATTACCGGCGATCACCCTGCAACAGCAAGAGCAATTGGCATGGAATTAAATCTTTCGAAAAATGGAGAAACTTTGACTGGAGTAGAGCTTTCGAAGATGAGTGATATCGAACTTGAAAAAACGGTTCAAACAACTAATATCTTCGCACGTGTTGCTCCAGAACATAAACTTCGACTTGTTAAAGCATTGCAAAATAATAATCATATTGTAGCTATGACTGGAGATGGAGTTAACGATGCTCCATCACTTAAACAGGCAAATGTTGGTATTGCCATGGGTATTACTGGAACCTCAGTATCAAAAGAATCAGCCGATATAGTGCTCGCTGATGATAATTTTGCCAGCATAGCAGCCGCAGTTGAGGAAGGTAGAAGAGTATACGACAATTTGCTTAAATCTCTGGCATTTGTATTGCCAACCAACTTAGGTCTTGCATTAATTTTGATTTACGGAATTATATTTTTCCCTTTTAACCCAATTTCGAAAGAATTACTTCTACCACTGAAACCTGTTCAATTATTATGGATTAATTTGGTTGCAGCTATAGCATTGGCATTACCTCTAGCTTTTGAAGTAAAAGAACCCAATGTAATGACCCGACCACCGCGAAAACCAAATGCAGCCCTCTTCAATGCATTTGTAACTTTCAGGGTGTTTTTTGTGTCGTTCTTAATGACACTTGAAACCATTATTTTATTTACCTGGGAATATTCTCAATCGCTTAAAAATGGTTTGGCTCAAACAGAAGCTTTGGCTCGCTCTCAAAGTATTGCTGTTACTTTTATTATTTTCTTCCAAATTTTTTATTTGATTAACTGCAGGTCGTTAAAAGAATCTGTTTTTAAAATAGGTATATTTAGCAATAAATTTATCTTCCTTGGTATTGGGGCAATCTTGTTCCTACAAGCTATGTTCCTTTATACACCATTTATGCAAAAAATTTTTAAAACAGCACCTCTTGATAGTAAAGCTTTATTAATCTCGCTGGCAGCAGGTTCATTAATTTTTATTTTTATTAGTATCGAAAAATTGGTAGTTAAATTTTTTTTAAATAAAGAAATAAAATAAACATAAAAATTTATGCATTCCTACTATAAATAGTTATTTTATTAGATTATCTTTATAATAGAATCAATACACTTAATTTTTTAGACAAATTTTTAAGTTATTACAAAAATTATTTTCAAAGAAGGTATAATTATTTCAAAATCTTTTTAAATCACTTTTTTAAACAATTTAACTTGTGCTTGGATTGTAGTAAGTAAAAAATTAAAATTTAGCAAAATGCTATTTGTTTGCACTTGATATATTACTTCATATGTTTGCTTCAGCAGCCCATGCTATATATTTGATTAATTAATTTGTACTCTTTTTAATTCATATCAAACTTTCATTTAAATAAAATTTTTTGTAGGAAAGTATTATTAATTAATTTAACTATCTCATATACATATTATTAAAAAATTTTATAGAATATAAATATTTTTTTATCTGTTTTTTATTTGGAATTAATCTAAATTAATTTAACTTTGTACCAGTAAAACTTAAAATTTTAAAGTTATGGCATTCGAATTACCAAAATTAGACTATAGCTACAATGCATTAGAGCCTCATATTGATGCTCAAACCATGGAAATACATTATACCAAACATCATGGGGCCTATACAACAAACTTAAACAATGCACTAGCAAGTATTCCTAATGCACCTCAAACTATTGAGGATATCTTAAAAGAAGTATCAAAATATCCGATAGCGGTACGTAATAATGGTGGTGGATTTTATAACCACAACCTTTTCTGGAAAATTATGTCTCCGAATGGTGGAGGTCAACCGACAGGAGATCTAGCTGATGCAATCAACCGCTATTTTGGTTCATTCGATAAATTTAAAGAGCATTTCTCAAATGCAGCTGCAACTCGATTTGGAAGTGGTTGGGCATGGTTAATTGTAAAAGCTGATGGCTCTCTGGCAGTTACTTCTACTCCCAATCAGGATAATCCATTAATGGATATTGCAGAAGAAAAAGGTAAACCTATTTTAGGAATTGATGTTTGGGAACATGCATATTATTTGAAATACCAGAACCGAAGGGTTGATTACATTGCTGCTTTCTGGAATGTAATTGATTGGAATGAGGTGAACCGTCGTTTGAAATCATAAAGCCTTTGTATTTATATGTTACAGTTCCTTTTTATTCTTGTTGTAATAAAAAATGTTGGCAAAAATGCCAACATTTTTATTTTTCTTCACGACCCAGATTTTGATGGTTTTTATTTTAATTTGAAACAATTACTAAAGCTTTTCGCAGACTGATATATTTAAAGTTTCTTTTTAATTTCAGTTTCAACAAATCCTTCAATGATATCACCTACCTTAATATCGTTAAAATTTTCGATGGTTAAGCCGCAATCCTGGCCGGCAACAACTTCTTTTACATCGTCTTTGAATCGTTTTAATGAACTTAGTTCACCAGTATAAACAACAATACCATCGCGGATCACACGAACCTTAGCAGAACGTTGTAACTTGCCTTCTTTACACATACATCCGGCGACAGTACCCACTTTCGAAATTTTGAAAATTTCTAATACTTCGAGGGTAGCAACAATTTCTTCTTTAATAACTGGCGAGAGCATCCCTTCCATTGCATCTTTCAAATCTTCAATGGCATCGTAAATAATGGAGTACAATCGGATTTCGATTTGTTCTTTTTCGGCCAGTTTACGGGCACTCATAGAAGGTCGTACCTGGAAACCAATGATAACTGCATTTGAAGCTGCAGCGAGCAATACATCCGATTCTGATATTTGCCCAACCGCTTTGTGTATTATGTTTACTTGAATTTCTTCTGTTGAAAGTTTAATTAAAGAATCGGCTAATGCCTCCACAGAACCGTCGACATCGCCTTTAACAATAATGTTTAGTTCTTTGAAGTTTCCGATAGCTATTCGTCGACCAATTTCATCGAGTGTGATATGTTTACGCGTACGAAGTTCCTGTTCACGTATAAGCTGTTCACGTTTAATGGCAATTTCTTTTGCTTCTTTTTCATCCGACATAACTCTGAATTCATCGCCAGCCTGGGGGGCACCATTAAGTCCGAGTATTAAAACTGGAGTTGATGGGCCTGCTTCATCAATTCGTTTATTTCGTTCGTTAAACATGGCTTTTACTTTGCCGTAGCTGGTACCAGCCAATACGATGTCGCCGACTCGCAGGGTTCCAGTGGCCACCAGCACGGTTGCTACATAGCCTCTACCTTTATCGAGCGACGATTCAATCACTGTACCCTTTGCTTTTCGTTTAGGATTAGCCTTTAATTCAAGCAGTTCAGCTTCGAGCAAAACTTTATCGAGTAGTTTATCAACATTTAATCCAGTTTTAGCTGATATTTCCTGCGATTGATATTTGCCACCCCATTCTTCAACTAACAAATTCATTTGGGCCAGTTCTTCTCTAACTCTATCGGGATTGGCAGTGGGTAAATCAATTTTATTAATTGCAAAAACAATTGGCACGCCGGCAGCTAATGCATGATTGATAGCTTCTTTGGTTTGCGGTTTAACTCCATCGTCGGCTGCAACCACTATTACAGCTACGTCGGTAACTTTGGCACCACGGGCACGCATAGCTGTAAAAGCTTCATGACCAGGTGTATCGAGAAATGTAATTTGCCGACCATCTTCAAGTTGCACACTATAAGCACCTATATGCTGAGTAATACCTCCAGCTTCACCTGCCACTACATTAGTGTTCCGAATAAAGTCGAGTAACTTAGTTTTTCCGTGGTCAACATGACCCATAACAGTAACAATAGGTGGTCGAGGTACTAAATCTTCAGGTTTATCTTCTTCTTCTTCAAAACTCTCTTGTAAATCAGCGGTTACAAATTCAACCTTGTAATTATATTCCTCTGCCAGAAGTGAAATGGTTTCGGCATCGAGTCGTTGATTAATTGATACAAACAAACCAATGCTTAAGCAAGTAGAAATAAGCTGGGTAACCGGTATGTTCATCATTGTAGCAAGTTCATTGGCTGTTACAAACTCTGTAACACGTAATATCGATTTTTCTTTTTCCTGTTGTTCAAGCTCGGCTTGCATTCGTTCGCGAATCTCTTCACGCTTTTCACGTCTGTATTTGGCTGCCTTTGGCTTTCCTTTGTTGGTTAAGCGTGCGAGTGTTTCTTTTATTTGTTTTTGTATATCTTCTTCGTTTATCTCTTCTCTGAAAACTTTTTTGGGTTTCTTCTTATCTTTTTTTAGTTTAACTTCAATTTTTTCCTTGGGTTTCGGCTCCGGTGAAGACTCTTGAGAAACACTTACTTTTTGTAATTCAATTTTAATTCGTTTACGTTTTTTCTTTTGATTAAAGCGATCATCAAAATCGCGTGATGTAGCAACTAGTTTTTTGTCTTTCTCTTTTTCTCGTTCTTTTTCAATCGGTAAGTCAATTTTCCCAAGTACCTTAGGACCAGATAGCTTTTCTACTTTTACCCGTATTACTTCATCTTCTTCATTTTCGTCGGCAGGTATATTTGTATTTTGTAATTTATTACTTTCTTCTTCGTAAGGTATATTGGATTGTATTTCTTGTTTTGTCTCAGCTGAGTGGGATTCATGATGTAATTCTACCTCTTTTTCTTTCTTTGAAGGACGAGTCTTTAAGTTCATTTCATCGAGATTGATTTTACCCACTACTTTTGGAGGTTCAATCTCAACATTAGGACGTATTACTTCTTCTTTTTTTGGTTCGATATCTGGTTTCGGTTCTGTTTGTTTTACTTCGTTCTTATTTTCTATCTCTTTGGCAGGAGCTGGTTTAGATTTAGGTTGTTCAAGATTTATTTTTCCAACTATTTTTACTTCAATTTTTTCTTTACTTGTCGTTGGAATAAAGGTTTCTGAAATATCTTCTTCCTCTAATTCGTCGGTTTCTTCACTTTCTATATCCTGTAGCGAAATACTTTCTTTTTTCTCGCGCAAGGTTTTCAACGAAACTTTTTCTGACTCTTTCTTCAGATTAATTTCGTTACTAAATTCTTTTTCAAGCATTGCAACTAATTCGGGATCAACTTTAGCATTAGGATTTGAATCAATAGTATATCCCTTTTTTTTCAAAAAATCGACAATACGAGGAATACTTAAATTCAATTCCTTAGCTAATTTACTTAACCTTGCTCCTTTTTGTTCACTCATATAGTTTATTTCTGTTTTGGCTCTAACAATATTAATAAATAAATTCGTTCACGAAGTTAAATAATTTAAATTAAATACATTATTAATCGGGCATGAAAAACCAAAGTATTTCTTTTAAATTATTATTAAACTTTTTTATTCAAATTCGGCCTTTAATATTCGTATAACTTCTTTAACTGTTTCTTCTTCCAGATCGGTTCGTTTTACCAGATCGTCGACTCCCAGTTCAAGTACACTTTTAGCCGTATCGCAACCAATGGCTTTGAGTTCGTCAATAATCCATTCATCTATTTCATCGGCAAATTCGTCGAGGCTAACATCTTCTTCATCTTCGGCTGATTCACGATATACTTCAATTTCGTAACCTGTAAGTTGACTGGCTAGTTTAATATTTAAACCACCTTTACCAATAGCCAGTGAAACTTCTTTGGGTTGAAGGTATACTTCGGCACGTTTATTGGCTTCGTCTATTTTTATTGAAGAAATTTTAGCAGGGCTAAGTGCTCTTTGAATTAAAAGTTGTATGTTATTAGTATAATTAATTACATCAATATTTTCGTTTCGGAGTTCACGAACTATTCCATGAATACGAGAGCCTTTCATTCCAACGCAAGCTCCGACTGGATCAATACGTTCGTCGTACGATTCGACTGCAACTTTGGCTCTTTCGCCTGGCATGCGAACAATTTTTTTAATTGTTATTAGTCCATCAAATATTTCTGGTACTTCGAGCTCAAATAGTCGTTCAAGGAATTTGGGTGAGGTTCTGGAGAGAATTATAATGGGTTTATTATTTCGCATTTCAACTTTATATACCACTGCTCTAACCGTATCACCCTTTTTAAAATGATCGGATGGAATTTGTTGGTCTTTGGGCAGAATCAATTCATTGCCTTCATCGTCGAGGACAAGGATTTCCTTTTTCCAGACCTGATATACCTCGCCCGTGACTATTTCTCCTACCCTATCTTTGTATTTGGCATATAAATTATTTTTCTCGAGTTCTTGTATTCGGGCACTTAAATTCTGACGAAGGGCAAGTATGGCACGTCGGCCAAATGTGGATAATTTAACTTCGTCCGAAACATCTTCTCCTATTTCATAGTCTTCATCAATTTCTTTTGCTTCCGATAATGGAATTTCGCTTTTGGGATCGGTAAAGTCTTCATCGGCCACTACTCGTCGGTTATGTAATATCTGAAAATCGCCTTTGTCAATATTTATAATTACGTCGAAATTATCAGCATCACCGTATTGTTTTGCAAGCATTGATCGAAATACATCCTCGAGCACACGCATCATAGTAGCTCGGTCAATATTTTTAAGTTCTTTAAATTCCGAGAATGTTTCCAATAAATTCAAATTTTCCATATGAATTATATTATTAAAATTTTACTTTTCTACGTGTTTGTTTTATTGCTTCAAACTCCAGAAATAGATTCTCTACCACATTGGTTTTCTTCCTGGTAATAGGATCCTTCAGTTTTCGTTCAACTGATACATTAAACCCATTTTCGAAAGTTTCACCAAGGATACCATTAACTTTCTGCCCATTTTTAAGTAATACCTCTATTTCAGAATTTTTATATTTTTTATATTGTTCTATTACTTCAAATGGTGATGTTAATCCAGGTGAAGAAACTTCTAATTCAAAATCATCGTCAATAGCCTGTATTTTTTCATAAAGTTTCTGACTCACTTCGGCACATTCATCAATGGTAACATTATTATAACTATCAATAGCAACAAATATTTTATTTCCAGGACCTACCCGCACTTTAACAAGAAAGTATGGAGTGTCACTTATTATATCACTAACTAATTGTTTTACTTCTTTATCGCTTATCATTTAAAACCAACTTTTTTGGTAACAAAATAGGGGACTACTGTTGTCCCCTATATCGTTAATTGCAACTATTTCGTGTTGCAAAGATAGTATATTTTTTAATTAAATAAAATTATTTTATTTAACATAAATCCATGAATCGGGATGAATATTGTTACGTGCTGCATTAAGTGCGCTAAGGGATTCCTGCAGTGTTTGACCACAGAAGGTACTTACCAGATGAAACCCATTAGGCGCATCAATAATCACTGCTTTATAGCCAAGTTTCTGCATTTCGAGAAGGTAATTATCGGCATTTTGTTGAATTCGGAAACTACCTGTTATTACACAATAGTTGCCTTTTGCATTGTTTCCACAATTTTCACGAATAGAGTCAATTTTTGCCTGCATTTCGGCTTTCATTGCTTCTAATTCAGCCGCATGCCGAAGTGAATCCTGTTGTAATTCACTTTCAAGCTTTTTTATATATTCGGCTTGTTTTTTATACTTGCATCCATTAAATGCAAACAATACCGATACTGAAATTATTAGCGCAATTAGTCTTGTCATAGTTAGTTTTAATTTTTTGTTTAAATTTTATTTATTTAGGCCGAAATTTAATAACAATTTAATTGGATTGCAACTATTTGATAATCTTTTTTTTATCTAATAATTCAATTGAAAATGTAAAATGTTGTAAATGAATACCTTCGGTTATAATAATTTGTTTATCAATTTAAAAGAGCATAATTTAGGCGACGATATAAAAAAAATTAATTTAACATTCTTATCTCATAGCGGCATAAAATAAAATTGATACATTTGTATATTCTTAATTTATCCATATCGAATGAAAATATTTGTTAAGCCTACAGGTATTTTGTGTATCTTAATCGTATTATCAAGCTGTACTGTAGTAAAACTAAATAAGAATTATAAAACGCCATTGCGACCATTTCAATATCCACGATTTTCCACTGCCGATTCTTTAAGAGGAGCATTAAATAAGTATCGAACTGCTTATGATGTTAAATTTTACGAATTATGGGTTCAATTTTATCCTGAAAACAAATCAATAACAGGTCGGTTACGCATGATTTCAACAGCGAATGAATTGGTTGATACTATTCAAATTGATTTATATTGGAATATGCAAATTGATAGTATTATTGGCCTTAACCACAAACAATTAACCTATACCCGAAAATATAATGCAGTGTTTATTGCACTATCGGATAAAATTGAGAAAGGCAAAAATTTTGAGATAAATGTGTACTATAGAGGGAAACCCCTTGAAGCCCGCCGTCCCCCGTGGGAAGGAGGGTTTGTATGGAAAAAAGATAAAAATAAGCAATTATGGGCAGGAGTGGCATGCGAAGTGGCAGGATCGAGTTTATGGTGGCCTTCAAAGGATCATTTGAGCGATGAGCCCGACAGTATGGTAATGCATTACACAGTGCCAAAACCATACTTTTGTGCTGCAAACGGAGTATTAATTGACTCAATAGCTCATAAAAATAATATCACTTATACATGGAAAGTATCATATCCGATAAATACCTATAATGTAACATTTTATATTGGCAATTTTAGCCGTTTTACCATTCCTTATTCAAGCGACTCAAGCAAATTCGATATGGATTTTTACGTGCTTAAATATAACTTTGATAAAGCAAAAGAACATTTTAAGCAAACGTCAAATATTATATGGTGTTACGAGAAATTTTATGGGGCTTATCCATTTCCAAACGATATATTTAAACTTATTGAGAGCCCTTACGAAGGTATGGAACACCAAACTGCCATTGCATACGGGAACCGTTTTCGCAACTTAAGTTATTTAGGAGCTGATTATATCATTTTACATGAAGTTGCTCACGAATGGTGGGGGAATAGTGTATCAGTACCCGACTATGCCGAAATTTGGATTCATGAGGGTTTTGCCACTTATAGTGAGGCTTTATTTGTTGAAGCTACACAAGGTTACGAAGCCTATCTTAACTTTTTACGAGTATATGCTCTTTTTATCAAAAACAAACGTCCCGTAGTTGGCCCTACCAATGTAAACTATTGGGATTATGAAGATACGGATGTATACATGAAAGGAGCTTTAATTCTTCACACCCTTAGAAACTCTATTCGAAACGACTCCATATTTAAAGATATACTTCGAACCTTCTACCAGCGTTACAAATACAAAATTGCTGTTTCAAAAAACTTTATTGACATTGTAAACGAAAAAACAGGTAAAGACTATACTCCATTTTTTAATCAATATTTGTATAATCGTTCATGCCCTGTATTACTCTGGCAATATTCGTACGATATTTATAATGGAAAATCATATATATATTACCAATTCGACAAAGCAAATGACGATTTTAGTATTCCTATACAAATAAAGAGTGGTGATAAAACTTATTATATTCATCCGACTTCGAAAGTGCAAAAAGCCGAAATACCTAATTCTACCAGTATTATTATAAACTACAATAATTCATATATTGCCCAAAAAAGAGTAAATAAATTTTAATTTTAGTATACATGAGCGAAAAAGTTAAAATAGCTCGAGTGTCGGTTATTTCTAATAGTAGTTTATTTGTACTGAAGTTAATTACGGGAATAATTAGCGGTTCAGTAAGCATCATTTCTGAAGCAATACACTCAGGTATTGACTTAATTGCTGCAGCAATTGCATTTTTCTCCGTCCGTATATCGGATACGCCTGCCGATGAGGAACATCCGTATGGTCATGGAAAATTTGAAAATGTATCGGGAGTAATTGAAGCATTACTTATATTTCTGGCTGCTGGCTGGATAATATACGAAGCATTATCAAAAATTTTTAGCAAAAGTGTTGAAATTGAATCACTAGAACTGGGTCTTGGTGTTATGCTTTTTTCCGCAATAGTTAACTTTTTTGTATCTCGCAAATTATATAAGGTTGCCAGAAAAACTGACTCAGTAGCATTAGAGGCCGATGCCTTACACTTAAAAACTGATGTATATACTTCGTTGGGAGTATTTTTAGCACTTGGTATAATATGGCTAACTGGTTGGGATTTAATTGATCCTATAGCCGCAATATTAGTAGCCGTATTAATTATAAAAGAATCGTACCAATTATTAATTAAAGCATACGGCCCTTTACTTGATAGATCGCTAACAACCGATGAAATAAATATTATAAAAGATGTTTTAGAAAGTTTTCAGTTAAAATATCACGACTTAAAAACACGAAAGTCGGGTCAATATCGATTTGCTGAATTACATTTAGAACTTCCATCGACAAAGTCGTTACAGGATGTTCATGATATTTGCGATAAAATTGAAGAAGAAATAAAAATACGAATCAAACATATTGAAATAAATATTCACGTAGAACCTTTGAAAGAAAATAATAACCAATAAAGATTTATCGATTAACAAAAATTACCACTTTAGTGCCTTTATCTGGTTCACTTTCAATGTTAATAGATGCTTTAATTGAATTTAAACGGTTAAAGATATTCGACAGACCCATTCCTTCAATTTCAGATGAATTAATGGTTTGACTGACATCAAAACCTTTTCCGTCATCGCTATAAACCAGTGTGATAATTCGGTTATATCTATGAAGTTGTATTTGAATATTTTTGGCTTGCGCATGCTTCAGTGTATTATTAATTAATTCACAAACAACTCTGTATAATACTACCTCCACATTGTAGTCGATTCGTTGATCGAACATATTCGATTCGAATTCGATATTTATTGGTTGCATCTGACTTACTTTTGATGAAAATGATTTAATAGCGCTTGCCAATCCAAAATTATCAAGAACATGGGGACTAAGGTTATTTGAAATTTCCTTTAAACTTCGAATAGCTTCAGTAATGATATGATCAGTATTTTCGAGAATTTCTTTGCTTTGAATTTTTTCATTATTATTGTGCAATAGCGATGAAACAGCCATTTTAATTGTCGAAAGTAATGGTCCCAGGCCATCGTGTAACTCTTTTGCCAGACGTCGACGTTCTTTTTCTTCGGCCTGTATAACTGCTTTCAGTATTTTTTTCTCAGATTCCTGTCTTTGTCTTTCTGCCTTTTTAAGTAAATCGAAAATTTGACGAATAAAAATAATTCCGGTAGCTATTAAAACCGAGGTAATGATTCCTAACCAGGTATTAATTGCTACCACATCTTTTTCCCAACCTCTATATACATAAGGTATAAATTCCAAAAAACGTTGGATGGCCATTAATAAAAAACCAATAGAAAGCAGTATCCATGAAATGGCCTTTTTTGTTTTTCCAATACTTCCAATAGCCACTAATGCTGCGGTAAATTGAAGAATAATGGCTACTACCAGAGCTAAAAATGTTACCAAGTTTTAAACTTTTTTAAAATTATTCAGGAAAAATCTAATTTGCCTGCTTCCCAATCAATATACCTTTGCGAAAGTGCAGCCAGCAAATTACTAAATGTTTCAATGGCTTGCTGGGTAGCCAGTGAAATTTCTTTCTTAGCTAACCGCATAAGCAAAATATAATTCAAAGCTTCGAGGCATATTTTTATATCGCCAGCATTAAACATATTTACTTTGGCTTTGAATGCAATAATATTGGGTTGAGCCGCAAAGTATAATTGCCGATATTTATTTTCTTTTGGCGAATTCATTAATAACTGATGTAATTCCTCCATCGAAGCAACAGTATTTTCAATCATTGAAAGGTGTCCTTTTTCATTCAAACCTTGTTGTAACATCATATCAACAAGACTTTCATACCACTCGCGAACTTCTTTTTGCTTTTCAGCCGAAAGCTGATATTGACTGGTAATATGTTTGTTTATTAAATCCATATTAAAATTACAAGCACGTATTAGATTTTCGATGGACCACATGTACAACACATATTCTGCTATGTTCGTTTTTCTTTTTTCTTGTGCTATAATCATGTTATTTTTATTAAAAGTTATCGAAGTTTCTGAACTTATCCAAATCACGTCTTTCTTTTTTGGTAGGTCTTCCGGACCCTTTATCGCGAACAAAATTGTTAGCCATTCGTAACAATTGCCGTTTCGCTAATTCTTCATCGCTGGTTAAATCTTCAACATAATTTTTCGCTACCTGGGCCGACACACGATTTTTTATAATACCCAACACTTTATATGTGTGCACTACTGGTGGTTTACGAACTAAAATAATTTCACCTTCCTTAACTATATGCGAAGGTTTAACTGGTGTGCCATTAATTACCACACGACCTTTTTCACATTCCTCGGCCGCTAATGTGCGTGTTTTGTAAATTCTAACAGCCCATAACCATTTATCTAATCTAACCTTTTCTTGCTTATCATTTTCCATACAAGTATTATAAACGAAAGACAAAGTTCGAAAATAAAATTGAATTTAAAAGTAAAATTATTTAACCTTGGAAATACTGTATGACAAAATTTTATTATATAAAAAGGAAAAGGTTTATAAAATTGAAAATATTGTAAACTTGTTAATAAAATAGGACATTATCTTTTATACCCTAAAATAATCAATTGAGTCAACAAGCGAGTCGGCCAGATGGTCAAGTTCATTGGTTTTGGAACTGAGCATTTGAGCTATCTCTGATATATATTGGGTATTTCTATTTATTGATTGAATAGCGTTATTTATTTCTTGAAACACCAGTTTGAGTTCAAAATTAGCAACAGCCATATCTTCAACCATACCTGACTGTTTGTAAAATTCAGGTAAAAGTTTCTCCAGTAAATTGGTTGAATTTTCGGTCACGGTTAATGTATTATGAACGAGAGATATAATTTCATCGGCGGCCAATCTACTTTTTTCAGCAAGTTTCCGAACTTCGGCAGCAACTACAGCAAAACCTTTACCGTTTTCTCCAGCTCGAGCGGCCTCAACCGCAGCATTTAAAGCCAATAAATTAGTTTGGAAGGCTATTTCACTTATAATATTTATTTTCTCTGAAATTAATCGCATAGCATCTAACGATTGATGCGACGTATTGGTAACTTCTTTAATTTTTGCAGATACCTGTATGGTCAAATTCTTAACTTTTTCAGAATATTCAGCATTTTGCTGGGTATTACTAGTAATTTGCTCAAACGAGGCAGAAATTTCTTCAATTGAACTAGCTTGATCGGCCGAATTTTTAGCTAAATTTTCAGCGGCATGTAAAATATCCCCACTTTTATTATGAATTTTTGATGAAAATACTTTAAACTCAGAAACTAACCTTGTAAGACGTTGTTGCATTTTACTGAGAGCAAAAACCATTTCGCTTATTTCATCTATTTGCTTATCTACAAATTGTTCATTTTTACTCTCTGTTGTTGAATTTTGATTTGCATTTGCTGTAAAATCGTTTATCATGTTTTCAAATAAACCTAATTTTTTTCTTAAATCGGCACTAATGGTAGTATTTAAATTCCCAGCTTCTATTTCATGAGCAAATATGGCAAAATGCTTTATGGGTAATACAATTGTTCTTCTGAACCATATAGAAATAATTACTACAAACAAAATTATGATAAGACCAGATATCAGGCTTATGATGTAGAAATTCTGATAAAATCCTGCAATATAATTGCGATCGGCTGCTTCTAATTGTAAAATTAGCTGTTTTTTATTTTCAATTTCTTTTATCAAATACTCGGCTGTTACTGGTATTTTACCATGATACTCGACTAAAGAAACGCATTCCATCATAATAATCGGATCATTATATTGTTCAATGCTGCTTAATTTTTCAATAATTACATTTGAAGATTTAAATAATTCATTTCTTGTTGTATTCAAAATTTTATTTAACCAATTTTCTAATCGAATTGTATCAGATTCTTCAAATTGATTCGATAACTTTTTAAGATTTTCTTCCACTATGGGGTAATCTTTGTTTAATAATTGCAATAATAATTTTTTATCAGGGGTATCGTTTAGCTTATCAATAAAAACCCAACTTCTACTGAGCATTTCCACTTTTTTAATAATCTCGCTTAATTCATCAAAATTTTTAATAGTCGGCAGATAAAGAAAATTAATTTTATCGTTCAATTTCTTTTTATTATAGGCTGTAGTAGAAGTATACACAATATTGACAACTACTCCAACCAGAACAATTCCTAAACCAACTATTAACCGACTTTGTAATTTCATTGAAATTAATATTTTAGAGCAATTAAAATTTGGACAAAGAATAAATTTTACCCTTTATAATAGAAATCAGTATTCCTTCAGTCATAAAAGAATGAAAAGATTTATGACACATCAACTAATCAGCGATGTATTTTATATGACTAGTTAAAAGAACATTAAACCAAATAAGTAGTTATTTTTTTACGCAACGTACTGAGAAGGCATAGTTTTTACTGAAAAACGATTTAGTTAGAGCATCGCTTTTGTTGGTAAAAAAATAATACCATGCATGTTGAGTATCATATTCGGTAGCAGTCCAAAAACCAGCAAACGATTCAGCGAAAAAAAAGGTTTGTCCGTTCGAATAACCTGCATAAGGTGCATTAAACTCAGAGGCACCATTCATTTTAATTGCTTTAGCAGCAGTATTTTCTGTACCAAGTTGTTTAATCAATTCATCCCAATCTTCCACTTCCGGTAGTCGCCAACCCGATGGACAGGCTTTTTTCGCTGCTTCCCAGGAATATAAACGACCATATTTTTTTGATAATTCTGGCTGACCATTATATACATAACTTCCTTCTACATTTATATTTAAGTTTTCAGCCATCCATGTGGTTTTCCCTATTTTTACAGTTTTGTACTGCGAGTATGACGAATAAGAAAAGAAAAGTATAATAGCCAATAGTAATCCCTGTCTCATAACCTTTATTTATATAAAACCGTTTCTTACTTTACAGGCACATATCCTACAAGGAAAACAATTTTCTGTCCTTCTTCCGACAATACATAATCAATAAATGGTTTAACCTTTTCTTCATTACTTTCGGTGTAGTAATAATATAATTGACGCGATACAGGATAAGTATGGTTTCTAACATTTTCTATTGTTGGTTCATAATACGATAATCCATTATCGTAGGAAATTGAAAGTGTTTTTACACCTTTATCAATATATGCATGTCCAACATACCCAATTGCCCCACGGGTTTGACTAACCTGCTCAACTATTGATTCAGTGTTAGGCATAAAAATAGTTGAAGGGCCAAAAGGATTATTTAGTAAAACATGCTCCTGAAAAAAAACATGCGTTCCAGAACTGGCTTCTCGCGATAAAACAACTATTTTCACATCTTCTCCACCAAATTCTTTCCAATTTGTTGATACTCCAGTATATATTTTCTGTAAATCGTCACGTGTTAATGTCGAAATTTTATTATTTGGATTAACTATTATAGCCAAAGCATCAATTGCCACAATTACTTCTTTCACCTTTTGTCCCTTACTTATTAAGAGATTTTTTTCTGATTCTTTCATTTTACGAGAAGCCATGCATATGTCAATTGAGTTTTGAATTAATTCATTTATACCAGTATTTGATCCACCACCATTTACCAGTACTTGATATTCTTTATTTTTTTTCATAAAGCCCTCGGCCTCTTTAATTGACAATGGTAACATGGTGTCGCTACCTTTTATACGAATTATCTTTTGTTGTGCCTGAAGTTGTATAGAATAAAGCAATATACAAACTGCCAAAACTAAATTTTGAATTAAATCTCTTTTTCTCATATTAATATAATTTAAATTATCATGTACAAAAGAAGCATGACAATGTAACTTATGCTTTAAATAAAATTTAACAAATTGTTTATTTAGATGCATTATTGACCGACTATAAAATTATAGCAAGGGCTACTTCTTATTACAAAATCATGGAAATAATATAACTTTTTTGATACAGCCTGTTACGCAATGTCGCCCCTAAATTTTTATC
>FQKF010033333.1_pt1 | contig 21751 bp, 36 predicted proteins | sample 1504521 | NCBI WGS metagenome assembly FQKF01 (sample SAMEA4475357, study PRJEB15587) | soil metagenome | biome: Soil; feature: Field | place: India | collected 2015-03-11 | depth 0 m
TTTTTTTTCTTTTTTGTGGTATAGTATAAATGTATGGAGAACAAAAGTAAAAAAATCCTTCTCGTCGAGGACGAGGCTATCATTAGCTGGAATATTGCCCGGCTGATAGAAAGATATCACTACGAGATGTGCGCTACAGCCCGCACCTTTGAGGACGGACTTGAGGCTTTCGAAAAATATCATCCGGATGTGATTATCATGGATATTGTCCTCGCAGGTGAAAAAAATGGCCTCGACCTTGCTGAAGAAATCCTTCGTCGTCAATATGTTCCTATCATTTGTCTCACCGCCTACTCGACAGGGGCATACATCGCTAGGATCCAGTGTCTCAATATCTTTGGTTATCTTGTCAAACCCTTTGAAGAAAGGGATTTGGGGGTAATGATTCATCTTGCCCTCAATGAATCAGAAAGGGTAAAGGTTCTTGATCTTGATAGAAAACAAAAAGAAAATACCATCCGCCACTTAGGAGAGTATTTTCAATCATTAGCGGACAGTCTTCCTTTTCTGCTCATTGATTTTCATAGTGATGGAAAAATTTTCTATGCCAATACCATCGCAAAAAAGACCCTCGGTATCCAGGATGAAAAGAGTTTATCTTTTCAGGACCTCTTTCATGATGATGCTACTGTGAAAGGCTATTACACCAAGGCCTTAGAGGGTACTCCCCAGATCTATCGCGTTCTCCCCTGTAAAGATACGCGGGATAAAACCTGCTGGCATCTTTCTTTCTGGTTTCCTGTTTCCCTTCCTACAGCAGTGGCAGAAAAAGGCGTAAGGTTTTTCTCCATCTCTCTCCAGGAATGGTTAGACCACCTTCTTCTTCCTCGGGAAAGACTCTGGGAACATTATCGTCTCACCGCAAGAGAAATCGATATTCTCCGGGGTATCCTGCAAGGAAAACGGATCCAGACTATCGCTAAAGAAAACTTTATTTCCCTTCCGACCGTGAAATATCACATCAATCAGCTCTACACCAAAATGGGGGTCAAAGACAGAGAAGAACTCTACCAGGTTCTCCAGGAAAAAGTGCTCAAGGATATGCCTCCCGATGTATTTTTTGCCTATCTCTTTACCTCTCTTGTTCCTTTTATCAAAAAATAAACCCACATCCCAAAAACAAAGAGAATAGCGTCAAAATATCCATTCTTCTGGGGTTTTTACAAAGAAGGCTATGACTTTGTTTCAGCTTGCGAAAGGGTTTTGCTGAAACATGGAAATAGCCCATCCTTTCTTCCCCTTCCTCCTCAAACAAAAACCCATCCCCCCTCAATTTCTCTCTTTCTTTAGCTGTAAAGTTGCTTTATTTCCTTCTTGTTGCTATAATGAATAAGAGAAAAAATGGGGGAAAAATATGGAACGAAAACTCTCCTATCTCATCGTGGATGACGACAGATCCATTGTCAAACTTCTCTCTGAGGTACTCACACTTCAACCCTATACCTTTCGGGTATTCTCCGCCTTAAGCGCCGAAGAAGCCATCACCACTTTAGAACACGAGCCCATCGATATTCTCATCGTGGATATTCTTCTCCCTGGAATGTCAGGTATAGACTTCGTTCGAGAAGCCTTCCGAAAAAACAGTGAACTCTCAGCCATTATGGTCTCAGGATACGCAGACATAGAAAAGGTCAGGCAAGCTTTGAAATTGGGCGTTTACGATTATATCATCAAGCCCATCAATATCGAGGAGTTTCTCCACACTATTGGGAGACTTGTGGAACACCTTCATCTCCTTGATGAAAAAAAACTCTATGTTCAAACACTGGAAACAAAGGTCAAAGAAGCCACAGACAACCTCGCCCATGTATTTTATGAGATTCTTTCCTCTACCATCTACATCCTGGAAGCACGGGACATTAACACGCTGAGACACTCTCAAGACGTGGCATGGTATGGGGAACTCCTGGGCAAAGAACTTGGTCTTTCTGAAACCGACCTGGAAAAACTTCGTATCGGGGGTATTCTTCATGACATTGGCAAGGTAGGGGTCAAGGACGAGATTCTCTTCAAGCCCGGAAGGCTCACCCCTGATGAATATGCCATTGTGAAACAACACCCCGTGATAGGAAAGAAGATCCTCTACCCCATTGCCCAATTTGACAGAGACATCCTTGACATTGTTTACTATCACCACGAATACTGGGACGGAAACGGCTATCCCGAAGGAAAACGGGGAGAGTCCATTCCGAAACTTGCCCGAATTATGGCTATTGCTGATGCGTACAGTGTCATGGTCGCCGAACGGGTGTACAAACCAGCCAAAAAACCAGCAGAAGCCCTTGCCGAACTCACCCGATGTGCAGGTACTCAGTTTGACCCCGAACTTGTCCCCGTCTTTTGTACCATGATTGAAAAAAATCTTTCTTTTCCAAAGGAGTGATCATGAAAAAATATATGATGTTCCCCTTTTGTCTTCTTGTTCTCTTTGGCTGTACTCCCAAGACAAAAGCCCCCTCGCCCCAAAAACTCTTCTTCAAAGGAGAGGCGATCGGGATTGACCTCATGCCAGAATTAGCCGAGATGAACCTACGACTCACTATTGGACTGATCCGTGATGGCTTTCTCGTCGTGAAGAAAGACGAAACCGTGGCCATCAAACAAATTTCCGCCACTGAACTCTCCCCAGAAGAACAAAACCGCATCAAGACAAAAGTCATAGGCAAATGGTACCTTGCCGCCCTTCCCCTGGAAATCTCCCTTCTTCTCCCCTCTCCTCCTGAAAAAAGCCTTGAAATAAAAAAATGGATAGTTGCCAACAAAATCAAAGCCTCACCGGTGATGATGGTTCTTTCTGAAGGCCTCAAAGAAAACCTCTCAACTCTCTCCAACTACACAGCCAAAGGGTATCTTGAGGCTATCTCCTATGAAACCACAACCAATGACATCAAAATTACCCTCAAGGTGGTACTCATTCCCTATGCCGGGAAATAATCCCTTTCTTTCTCCAGACCTGGTGCAGGCAGACGAACTTTTTACAAACCAGAGATATAGCGAAGCTATCACTCTCTATCGAAAGCTTTTAGAAAGACCTGGGGAAAACAAGCTCTCCATCTTAGAAAAATTGGGCTGGAGTTGTTATCTTGATGGCCAATACAAAGAGGCTTTTCGCTACTTTCAGTGGTATGACAAACTCTCGCCAAACGAACTCACCATCCAGACCATGATGGGTATATGTGCCTTTGAAATGAACGATTTCAAGACAGCAAAAGAGATCCTGCTTTCTACCATACATGATAGCCTTGCTCCTGAAGAAGCCCTTGCTACTCTCATCAAAACCCTTATTCGACTTCAGGAACCCTTTGAGTCCTACATCCAGAAGTGGTGGGAACACGCTACGATAACGCCATCTCTCACGTACGATATAGCGAACGAACTCATCTCCATGAACATCCCTATGGCAGAAGCCTTTCTCGAAATGGCTCTTTCGAGGTTTCCCTCCGACACCTCCCTTTTGTATGGGATGGCTATTTGTCAACTCAAAAAACAAGACTACCACAAAGCCGCTCTTTTCTGCGAAGATATTCTCTCCCATGAGAGAGAAAAATTTCCCTTGGCTACCCTTATCGTGGCCATAAGCAAAATCCTCGCCAAAGATACTCAAAAAGCCATCTCTCTGATTGAGGAAGCCAACCAAAAAGGATGGCTTGACAGTGAATGGCATAGGCAACTTGCCGCCGCCTGGAAAAATATTCAAAACATAAAAAAAACCAGAGAACACCTTTGGCAGGCTATCAGGCTCCAACCCGAGGACTCCTCCTTATGGCTTAGTTATCTTGATGCCCTTTCCTCTACAGGTGAAGCAAACGAATTCCTCTTTGCCTGCGAAGAAGCCTATAACCACACAAAAGACCCGGTTTTTCTCAAAATCGCCGGTTCTTTTGCTTTTTCCATAGGAAAATATCCTGAGGCTTCCCAACTTCTCCAGAAAGCCTACACCCTCTTCCAGGACAAAGAGACCCTCACCCTTCTCATCATGGCCCTTTTCTCCACTGGAGAAGAGACAATAGAAACCATTGCCTCGCTTGCTTCTTCCCTCTCTCCATCTCCAGATTTTCATCCCTACGCAGCCTACTGTATTGGGAAAACCTACCTCTCCATGGGAGAAAGAGACAAAGCCTATTTGTGGTTTTCAAATACCCTCTCCTCTTTTCCAGATGATCCCAATCTCCTTTACGGACTTGCCCTGGTCGAAATGGACCGTCATCAGTGGCAAAAAGCCCAGGAGATTCTCCTTCGTGCCCTTACCATGGCGGATCATCCCACCCTTTCTTATGCGTTGGGGCTTTGTTATTTACAAACCAAAGAAATTGCCAAAGCCTCCTCTCTCTTTCTCTCTCTTTGTGAGACCAAAAAGGATGCCAACTTCTGTTATGAGATCGCCCTTCTTTTTCTCAAAAACCACTATAAACAAGAAGCTCTTCCCTTCCTTACCCAGGCCGTGACATACGACCCCAATCATCAAGAGGCCATGGCTTACCTTCGACTTCTCAAAAACCACAAGGAGTCATGATCATGTCCATAAAAAAGCCTTTTCCCCTGCTTTTGATTTCCCTCTTTCTCGTTTCCTGTCATCAGGAAGGTTTCATTCTCCTGAGAAACCTGGATAGAGCCGAGTGGTTCAGCCTCAAGGATTTCCTTGAAGAGAGTGGTCTTTCTTACCCTGAAAATACCCGACCCACCAACCAGATTTCCCGTACTCCCACTCAACCACCCCCTACTTCCTCTCTTCCACAGGAAAGCCGTTATATGACCATACCGGCCAACAAGGAGTTTGTGGTTCAACTCCCTGGAGAAAATGTACTTGTCAGCCTCAAATCCGCCACAGGGGTTACCTATCTCAAGGAATCATCAGATCCCGCCCAGAAATTCTTCTCCTTCCAGGCTCATACCAATAATGGACGGGCTATCTTTGAGTACTACGACCTCGATGGCCGACTTCAGAAAAGCCTCACCTATTATTTCCAGGTACAAAAACCCCAGCAGCCCCCGGAAAGCACAAATATCACCACACGAAAACCCCAGCTCGCCATGGAAGAAACCAATACCCAGACAAACGTCTCTCAGAAAACGGTTCCGCAGAATGTGGACTGGTTTTTGGCAAGCCTCAAACCCCTTCCTCCTGGAGAAGCCATCAAAAACCTTGAAAGCGCCCTTTCTGATACGACTTTTTCCGATAGCGAGAAAGAAACCCTCACCTATTCCCTCATTGAGTATTACCTCAAGCAGCGGCTTTTCACCAAAGCCTCCAATCGCATAGCAATCATTCAAGAGAAAGGATATCAAGCCTACTATTACGGCCTCTACTACGAAGCCCTTCAACGCCCCACCAAGTCTCTCGAATACCTTGTCCAGGCACTCGATGCAGGTGGAAACGTCGTACCCTCGGCTGTGATAGCCACAGGAAGAGTTATGATAAATGCCGGCATCTCAGACGTTTCTCTTACCAGTCGATTGGATGCCCTTGCCGTTTCTATCAAAGACAAGAGTTTATCCGCCCAGGCAATGATCCAGACGGCTCAGCTCTACGAAGGGTTACGAAACCTGAAACGCGCCAAAGAACTCTACCAGATGGTTATCAACGGAGACTATCCCCGCCCATGGAAAGAACAGGCAAAGAAAAATCTCTCCCTTCTTGAACAGCAGTTCCGTTAATACCAGGCAGGAACCACCATACTATTGTTGAGACCCCACTTTTCTTTTTCCTCAGGGGTAATCTCATGGTATTTTCCCTCACGATCATAGATCCCGAGCGTGTTGGTAAATGCCCAGGTCTTGAAACTATTGTGATAGACATGGGTATTGCGAAGATCCAGTTCCCGTAAAGAAGGGATCTTGTGAACTCCCCTCACATTTGTGATCTCTACATTATCATGAAGAATCAACACCTCAAGCCCCGTCAGGTTTGAAAGCACAGAAACATCCTTAATCCTGTTTTTCCCCAGATTGAGATAGACAAGATTGGTCAGAACGGCCAATGGACTCACATCCTCAATACGATTGTTGTAGAGACTTAACCGTCTCACATGAACAAAATTGGTGAAAAAGCGCACATCCGCAATGGTATATCCCTCAAATCTGAGATTGGTAGAACTAAAAACATACGCCTCTGAGTAGGTACGAAGGGCAAGCCTCACCCCAGAATCCTTGATCTTATCCCATGGAATCCTTTGTCCCATCATCATAGCCGGAAGAAGAAGCATCCATACATACCTCATACCCTACTCCTTTGTCTTCGTATAGAGATTATCGATATTTTCCTCAGAAACTTGACCATCCTCTCCCCTCCCCTGCACATAACGTCTCTCCACCCATTCCCTGAGAGAAAACCGCTCTTTTGGCCAGAGAAGAATATCGTTCCACATATCCATCACAAGCCCAAAAGACCTCCAGAAAACCCGAAACCCCCACCAATTCCACCTTGTCGCAAGGGGAAAATACCAGAATTCCTGGAGTAGCCAGAAAGCAAGACTAAAGTTAATCAGCCGCAAGACCAAAACCCCATACTCAATCACCGGATCAAGATAAAACCACCCCAAAGAGAGCCCTGTTTGTTTTGTGCGAAGGGTAAAAAAAAGAACCGGCAGCGTGATCCACACAATCTTCCACGCTCGGGAAAAAAACTCCCGCATTCGACGACCTGAAACAAGCGCCACAAAAAAAAGAATCACAAAAAGCCACGCTGCTATGTGCCATGATAAAAAAAACGCCCCTATCGACAGTGTCGATAGGGGAAGGATAACCCAGAAAAGAAACTTATTTTGCATTCTTTGCGGTGGCATTTTCGAGCTTTTCCTCGACAAGTTCGATAATAGCTCTTTCAGCCCCATCGTTGGAACGATATCCCAGCCGAATGATACGTGTATACCCACCAGGTCGATTGGCATACCGCTTGGCAATATCCACAAAAAGTTTATTCAAAACAGCCTCATCGCGGATAGTCTCAAAAACCTTCCGGCGAGAAGCCACCGTATCCGTTTTTGCCTTGGTAATCAGCTTCTCAGCAAGGGGACGGATAAACTTTGCCTTTTCCATCGTGGTGATAATCCGCTCATATTTGAATAAACTTGTGGCCAAATTCCGGACTAAAGCCCGCCGATGAGATGTGGTTCGGCTGAGCTTTTTCACCCTATTCCCGTGTCTCATACTCTACTCCTGTTCCTCGTTTTCTTCAGAAAGATCCTCTATCTCTTCATCAGATGAACTACTCTTCAAACTGAGATTATACATGGCCAGTTTGTCAGAGATCTCTGTGAGAGATTTCTTCCCAAAGTTTTTGATCTTTGAGAGAGAAACCGGATCATAATTCACCAGATCCCCAATCGTGGTAATACCCACTGACTTCAAACAATTGTAAGCCCGTGCGGAAAGGTGAAGATCCTCAATAGGTCGTTCCAAGATCTCACCCTGCCTATCCATTCCACGACTCATATCAAGATCTTCTTCTTCAAAGGTGGTGAGAAGAGAGAAATACTTGCGAAGAATAGCCGCAGCCATAGAAACTGCCTCACGAGGATCAATCGTTCCCTTGGTCCATACCTCCAGAACCACCTTTTCACAGTCTGTTCTCTCTCCCACACGGTAGTCCTCAATCATATAGTTCACCCGTGTAATAGGAGAAAAAAGAGCATCTACTGGGATCTGAGAGATCACACTTTCCTTGGCCAAAAGATCCTCGGCTGAACGATACCCTCGACCATACTCAATAGTCACATCCATATAAAGTTCAGCATCTTCATTCAACGTGGCAATCTTCAGATCAGGATTCATCACCTCAATGGTGGCATCCACAGCAAAATCCTTAGCCAAAAGCTCACCTGGTCCCTTCTTTTTCACATGGATTACCTTTTTCTCCGAACCATCCACCAGCTTGAGGTTTATCTTCTTGATGGCTAAAATCACATCAACAAGATCCTCTTTCACTCCTTTGATGGGTTCAAACTCGTGATTGACTCCCTCAATCTTTATGGCGGTGATGGCATACCCGGGAATAGCACTCAACAAGACCCGACGAAGAGAGTTGGCTATGGTTACCCCTACCCCCTTGTCAAAGGGATAAATAGAAAACTTTCCATAATAAGGGGTAAAAGTCTGCCCATCAAACTTCGTCTCATGAGGCAAAATGATATCCTTAAACAAAAAACCCTGACTCATCTCTTCCTCCACTACCTTGTGTCAGGCATTACTTGGAGTACAATTCCACAATGGCCTGCTCGTTCACCATAACTCCCTGACACATTTCAGCACGGGTCGGAAGCGATTTCACTGTAGCGGTCACTTTATTGAGATCAATTTCAAGCCAAGTTGGCAGTGTTCTGGAAGAGGCCCCTTCCAGCGCACGAACCACCATATCCATCTTTTCTGCTCCAGGCACCAGTGAAATAACATCCCCAACCTTGACAATCACCGAAGGAATATCCACCTTCTCTCCATTCAAAAGCACATGCCCATGTCGCACCAACTGACGGGCAGCCTTGTGCGAAGGAGCAAAGCCACAAACATACACCACATTATCCAAGCGACGTTCCAGATACTGCAAAAGCATTTCACCGGTCACACCCTTATGGCGAGTAGCCATCTCAAAGTATTTCCGGAACTGTCTCTCATAAACGCCATAATACCGTTTTACCTTCTGCTTTTCACGGAGCTGAAGACCATATTCAGTGAGTTTCTTACGCTCAGCCCCATGCATACCAGGAATAAGAGACTTTTTACGTCTCTCCATGGCACATTTCGCAGACTGACAACGGTCACCCTTGAGGAAAAGCTTCACACCCTCACGGCGACACAGACGGCAGGAAGGTCCTGTATATCTACCCATAGTAGTCTCCTTTTGCCTTATACTCTTCGTTTCTTGCGAGGACGACACCCATTATGTGGAATGGGAGTGACATCACGAAGGGTCTTAATCTTGAGTCCCTGCGCAGCAAGGGCACGCATAGCGGCCTCGCGACCAGCCCCTGGTCCCTTCACACGAACATGAACATACTGAAGGCCATGATACTTGGCAGCTTCAACCGCTTTTTCACAGGCAAGCTGAGCCGCATAGGGAGTTCCCTTCTTGGAGCCCTTGAAACCAGCCACCCCTGCACTCGCCCACGCGATCGTATTCCCATTCATATCAGTCAGGGTAATAATGGTGTTATTGAAAGTGGCACGAATAGTAGCGATCCCCTCAATAACATTCTTTTTGTCTTTCTTCTTGGTGCTTGTTCTTGCTCTTGCCATAGACACACTACTCCTTTACTTTTTCTTCTTGATGCTATTCGCTCGAGGTCCCTTACGTGTACGAGCATTGGTCCTTGTTCTCTGACCTCGAACAGGCAGTTTCGCCTTATGACGAAGACCACGATAGCATCCAATATCAATGAGACGTTTGATATTCATCGCTACTTCAGTGCGAAGATCTCCTTCCACCTTGTAGTTACTCTCAATGATATCACGAATCTTGGCAAGTTCCTCTTCAGTCAGATCCTTGACCTTCTTGTGAGGATCAATCTTTGCCATCTCAACAATCTTGTTTGCCGTTGTTCGACCAATCCCATAAATATAGGTCAGTCCGATAAAAACGGCCTTGTTTCCGGGTATTTCTCTACCAGCAATACGAGCCATGCCTTTCCTCCATTAGCCTCGTTTTGAGCCACGCTGGCGCTGCTTATGCTTGGGGTTATCACATACCACCCACACCAGCCCATGCCGTCGGATAACCCGACAATTTTCACATATTCTCTTTACCGATGCCCTTACCTTCATACACTTCTCCTATTTATATCGATACACGATTCTGCCCTTCGTTAGATCGTAGGGCGACATCTCAAGCGTCACTTTATCACCAGGAATAATCTTGATAGAGTTAAGCCTCATCTTGCCAGAAATGTGTGCAAGCACACATTTCTTACTCGGTAATTCTACCTTAAACATGGCGTTCGGGAGCTGTTCAAGAACAACCCCATCCACCCGAAGAACATCTTCCTTGTCCATCAAGCGCTTAATACCTCCTTTATACGAGAAAATACATCATATATTGTAGCATTTCCATCGATTTCTGTCAAGATTTTGGCGTCTCGATAGTACGCAATGAGCGGCATGGTCTGGGTTTCATACACCTCAAGACGCTTTCGGATGGTTTCTTCCTTGTCATCCTCTCTCTGGATGAGTTTTGTTCCATCCACATCACACACCCCGGCCACTTTCGGGGGATGGGTCTTTTCGTGGTACACGGCCTGACAGGTAGGACAGGTCCATCTCCCCAAAAGCCTCTCAAGGATAACCTCATGAGGAACGGAAAGATAGATCACATGGGTAAGCCTCTTGTCTTCCTCAATCCTATCAAAAGCCTTGGCCTGTTCCACTGTCCTGGGAAATCCATCAAGAAGATATCCCCCTGCACAATCAGGCTGGCTAATCCTCTCCCGTACGAGATCAATCACCACCTGATCAGGAATAAGTTCTCCTCTTGACATGTAGCCCTTGATCATCTCTACGTCAGCATTTCCCTTGTACTCACCCCTCACGATAGCCCGGAAAATATCCCCTGTCGCAATGTGGGTGAGATGAAAATGTTCTTTTATCATGGCTGCCTGGGTACCTTTTCCACCCCCAGGAGGAGCAATCAATGCCACCCGCAGCATACTACTTCATCCTCAAGGAGCGCTTTTCAATAAAACCATCAAGCCGATGCATCATGAGTTGAGATTCTATCTGCTTGAGGGTTTCAAGCGCCACATTCACCATAATGAGCAGCGAGGTTCCTCCCATCAGATACGCCAGTTGGCCGGGAATATTGATCCATCGGAGTACCCAGTTAGGAAGAAGAGCAATAACTCCGATAAAGATAGCTCCAGGCAGGGTAAGCCGATAGAGAATACCCGCAATATACTCCTCTGTCTTCTGGCCTGGTCTCACCCCGGGGATAAAATCTCCTCTCCTTCGAAGATCCTCTGCAATATCATGAGGATTCAACTCTATCTCAAGATAAAAATACGCAAAGAAGAGAATAAAGAGGAAGAAAATCACATTATACAAAGTATTACCCGGCTGAGCCAAAATCTCAAGGGAACGTGTCACTGGTACATCCCACCACTGGCGAAGCCAAGAAAAAATAGGCGTGATAAACATCATGAGAGAGCTTCCAAAAATGATAGGAATCACCCCTGTAGGATTGATCTTGAAAGGCATAGAAGAAGCAATCCCCTGCCCTCCACCAGCACGTCTGGTATGCTGAATAGGAATATGGCGAAGAGCCTGCTCCTCAAATACCACCAGGGCAATCACGAGGAAGAAAAGCCCAAGCACAATAATGAGATTCATCGGATCCATGGTGTTGTTTCGCACCTGGAGTACAAGCTGAATGAGTGCCTGGGGAAGACGAGCAATAATACCTGCCATAATCAAAATCGATACCCCATTGCCAATACCCCTCTCCGTAATCTGTTCACCCATCCAGAGAAGAACAAGCGTACCAGCTGTCACAGAGAGAGAGAACACAATGATAAACCCTACAGGCGAAAACGAAGAAAGCACAAACTGAGGGGCACTTGCCACAAGGCTTCTTGCATAGAGAAAGCCCTGGATCAGGGTCACTACTACCGTTCCATATCGGCTGTACTGGAGAAACTTCCTTCTCCCCTCAGGTCCCTCACGAAACTCCTTGTCAAGAGAAGGGAAAATCGCCTTCAAAAGCTGCATGATGATCATTGAGGTAATATAAGGCATAATACCAAGAGAGAAGATAGAAATATTCTCCCGGGCACCACCAGAAAAGAGGTTCATCAAATTCCCAAAGGCACCTTCATCGAAAAATCCTCGATTTCTCATCAGTTCAGCTACATCTACCCCAGGAACAGGAATATGGGCACCAATACGGTACACCACAAGCATCCCTATCAAAAAGAGAAACCGCTTCCGAAGATCCTCGACCTTAAAAATATTCAAAAATGCCCTAATCATGAGAACCTCTTTTCTGTTGTATTTTTATACAAGTTCCACAGCAACGCCGGCCTTCTCGAGAAGAGCCTTGGCGCCACTCGAAACCGCATTCACCTTCAGTTTCAGTCCCTTCACCTTCAACTCTCCGTTCACCAAAACCTTCACAGGACAATTCTTGTGACGGATGAGCCCCTTACTCTCAAGCGCTGTATAATCAACCGTCTCCCCTTCCTGGAAACGATTGAGCATCTCCGTGGTGATAATATTGAAGACCTTCTTGTGAGCATTCTTAAAACCACGCTTGGGAAGCCGTCTGTAGAGAGGCATCTGACCACCCTCATATCCAGGGCGGATCACAGCCCCTGCACGGGCCTTCTGTCCTTTATGTCCACGTCCACAGGTTTTTCCCCGACCGTTACCCGTTCCACGTCCTACAACGATCGGTTTCTTCTTTGACCCTGGAGCAGGTTTAATTGTCAACACAGCCATACCTTCCTCCACTATTCTTTACCAAAAATCTTCTCAACCGTAAGCCCACGACGTTCAGCGACTTCCTGAATATCCATCAATTTCAAAAGCCCGTTCATCGTCGCCTTCACTAAGTTGATACTATTGGTTGAACGAAGCGATTTTGTAAGCACATCGTGGATACCTACGAGTTCAAGAAGGGGACGGACTGCTCCACCTGCAATCACTCCTGTACCCTTTGAAGCAGGTCGGAGAAGCACCACTCCACTCTTGTACTTTCCAATCACCTCATGGGGAATTGTCGTTCCTTTCAGGTTAATCTTCACGGCAGCTTTGATAGCCTTGTCCTTTGCCTTGCGAATGGCATCAGCCATTTCATTCGCCTTTCCATAACCAAAGCCAACCATACCTTTCCCGTTCCCAACCACAACAAGGGCATTGAAACGGAAACGCTTTCCTCCGGTGGTTACCTTGGCAGCCCGACGAATACTCACAACCTTTTCCTGCCATTCCTGAGCCTGTACCTTATTCTCTGCCATATCTCACCTCTACTTAGAATTGTATACCGGCTTTCCGGCAGGCATCAGCTAGAGCCTTTACCTTGCCATGATAGCGGTATCCATTTCGGTCAAAAACAACCTTCTTCACCTTCAAGGCCTTGATCTTTTCAGCTAAAGCCTGACCAATCACCTCAGCACTGGCTATATTCTTGCCTAACTTTTTCTCTCTCAGTTCTTTGCTGATAGAAGAAACACAGCCGAGAACACGATTTTCAGCATCAACAATCTGAGCATAGAGATACTTGTTGGACTTGTAAACGACAATCCGACAAGCATCTTCTGCCACTTTGAGGTGCTTTTTGCTGCGCTTCTTTGCTTTCTCAAACCGTTCTCGTTTCACTTTTACCTTGTCAATCATAGTCTCACCTCACTTATTTCCCTGTTTTCCCTTCTTTGAGCCGCACGTGTTCGTTCACATAGCGAATACCTTTGCCCTTATAAGGTTCAGGGGGCTTGATACCTCGAATATTCGCCGCCACCTGACCCACAAGCTGCTTATCCACCCCAGAAACCTTCAGTACGGTATTGTTGTTTTCAAGGGCAAGGGTAATCCCCTGAGGAGGTGTAAACTCAACAGGATGAGAGAAACCCACGGTACAGACAAGCTTTGTTCCCTTGAGTTCCCACTTGTATCCCAAACCCTGAATCGTCAACTGCTTGGAAAAGCCTTCAGACACACCCTTCACCATGTTTCGCACAAGGGCCCAGTACAAACCAGCATAGGCTGCAGCCCCATAGACATCCTTGGGTTTTACCATCACTTTTCCATCAGCCACCTCAATAGACACATAGTAGGGCTGAAAAACCTGTGATAACTTGCCAAGTTTCCCTTCTACGACAACGGTATCACTCTCAACCTTCACATTGACGCCGGAAGGCAGTACAATAGGCTTTTTCGCTAATCTCGACATACGCCCTCCTTACCACACGTAGCAGATAACCTCTCCACCAACCCCAAGGCTTCTTGCTTCCCTATCGGTCATCACACCCTTGGAGGTTGTGAGAATGGCTATCCCGTAATTGTTATACACACGAGGAAGTGCATCAGCCTTGGCATACACACGGCGGCTGAGCTTACTCACTCGCTTGATTCCCTGAATCACCGACTTGCCTTTGACATACTTGAGTTCGATCTTGTAAGCGAACTTTTCATCATCGGCATCCTTGAAATCAACGATATACCCCTCTCTCTTGAGAATAGAGAGGATCTCTCCCATCATCACGGATTTGGAAACATTCACTGTAGGATGCTTGCGAGCCACAGCATTCCGGATCTTGGTAAATGCGTTTGCCAGTCTATCCATAGTTTTCTCCACTCTCGTTTTTACCAGCTGGATTTACGGACGCCAGGCAACAGACCCTCAGAAGCCATCTTGCGGAAACAGAGACGGCAGAGTCCAAAATCCCTGATATAGGCCCTGGGACGACCGCAAATATTACAGCGGTTATATTCTCTCACCTTGAATTTTTTCGGCTTCTTCCACTTTGCTATCATGGATTTCTTTGCCATAGCCGTCCTCCCTTACTTTTCTTTGAAGGGCATACCCATCAGCTTCAAAAGCTGATATGCCTCATCATCGGTTTTGGCGGTCGTTACAAACGTGATATCCATACCACGAATCTTTTTGATCTTGTCATAATCGATCTCGGGGAAAACAAGCTGTTCCCTGAGTCCAATGGTATAGTTCCCACGACCGTCAAAACTTGAGGTGGAAACACCCTTGAAGTCCCTCACACGAGGAAGCGCGATAGAAACTAACTTGTCGAAGAAATCATACATACGAGCCCCTCGAAGAGTAACCTTCACTCCAATCGGCATCCCTTCTCTCAAGTGGAAGTTTGAAATCGACACACGGGCATAGGTCTTCACAGCCCTCTGTCCTGCAATGAGAGAGATCTCTTCCACCACAGGATCAATAGCCGACTTGTCCTGGACACTATCCTTTCCCACACCAACATTGATCACAATCTTCTCCAAGCGGGGAATCTGCATAGAAGAAGAATACTTATACTGCTCCTGTAACTGCTTGCGCACCACCTCAAGATAGTGCTTTTTCAAGCGAGGAACATAGCCTTTGGCAAGCGGTGCTGCCGGCTTCGATGTTGCTTTTGCCTTTGCCATGATTAACTCCTCGTCTCTTCAAATTTGTAGCCACACTTCTTGCATGCCCGATACTTGGTGTCCTTTTCTATCACCATCTTTACCCGAACACCCTTGTTGCACTTCGGACAAAAAAGCATCAGGTTCGAAGCATGGATATAGGCCTCAATCTCTACAAAACCACCAGAAGGATGCTCCTGAGAACGACGAACAGCCTTCTTCACAAGATTGATTCCCTTCACTATTGCCTTTTCTTTCTTTCGATCAACCCGAACTACTTCGGATTTTTTGCCTTTGTCGCGACCAGCGATCACGACCACGGTATCACCCTTTCGAATCTTCATAGCCATCTCCTAAAACACTTCAGGGGCGAGGGAGATAATCTTCATAAAATTCTTTTCCCTCAACTCACGAGCCACAGGCCCAAAAATACGGGTACCTCGAGGCTCTCCCTGTTTGTTGATGAGCACCGCAGAATTTCTGTCAAAGCGGATAGTAGAACCATCTTTTCTCCGGATCTCTTTGGTTGTACGAACCACCACCGCCCGGACAACCTCACCCTTCTTGACACCAGAATTAGGAAGAGCAACCTTCACACTGGCAATAATCGTATCACCAACCGAAGCATAACGACGACCACTGCTCCCCTCTACGTGAAAGCATTCGATCACCTTTGCTCCGGTGTTATCAGCAACGGTTAAACGTGTCCCTAACATCACCATAGTGCGCCTCCCTTAGTCTCTGGTCTCTATAACTTTCGTCACAACCCAGCGTTTGGTTTTGGAAAGAGGTCGAGAAAAAGCCACCTCAACCACATCACCGATATGAGAGGTGTTGTTCTCATCATGGGCATAGACCTTGAGCGCCCTGAGAACCTGCTTCCCATACTGGGGATGTCTCTGTCTTCTCTCCACCACAACCACGCGGGTTTTATCCATCTTGTCGCTTACGACTTTGCCTATCAATGTCTTTGGCTTCTTCTGTTCCATGGTTATTTCTCCTTAGCCTGCTTGAGTTCCATCTCACGAAGGAGCGTATTGATCACAGCAATTTCCCGGCGAATATTACGCTTCTCCATGGGATTAGCGGGCTTTTCTATCCGCGAACGGAAGCGAATCTGCAAAAGCTTCTGCTGAAGATCGGAACGAAGCTTGAGAAGCTCTTCCTTCTTCAACTGACGAAGCTCTCTGACCTTTTTGGTTGCCATCGTCCACCTCCCTTACGCGTCCACACGCTTCACAAACTTGGTGGTAATAGGCAGCTTGTGAGAAGCAAGGCGGAAAGCCTCTTTGGCTTCCTCTTCAGAAAGTCCAGCAATCTCTGCAATCACACGCCCTGGCTTCACCACGGCCACCCAACCATCGGGCATACCTTTACCCTTACCCATACGGACACCTTCACCCTTTTTGGTGTAGGGCTTGTCAGGGAAAATCCGAATCCAGGATTTCCCGCTTTTACCTAACTTTCGGCTGATGGCCACACGCATAGCCTCTATCTGACGATCCGTGATCCAGGCAGCCTCAAGAGCAATGAGCCCATAATCACCAAAAGAAACCAGTTCTCCTTTATGCGCGTTCCCCTTCATGGTACCGCGCTGTTGTTTTCGATACTTGGTTCTACTTGGGAAAAGCATTAGCGTCTCCTTTTCTCAACAGTGTCTCTGCTGTCTCTATAGATCCATACCTTTATGCCAATGACACCCATCTCTGTCACAGCTTCAGAAACACAATAATCAATATCTGCCATCAACGTAGCCAGGGGAAGCCGTCCTTCTTTGAACTCCTCTGTACGTGCAATCTCAGCCCCATTCAAACGACCAGAAATTCTGATCTTGATACCTTTGGCTCCACTCTTCATGGCATTGCGAATAGCCTGCTTGATAGCCCGTTTGTAACTGGTACGACGCTCAATCTGACGGGCAATATCTTGACCAACCACACTGGCATCAAGTTCAGGTACCTTTATCTCCTTGGCAGAAACCGAAACGTGGCGTCCAGGTTTGACCAACTTCTCAAGTTCCTTGGTAATGGTCTCAATCTCCGCACCCTTTTTCCCGATGATAGCCCCGGGTCTTGCTGTATGGATCGTCACCCTCACCTGATCGCTGAAGCGCACAATCTCTATATGCGAGATAAAGGCCGCCCCATAGTGCTTTTTCAGATAGGTGCGAATCTTGTGATCCTCCAGTACATTCTCGGCGTAGTTTCTCTCACTATACCAGATAGAATCCCAGCCACGGCTGATACCGAGACGAAGGCCATTTGGATTTACTTTCTGTCCCATAGCATCACCTCTCTTATTCCATAACCTTGACCACAACCGTCAGGTGAGACATTCTCCGATGGATAATGTCAGCCCGACCTCTTGCACGGGGCATTATCCGTTTGAAAGCCCCGGCCTCATCAACAAAAATCCTATCAATCACCAATACTGATCCTTTCGCCTCAGGATAGCGACTCACAAAATTGGCCTTCGCGGCATGGAGAACCTTGTAGACCATTTTGGCTCCTTTGTGGGGGAGCAGCTTCACTATATCCATGGCTTCCTGAAGCTCTTTGCCCTTAAGGATCTTTATCACCTTACGCAATTTAAGTGGTGAAATGCGCAAATATCGTGCTCTTGCTACCGCATTCATAGGTCACCCCATCCTTACGCTTTCTTTGCCCCGGCATGACCACGGAAGATACGGGTAGGAGCAAACTCACCGAGTTTGTGACCAACCATATTCTCGTTGATATAAACCGGGACAAATATTTTACCATTATATACCTGAATTGTCAAGCCAATCATCTCTGGAATGATCGTTGAACGGCGCGACCAGGTCTTGATCGGCTGTTTCTCGGAGGCATTCTGCATGGCTATGACTTTTTTGTAGAGTTTCGCATCTACATATGGTCCTTTCTTTACCGAACGACTCATAGGCTCACCTCTCGTTATTTCTTACGAGACAAGATATACTGGTTGGTATACTTGTTCTTCTTTCGGGTCTTGTAACCCTTGGCTGGCACATTGGTGCGGCTCACAGGGGTTGGATATCCCTTCTGCTTTCCGCGTCCACCACCGTGGGGGTGATCCACAGCGTTCATCGCCACACCACGGACAGTAGGCCGAATACCCAAATGTCGGGAATGTCCGGCCTTTCCAAGGACAATATTAATACGGTCGGAGTTGGAAACTTCACCTACCGTTGCCATACATACCTGCAGGACCATACGAATCTCTCCCGAAGGAAGCCGGAGAATCGCATACTTTCCTTCACGTCCATCAAGCTTTGCATACGCTCCACCTGAACGGGCAAGCTGTCCTCCCTTTCCAGGCTTCAGTTCTACATTGTGGACCAACGTACCCACAGGAATGTTCTTGAGTGGCAACGCATTTCCTGGTTTGATTTCAACATTCTCTCCACTCTCGACAAAATCACCTACTTTTAAGTCCTTGGGCGCCAAAATATAGCGCTTCTCTCCATCAACATAGTGAAGAAGCGCAATACGGGCGGTTCTGTTTGGATCGTATTCAATAGCCACAACCTTGGCAGGAACATTCCATTTGTCCCTTTTGAAGTCAATAATACGATAAAATCTCTTGTTTCCACCGCCTCGATGGTCAACGGTGATACGGCCCTGACTATTGCGACCGTCTCCGCGCCCTCGTTTTGTACCACCAATCAGTGTTTTCTCGGGTTCTGACTTGGTGATCTCGCTGTAGTCATAACTCACCCGGTGTCTCAAACCGGGGGTGACTGGCTTAAATCTCTTCAATCCCATAGTTTTCCCTCATGTTCAGTTTTTAGGCCTTAAAAAAGTCAATCTCACCCTTTTTAAGGGTCACAATGGCCTTTTTTCGCCATTTGGTTAACCCGGACTGAAAACGAATCCGTTTCCACTTAGGGTGAACCTTCGTTACATTCACCTTTGCCACTTCTACACCCTTGTAGAGGGCCTCAACCGCCTTGGCGATTTCAATCTTGTTTGCATCCATTGACACCTCAAAGACGTACTTCTTTTGCTCTTTGAGCCGACTGCTCTTCTCGGTAATCACTGGTGCCAAAAGAATCATACTTGGCTCTCTCATAAACTACCCCACTACGCAAAAATCTTGCCATAACGCTCATCAAGAAGCGTCAGGGCCTTGTCCGTAATGTAGATCCTATCCGCATACACAAGGGGAAGAATATCCATCTGATCTACATACATCACCGTCACATTGGGAAGGTTGCGAGTAGACAGATACAACGCAGGATTCTGAGCCTCTGTAATGATCACCATCTTCTCATGAGGATCCACACAATAAGAAGCAAAAGCCTTGAGAAACGCCTTGGTTTTCATCTCATTGTAAGTAAACCCAGTAATCACACGAAGGCGACCAAGCTCATTCATCTTGGAGAACACAGAAATATAAGCTTTTGTCTTGACCTTCTGGTTTACCTTGAGAGAAAAATCCCTTGGCTTTGGCCCAAATATCACACCACCACCTCTCCACAACGGTGAACGGATAGAACCAGCACGGGCACGTCCAAGACCCTTCTGACGCCATGGCTTTTTTCCACCACCACGAACCTCAGATTTTGTCAATGTAGAGAGGGTTCCCTGTCTCTCATGAGAAAGACGGGCCACAACGGTCTGATAGATACAATGCTCAGAGATATTCTCTGGTTTGTCAGCTACCACCACCTTTACCTCTACGAAACCGCTCTTTGTATTGCCCTGAAACACATCCAGCTTCATCGCTTTACTCCTTGACCGAATCTCTCACCATCACGTAGCTGTTCCGTGCGCCAGGAATAGCCCCTTTCACAAAAAGGAGGCGTTTCTCAGCATCAACTCGAACCAGCTGCTGATGGAGTACGGCTACTGTTGTATTTCCATAGTGACCGGGCATTTTTTTACCCTTCCACACCTTTGCCGGGAAGGTATGTCCACCGATGGACCCCGGTCTTCTGTGCCAGTGCTTAGCACCATGCGAAGCGGGACCACCGTGAAAACCATGCCGCTTCATCACACCGGCAAATCCACGACCCTTCATCACGCCGAACACATCAACATACTTCACATCCTGGAGAGCCTGAAGAAACTGCCCATCCTCGTAGATGGCAGGGTTCTCCAAACGAACCTCCCGGATATAGCGGGGTTCTACACCCTTGAAGTCATACCCAAGAATGGCAGCTACATAGCCATCCTTGTCCTGTGTTCGGGTGCCTATCAGAATCATGTCGGAAAAGTCAACAACCGTCACGCCCACAAGCTGACCATCGACATACATCTGTGTCATTCCCAGCTTGCGTCCAATAATACCGACCTTTTTCGCTTTCATACTACTCCACCTATTTTATAGTGTAAGGCCATCCCTCTTTTGAAGATGGCCCCTTTCACAAATCTCTCTGTCACACATGGCAGTCAATACTGCCTGTCCGCAACGAGCGTCTGCCCGAATCCGCTTACTGTTTAATCTCAATCTCCACACCAGCAGGAAGCTGCAACTCAGAAAGAGCGGCAATCAACTCTGCCGAAGGATTGAGAATATCCACAAGTCGCTTGTGAATACGGATCTCGAATTGCTCTCGAGAGTCCTTATCCACGTGCGGAGATCGGAGAACCGTATATTTTCGAATACGGGTAGGAAGGGGTATCGGACCCGATACCCTTCCCCCTTTATTCTTCACGGTTTCCACAATCATCTTTGCGGATCGGTCAATCAGCGCAGCATCGTACGCTTTGAGTCTGATCCTAATCCTGCTCACACGTGCCTCGCTTCACTTTTATTCGATGATGTTTGTCACCACACCAGCACCAACGGTTCGACCACCCTCACGGATAGCAAACCGCATACCCTTTTCAATAGCCACATTCGCAATGAGCTCAATGGTCATGTTCACGTTATCACCGGGCATCACAAGGTCAGCACCCTTAATAGCCACAATGCTTCCGGTTACGTCAGCAGTTCTGATATAGAACTGAGGACGATACCCTACATGGAAAGGAGTGCTTCGACCACCCTCTTCTTTCTTGAGCACGTACACTTCAGCATCAAACTTCTTGTGAGGAGTGATAGAACCAGGCTTAGCAAGCACCATACCACGGCGAATCTCATCCTTTTCCACACCGCGGAGAAGAAGACCGACGTTGTCACCAGCAAGACCCTCATCAAGAAGCTTGCGGAACATTTCCACACCGGTAACGGTGGTTTTGCGAGTTTCTTTGTAACCCACGATCTCCACTTCTTCACCGACCTTAATCTTACCACGTTCAATTCTTCCGGTAGCCACAGTACCACGACCGGTGATCGAGAAGATGTCCTCAATAGGCATGAGGAAGGGCTTGTCAAGCTCACGCTGAGGTTCCTGGAAGTAGCTATCTAAGGCATCGCAAAGCTCTTTGATACACTTGTACTCAGGAGCATTGGGATCCGTGGAGGTTGATTCGTTAGCGAGAAGAGCAGATCCACGAATGATAGGAATCTCATCACCAGGGAACTGATAGGAATTGAGAAGCTCACGAATATCCATTTCCACGATATCGATGAGTTCCTCATCTCCCTTGGCAATCTGATCCACCTTGTTCAAAAACACCACAATCGAAGGCACGTTCACCTGACGAGCAAGAAGCACATGCTCACGAGTTTGAGGCATCACACCATCGGTAGCAGCCACCACGAGAATAGCCCCGTCCATCTGAGCAGCACCGGTGATCATGTTCTT
>FQKF010132149.1_pt1 | contig 21740 bp, 21 predicted proteins | sample 1504521 | NCBI WGS metagenome assembly FQKF01 (sample SAMEA4475357, study PRJEB15587) | soil metagenome | biome: Soil; feature: Field | place: India | collected 2015-03-11 | depth 0 m
AGTTATACTATAACTTGGACTTGGTACATATCCCATTTTTGTCCTCCTAAACTTGACATTGTGCTATAAATTATACAAAATAAAATAATTTTTGCAAACAAGGAGAGGGTGATGGAGATTATCAAACACTATTTTGACACAGTTATTATTGGTTCAGGGCTTGCAGGATGCCGTGCTGCCATTGAATGTATTAATCATGGAACAGTGGGAGTTTTAAGTAAGCTTTATCCTACTCGTTCTCATTCAACAGCTGCTCAGGGTGGAATCGGAGCTGCTCTTGGAAATGAAGAAGAAGACAGCCCGGAATGGCATACTTATGATACAGTGAAGGGAAGCGATTTCCTCGGGGATCAGGATGCCATTGAGATTATGTGCTACGATGCAATTCCTACGATTATTGAGCTTGAGCACATGGGTGTACCTTTCTCCCGTACCCCAGAAGGTAAGATTGCCCAAAGGAGATTCGGAGGTCATACAAGGGAGTTTGGTAAAGCCCCTGTTCGAAGGGCATGCTACTCTGCTGACAGAACTGGTCATGCGGTGCTTTTTGCTCTCTATGAACAGTGTCAGCTTAAAGGCGTAAGATTTTTTCAAGAGTTTCAGGTGCTTGATATTGTCGTAGAAAACAATGCTGTTCAGGGCATAATTGCCGTTAATATAAAGGATGGCTCTCTTCATATCTTTGAATCAAAGGCAGTGATAATAGCAAGTGGTGGATACGGAAAGGTCTTCAAGGTTACTTCAAATGCCTATGCAAGCACAGGTGAGTGCTTGAGTATGCTTTTTAGACAAGGAGTACCCCTTGAAGATATGGAGTTCTTTCAATTCCATCCCACAGGGCTTTACGGACTTGGAATATTGATTACTGAAGGTGCAAGAGGTGAGGGAGGGATTCTTATAAATGGAAAAGGCGAGAAATTTATGGAGAGATATGCCCCTACTATAAAAGACCTCGCACCCCGTGATATGGTATCTCGTGCAATTCTAACAGAGATAAGGGAAGGAAGAGGTATTGATGGAAAAGATTATGTTTATCTTGATTTAAGACATGTGGATAAAAAAATTCTTGAAGAGCGACTTCCTGAGATAACAACTTTTTGTAAAATATACATGGGAATTGACCCCTCTGAAGCACCAATTCCTGTTGTTCCCACTGCCCATTACGCAATGGGTGGTATTCCAACGGATAACGATGGCAGAGTTTTAAGGGATATAGATGGCTCAGTTGTAGAGGGTCTCTACGCAGCGGGAGAGTGTGCTTGTGTGTCTGTCCATGGTGCAAATAGACTCGGTTGTAATTCCCTGTTAGACACAGTTGTATTCGGAAGAAGAGCAGGAAAAGCAGCAAGTTCTATCCTAAAGAATGCATCAAAAGGTAAAGTTAGAAAGGAAAGAATATCCCTAATTGCAGATTGCATAGATATGATAAAAAAAAGTAACGGTAGAGAAACAGTAGCTTCGGTAAGAATAGATCTGCAAAATGCTATGATGGATAAATGTTCTGTTTTTAGAAAAGAAGAGGAATTAATAGTGCTACTTGAAAAATTACAAGAAATAAAAGAAAGATACAAGGAAATTTCAATTACTGACAAGTCAAACACATTCAACACAGAACTTATTGATGCTATTGAACTTGGACATATGTTAACTCTATCAGAAGTTATCACCTCCTGTGCATTACAGAGGAAAGAAAGTAGAGGAGCACACTGCAGAGAGGATTATCAAAAAAGAGATGATGAGAACTGGCTTAAGCACACCTTTGCATTTCAAGGAGATAAAGGTATTACCTTTAAATATAAGCCTGTTAAATTAACAAGATTTAAACCTGAGGAGAGGAAATACTGATGAGTAAATACTACACTTTCAAAATTAAAAGATATTTACCCGATGAAAACCCTCCAACAAGGTGGGATGAATTCAGAATAAAGCTTAACAGAATGGAAAGAGTTTTGGATGGACTTGTAAAAATAAAAGAAACAATGGACGGCACTCTAACTTTCAGAAAATCCTGTGCTCACGGAGTATGTGGCTCTTGCGCAATGAAGATAAATGGACAAAATCGCCTTGCCTGTCAAACCCTTGTAAAAGATTTACCTGAAATAATTGAAATAGAACCTCTACCATCTCTACCTGTTATCAAAGACCTTGTAGTAGACATGACTCTGTTTTTCCAGAAAAATGACAAAGTTCTACCCTATCTCATCAATGAAGAACCTCCACCTGAAAGGGAGAGAATTCAATCTCCTGAAGACCAGCATAAGATTGTCGAGTCTATAACCTGTATAATGTGTGGAAGCTGCACTACCTCCTGTCCTGTATTCTGGGCTGACAAGGAATATCTTGGACCTTCAGCATTGCTCAAGGCATATAGATTTCTCTTTGACACACGTGATAGGGCAACGGAGCAAAGACTCGAGGCTATAACAGATGAACACGGAGTTTGGCGATGTCATTCAATTTTTAACTGTGTAGAAGTTTGTCCAAAGGAGATAGATATTACAAAACACATACTTAAACTCAAGAGGCTCGCAGTTAAAAAAGGATTCAAAGGAGGTTCAGAATGAGATACCGTTGGCACATAGGTTCCTTAGCATGGCTTGCCCACAGAATTACAGGCATAATCCTTAGCCTCTATTTGGTAGCTCATATTTATGTTTTAAGCCATTTAAAAGACCCAGTTGCATATAACAAGCTCATGGCATTTATGAAAAATCCCTTACTTAAAATAAGTGAATTAATACTTTTTGCCATAGTTCTTAAACATGTCTTTGCAGGAATAAGAATTTCTCTCCTTGAAATGGGAGTTTCTACAAAATATCATAAATCTATGGCATATGTAGGAGCTCTTTTAGTTTTTCTCATATGGATTATTGGAGCTTTCTATTTCCTTAGGGAGGTGTTCTAATGTGGACCTGGCTTTTGCATAGAATAACAGGCGTGATTCTTGTAGTTGGATTACTTTATCATTTCATCTTAATGCATTTTATGGGTCCTGACAACTACTCCTATGAAGCTGTTATTCAAAGACTAAGTGAACCCTCATGGAAAGTATTCAATATTGTTTTTCTTTTTTCCGCTCTTTATCATGGTTTCTACGGACTTAATGGACTTATAACTGAATATATAAAGGGTGATTCCCTAAAAAATTTTTTAAAATTTATTGTATTAATTTTACCTTTAGCACTTGCATTTTTTGGGATAAAAATTGTACTCTTTTAAAAAGGGTAAGAGGTATAAAATATGCCCACAGTGTTTATATGGAGAGGTAGAACAGAAGACGGCCTTTTAGTTAGCGGTGAAACAGAAGCCGAGAGCGAAGGCGATCTTATTTTAGCCCTTAGAAAAAAAGGTATCGTCCCGAGATATGTAAAAGAAAAACAAGAAGGAAGAACTTTCCGATTAATGAGAGGAGTTTCACAGAAGGAAATACTTTTCTTTACACGTCAATTTGCAACTCTTTTTGCATCAGGTGTTCCCATAGTTCAAGCTTTTGAAGCTCTAATAGGACAGGTAAAAAATAAAAATTTCAGAAAAATCCTTATTCAAATGAGAAATGACATAGAAAAAGGCTCTTCTCTTGCAGATGCCATGAAGAAACATCCAAGAGTTTTTAGTTCCCTCTATGTAAATATGGTAAGAGCAGGAGAAGAAGGTGGTATGCTTGATAAAGTCCTATTCAGGATGGCTGACTATTTTGAAAAAATGATTAAACTTAGAAGAAAAATTATTGGTGCAATGATTTACCCTTCTCTAGTAATAGCAGTGGCTGTTTTAGTTGTTGCTATCATAATGGTTTTCGTTATACCCACTTTTGCAAAACTTTTTGGTGAAATGGGGCTCCAATTACCCTTACCAACAAGAATTACCATTGGTCTTAGTAATTTTATGGTTCAGACAGGAGTATTTATCATTTTAGGAATAATTGGATTCTTTATCTTTATAAAATTTTTCCGACGTATAGATAAAGGTAAAAAAATAACAGATAGCATATTACTTAAATTCCCTCTCTTAGGTGAAATATTGCTCAAAGCTTCTCTTTCAAGATTTGCAAGAACACTGGGTACACTCCTGGGAAGTGGTGTGCCTATACTTAACAGTATGGAAATTTCAGCAAGAGCTTCGGGTAATAAGGTAATAGAAGATGTAGTAATTGAAATGAGAGATGATATAACAGCAGGAAAATCTCTTACAGAAGTCTTAAAATTAAGGACTGAGCTGTTCCCTCCAATATTTATTCAGATGGTGAATGTTGGTGAGTCTACAGGTGGTACGGACGAAATGTTAAATAAAGTATCTGATTTTTATGACGAAGAAGTTGACAATGCCGTAGCTAACCTGATGAACATGCTCGAACCAGCATTAATAGTTTTCTTAGGTATTACAATAGGTTTTATAGTAATTTCACTATATCTACCAATCTTCAAGCTTGGTGAGGTAGTTGGGAAATAATTTATAGGCTATCACACCAGTGTCTTGCGTTCTGGAAAAGCTTAATCCAGGGAGAGGCTTTTAACTTTTTCCATTCCTTAGGCATCCATTGCCACTGCCAGAGCAAAAAGGCTCTTTCTGGGTGGGGCATCATAGCAAGATGCCGACCATCCTCAGTGCAGAGTGCGGTAATGCCCAATGGAGAGCCATTTGGATTAAAGGGATACGTTTCAGTGAAGTTACCTTCATCATCAACATAACGAAGGGGAGCAAGATTTTTCCCAACAACTCTATCAAGAATTGCCTTATCAGGAAAGTAGGCTCTCCCTTCTCCATGAGCTATCCATACACCAAGTTGTGAGCCTTCCATTCCTTTTAGCATAATTGATGGTGAGGGAAGGATCTTAACCGTAGCCCAACGAGATTCAAACCTTCCAGATTTGTTCCGGATAAAACGGGGCTGTTTAACATCCTCTATACCATACCATGGAACCCAACCAAGTAAAGCCATCAGCTGACAGCCATTACAAACTCCAAGGCTAAAGGTATCTTTTCTAATGTAAAATTTTTCAAATTCCTCTTTTAAATGGGAAAATCTAATGCAGCCGGACCATCCCTTTGCGGAGTCGAGGACATCGGCGAAACTGAAACCACCCACAAACGCAACTCCCTTGAAATCCTTTAAACTGACTTTTTTATCTATCAAATCCTGCATGCACACATCCCAAGGTTCAAATCCTGCCATATAAAAAGCTGCTGCCATTTCTCTGTCTCCGTTGCTACCTTCCTCCCTAATAATTGCAACTCGGGGCTTAGCTTTTTTCTTAGATATAAGGGAAGGAGTTTTTTCAGGAGTGAAACTTAAATGATATATAGGTGATTTTCTTTCATAGATAAACTTCTTCTCTTCATCTACGCATTCAGGATTTGCCTGGAGTCTGTCAATACGATAACTTGTCTCTTCCCAGAGGTCTCTTAATTTTGTCATTTTATCTGAGAAAACTTTTTTCCCATTGTTCTCTATTTGAATAATGTCCTCGGAGATAGTTTCTGCGATTTCATAGAAAGGAATATTCTTCTTTATAATCAACTCTATAACTCTCTTAACTCTTGACTTATCAACTTCAATCAACAACCCTGGTTCTTCATTAAATAATTCTGCAATAATAGATTCTGAAGTGTTTAGTCTTATTCTTAATCCGCAGGAACCTGAAAAAGCCATCTCAAGCAAAGCTGTAATAGGTCCTCCATCGGAAATATCATGGCCTGAAAGAATTAAATTTTTATCTATTAGTGTTTGAATTAAATTAAAAGCTCTTTTTAAAAGTTCAGGGTCTTCAAGGTCAGGACATTCATTTCCAAGCTGTCCAAAGCATTGTGTAAGGGCTGTTCCTCCAAGTCTTCTCTTTCCAAGAGAAAGGTCAATGTAAAAAATCATGCTATTACCTGGAGATTTTATGTCTGGAGTAATTACTTTGTTTATATCCGGGCATGGAGCATAGGCTGAAATTACAAGTGTTCCTGGTGATTTGACAACCTCCACCCCATCTTTACTCTTAACTTTCGCTGCCATTGAGAGGGAATCCTTCCCACCATCTATTGCTATTCCCAATTTAAGCATTAAATCAGACATTGCCTCTGCTGCTCTGTAAAGCCTTATTCCTTCTCCTGGAAGTTTCGCTGCCCACATCCAATTGGCAGAACATTTTATATCTTCAAGAGCAGTTATCTTTGCCCAAACAATATTTGTAATTGCTTCTGTCACAGAAAGCCTTGCCATTGCTTCGGGATTAATTAATCCTTTTATTGGTTGTTCTCCAATTGCATGGGCAATACCTCTTTTATTGAAATAACTCTGAGCTACTAGGCATAGGTCTGAAACTGTAAGCCCTACAGGTCCACAGCATTGTTGCCTTACTATAAGTCCTGTTACTGAACGGTCAACCTTACTTGTAAGAAATCGCTTTGAACCTACAGAAAGAAGTCTCAAAACCCTGTCTAATGCTTCTGTTATTTCAAGATTATCAGGCAGGGTCAAAGGTTTAAGCTTCCTTTCTAAACTCTGAAGCCTGAATTCTTTCTTTGGTATCTCGCCGAGAACATCTTTAAGATTAAAATCTACAGCCATAGAGCCATCTTTACTATCAAAAACTATAAGTCTTCCATCACCTGTAACTTCTCCAATAATTGAACAGGGAAGACGTTCTCTTCTGCATAGACTCTTAAAAAGAGTCGCCTTCTCTTTTTTTATCAGAAGGGCATCATTTTCCTGATATTCAGCTCCCCAAATTTCAAGTACTGACAGACTTTCGTCACCAAGTATTACCTTTCTTATGTCAACCTTAGCACCTTCAGGATATACAAGCTCTTTGACAACATTGCAATTTCCCCCTGCACCTTGGTCATGTATGCTTATAATAGGATTTCTTTCCCCGAGCTCAACGCAAGCACGAACAACTCTATTAAGTTTATTTTCCATCTCTGCATCTCCTCGCTGAACAGCATTAAAATCAAGCTCTTCGCTTAGTTCTCCTGAAACTACAGAAGATGCAGCTCCTCCTCCCATTCCAATTCTATATGCAGGACCTCCTATTTTTACTACATACATTCCCTTTTGAGGAGGTTCTTTCTCTGTATGAATTGCATTTATCTGCCCTATTCCACCTGTAAACATTATTGGCTTTATCCACTCAATTCGTTCTCCATCAGAAAGTCTTATACCAAAAGAACGGGTAAAACCTGCGATTAAAGGTTCTCCAAATTTATTTCCATAGTCTGATGCACCATTACTTGCCTCTATTTCTATCTGAAGAGGCTTTGCAAGATTGCTGGGATATTGAAAAGACCTATCTTCCCAAGGAAGCTCATATTTAGGAATATGTAAATTGCCCACACAATATGCAGCTGTGCCTGCTATGGTTAAGGCACCCTTACCCGTGGCATGAACATCGCGAATTCTACCACCTGTACCAGTCTCTGCTCCTGGGAAAGGAGCAACACCTGTGGGAAAGTTATGAGTCTCTGCTGTAAAAATTAGATGATTAAGCTGCTTTTTTATCTCAAATCTACAAGAAGTCTCTGGATTTAGAGGCTTTAAGTAGTCTATTTTTGCACCATAAATTGCGCTTGAGTTATCCTTAAAAGCTATAATTGAATTCCTTGGATTTCTCTTAAGAGGCTCTTTTACAATCTCAAATAAAGTTTTTTTCGCAGGATTTCCGTCAATAAGCAGAAGGCCTCTAAAAAACCAGTGTCTTGAATGTTCGCTGTTTGACTGGGCAAGATCAAAGCATTCCACATCAGTAGGATTTCTCTTTAAACGGTTCCTAAAAAGCTTAAGATAAAAATCCATATCCCACTCATCCCATCCAAGTCCAAGCTCATTATTGATTCTTTCAAGAGCAACCCTTCCCTCTTCAAGAACTGGCACTATCCTTATTGGCTTTGGAATAATACCATGAGAAAAATCCCTCAGAGGTTTTGGATAGGGGCACTCTGTCATTCTGTCGTGAATGATATTTAAAAAATTATTTATGGGGAAATTATCAATCCTAGGAATTAATTTATATCTACGTGAACGCTCTATCCTTTTAATTTTCTTTATTCCGATACTATTAAATATTGATAAGGCACAGGTTGACCAGGCAGTGGAAAAATTAAGTCGTGGACCAACTTCAAAAAGCATACCCTCTTTATTATTAAGAAAACTTTTTGATGAAAAATATTGAGGCTCAAAAGTCTCCGAAAGAAGCCATCTTAAAATATTTTCCTCATCTAAGCTCAATTCCTCAGTAACAAGAATATTAAAACAAAACTCTGTCTCAATATCTTTAATTTTGTCTGAAAATTCAGATTGGACTTTCTTAAGGAGTTCTCTTTTTCTGTATTCTGATAAGGCGTTTTTTCTATAAAATCTTAAAATCACTCTCTTTTTTCCTTTATTATTAACTTACCCTCAGCCTCTGCAATTAAATTACCTTGAGAATCTTTTATTTTAGCTATTGCTTCAATTAGCTTTGATTTTACAAGATTTGCCTGGGCTTCTACAAGAATTTTTTCTTCAGGCTCAAGCGGCTTTTTAAATCTCACTTTTAATTCAGCTGTTACCGTGTTATAACCTAAGGAATTACCAGCATATACACAGGCTTCATCAAGAAGGGCGAAGATAATCCCTCCATGAATAATTCCGCTCCATCCTTGATATTCTTTCGATAAACTTAGTTCTGAATAAGCTTTACCTTCTCCATATTTGAATTGGGCTTTTAGCCCCACAGGATTTTGCTTACCACAGACAAAGCAATAATCCTCTGTCTTCATCATTTGTTCATCATCTCAAGAAACTCTTTATTAGATTTCGTACCCTTTAGTTTGCTTAGAAGAAATTCCATAGCCTCAATAGGACTAAGTGTGCTTAAAACTTTTCTCAAAATCCATACTTTATTGAGAACATCCGGTGGCAGGAGTAGTTCTTCCTTTCTTGTACCTGATGCACCAATATCAATACTTGGAAATATTCTTTTGTCTGCAAGCTTTCTGTCTAAATGGACTTCCATATTACCAGTTCCCTTAAATTCTTCAAAAATAACATCATCCATCCTACTACCCGTCTCTACGAGTGCTGTTGCAACAACTGTTATAGAACCACCTTCTTCAATATTTCTTGCTGTACCAAAAAATCTCTTGGGTCTTTGAAGGGCTGTTGCTTCAAGTCCTCCTGAAAGGACCTTTCCTGAAGCTGGCGTAATTGCATTATAGGCTCTTGCAAGTCTTGTCAGGCTATCAAGAAGAATAACTACATCAAAGCCTTCTTCCACAAGTCTTTTTGCTCTTTCAATAACCATTTCAGAAACCTGACAGTGTCTCTGAGCAGGTTCATCAAAGGTAGAGCTTATAATTTCAGCACCAGTAACCTGACGTTTCCAATCTGTTACCTCTTCAGGCCTTTCGTCAATAAGTAGAATCATTAGATATATTTCTTTATGATTTTTCTTGATTGCCTTTGCAATGGATTGAAGCAGCATAGTTTTACCTGTTCTTGGTGCAGCTACTATAAGACCACGCTGTCCTTTACCAACAGGTGTGAGCAAATCCATAACTCTCGTTGAGTAGTCTGTAGGATTGTATTCCAACTTAATTTTTTCAGTGGGATAATAGGGAGTAAGGTTATCGAAAAGAGGTCTTGTAATAGTTTCCTCCATATGTTTACCATTAATTGACTCTACTTTAAGCAGTGCGAAGTATCTCTCATTTTCCTTTGGTGGTCTTATCTGTCCTGTAATTAAATCACCTGTTCTGAGTCCAAACTTTCTAATCTGAGAGGGAGAGACATAAATATCGTCAGGGCTTGGAAGATAACTATAATCGGGACTTCTCAGGAAACCAAATCCTTCAGGAAGAATCTCTAAAACTCCAGAACCATAAACAGTTCCGATCTTTTCAATCTGACTCTGTAGGATTGCAAAAATTAAGTCTTGCTTTTTTAAAGATGTCGCATTTTCAATGTTAAGCTCATTTGCCATTTCAAGTAAATCAGGAATTTTCTTCTGTTTTAGCTCTGAAATAGAAATAGGAATATTATTGTTTTCCATAAGTTTTTACCTCAAAATTTGGATTTTTAGTAGGAAAATATTCACTTTTTTAAATTAGAGATATTCTAAATTTCCTTAGTAAAAATTTTATAACCCTTCAGGAGGGCAACCATTGACTTATTTAAGATTACAAAATCTGCAAAATTTTGTCAATACCCTCGTTTATTTTCATGGATTATCTGACTTCTTTGCATTAATTAGATAAAAAGATAGAGCAATGAGTAAAATACCGACAGCTAACAGTAAGAGATTGAACATGTTCCAGTTTTCTTGGCTTATAGAATATTTAAAAAAAGTTACTATAAGTACCATTATGATGACCTTCGCTATTTTATCTTTCAATTGATCGAGAGAGTGTATCATCAGAATTTTAGATGACTTAGTGTCTTCTTCTATCTGTTGTATCTTACTTATAAACAATTCATACAAACCTAATCCAAAAATTAATAAAACTGTAGCGATAAGGTAATTATCAATAGCACCTATTATTTTAGTTATAGATTCCTTCTGAAAATATTCAATATTGTTAATCTCAGAAAAAATGGCTTTCTTTATTAAAATAAAAATATCATAGGTGCCTAATAAAACAAGAAAAGTTGCGGCTAAAAGTGAAGATATGACAGCTAAAATAAGAATTAATCTGCTCTCCCATAGCAATCTTTCTAAAATTTGGATTAATAAAATTTCTATTTTTTTCATTTAGTTAATTTTATAGAAGTAAGATAAAAATAGCAATATACTCCCTTATAGCCTTTATAGAACCATTTAAAGCAGTAAATTTCGGTAGGATGCTATAAACCGAATATTCCTTCTGTCTTTTAAAATCTACAGGATAGGGAATAATCTCGAATTCCTTATTCTTAAAAAGCATAACTGCTCTCGGCATGTGATAGGCAGAAGTAATTAATAGAATTTTCTTAAATTTCAGTTGGTTACAAATATCAATAACATAACGAGCGTTTTCATCGGTGCTCCTACTTTTATTTTCTTCGATTATTTTTTTGTTTTCAACCCCCATTTTTCTTAGAATATCACCCATTAATCTGGCATCACTTGTTTTGTCCAATAATGAGCCTCCAGAGACTACAATAGGTTTATTTATCTCTTTAAAAACAAAATATCCTGCAATTAATCTATTGGCTGTATCCTCTTTTAGACTGTCTGAATTATAAGCTCCTCCTCCGAGAATAACAATGACATCAGCATTTTTATCTGTTGATATATTAAATCTTTTTTCCAAGGGATATAGTAATAAATCCTTACAAGGCTCTATAGATAGCAAGTAGAGCAGAAATCCTGAGAAGAAAGCAATAAATCTAATTATCTTGCTTTCCTTAGCTAAAAAGCCAATTAGAATAAATAGAATTATAAACACCCCTGGAGGAATTAAAAAAGAGGCTATTAATTTTTTCAAAAAAAACATAAAAAATTATAATTCAACTTGGCTTAATCTTACAAACTCAAGTTATAATTGAAAAATAATGCTAAATTTTACCTTATGAATAAAATGAAATCTACCGGAGTAAAATAATGGAACTAATTAGAACACCAAGAATAATGAGAGAGATAACAAAAGGGATAAAAGCAAAGTCAAAATCAATAGGTTTTGTTCCTACAATGGGAGCTTTACATGAAGGTCATCTCTCACTTATAAAAAGAGCCAAGGAAGAGAATGATAATACCATAGTTAGCATATTTGTTAATCCAACTCAATTTGCTCAGGGGGAGGATTTCGAAAAATATCCAAGAGACCTCGAGAGTGACTCTGAAAAACTAAAAAAAATAGGGATTGACTATTTATTCTACCCTGAAGTAAACATGCTCTATACAAGTGGATATTCTACCTTTGTAAATGTAGAAAATATTAGCAATAAGCTATGTGGTAAGTTCAGACCTGGACATTTTTCTGGTGTTGCAACTATTGTTTGTAAACTCTTTAACATTATAAATCCTAATCGAGCTTACTTTGGACAGAAAGATTATCAACAAACTTTGATTATAAAAAAAATGGTTGAGGATTTAAATTTTGATGTGGAAATAATTGTATGTCCTATAGTAAGAGAACCTAACGGATTAGCAATGAGTTCGAGGAATTCCTATCTTAATGATGAGGAACGGAAGGCTGCATCAATCATTTATAAATCTTTATTAGAAGGAGAAAAACTATTAAAAGCTAATATTAACCCAGCAGAAGTTACTCTTAAAATACAAGAGATATTGAAAAAGGAACCTCATGTAAGGGAAATACAATATGCAGGTGTTTTTGATCCCTTTACCCTTGATGAAGTGAATGAAAAAAGAGATAAATATCTAGTTGCAATAGCTGTAAAGATAGGTAATACAAGGCTTATTGATAATATCCTGATATAATTAAGCTAATCTTTAAATTTTTCTCTTATATCCAAGAATTGAGACAAATTATTAATGAAAATATCAAAAAGATTAGGGTCGAAATGATTACCCCTTCCTTTTTTCATAATATCAATAGATTGCTCCACTGTGAAGGCAGGCCTGTATACTCTATCTGAGGTCATAGCATCAAAGACGTCACAGATAGCAATTATTCTTGCATAAAGGTGAATGTCCTCGCCTTTGAGTCCACGATGATAACCTGAACCATCCCATTTTTCGTGATGCTGCTCAGCTATCACTTTGCCTGCTGACAATGTTATGAATCTTGGATCAGAACTAAGAATTTTTGCTCCTATTGTTGTGTGAAGTTTTATTACCTCAAATTCTTCCGGAGTAAGTGGTCCTGGTTTTTTCAATATATTATCTGGAATACCAATCTTACCCACATCATGTAAAGGTGAAGCGTATGAAAGGAGATTTTGTTCTTCTTCCGGTAAATCCAATAATTGTCCAAAAAGTCTTGCATAAGAACTTATTCTTCTGATATGAGCACCTGTTTCTTCATCCCTAAACTCGGAAATAATACCGAACTTAAGAACCATCTCATACTCTGCTTCCTTAGCCAGTTGAAGAGCTTCTCTTAGTTTCTTAGTTTTCCTCATCACCTCTTTTTGAAGAACTTCATTTATATCCTTTATAATGTCATTATATTTCTTTACCTTTAAATTATTTATAATTCTCAGTTTTAACTCCTCTGCATCGAAAGGTTTAGATATAAAATCAGAAGCCCCTAAGGATAAAGCTTTTTTTCTCTCATGCTCATCACCTGAAAGAACTATTATAGGTATACTAGAGGTTGCAGGATCTGATTTCATATATTCTATTACTTCTATTCCCGTCATGCTTGGCATTCTTATATCTAAAACCATTAGGTCTGGTAAATTATCTTTTAGAAGATTTACTGCCTGTAATCCATCCTCTGCGGTTAGAATAATTATATTAGAATCATCAGCAAAGACTGCACTGACAAGCTCAAGATTTATGGGTTCATCATCAACAACCAAAACCTTAGAGATTTCTTCAAACATGGTATGATATATTAACATAAATGATTGTAGTAATCCAAAGAGTAAATAAAGCTAATGTAAAAGTAAATGGGGAATTAATATCGGAGATTAAAAGAGGTATATTGATATTTTTAGGCATTGAAAAAGAAGACAATGAGAGGGATGCTGATTATATCATAAAAAAAATCAGTAACCTGAGAATTTTTGAAGATTCTTCATGTAAAATGAATCTTTCCATAAGAGATGTTGCTGGCGAAATCCTGGTGGTTTCAGAGTTTACTCTTGCAGGTGATTGTAAAAAAGGTAACAGACCATCTTTTGATAAGGCAATGCCACCAAAGGAAGCTGAAAATCTCTATAAATACTTTATAGAAAAACTTAAAAACACAGGCATCTCTGTTAAGGAAGGAGTTTTCAGAAGTTTCATGCATGTATCTCTTATAAATGAAGGCCCTGTAACCTTTATATTAAGTACGAGGTGAAATATGTTTGAAGCTCTTATTAAAAATCCCTATTTCAAAAAAGTAGTAAATTTTTTAAAAGAAAAGAAACTGTGTGAAGATGCTTATCTTGTTGGTGGCTCCGTGAGGGATTTACTTCTAAAGAGGGATTTGAAAGATCTTGACTTCGCAATAAAAGGAAATTCTTTAGAACTTGCAAAGGATTTTTCAAAAAAAATAGAAGGAACCTTTGTTCTTCTTGATGAAGCCTTCTCAATAGGTAGAGTAGTTAAAGACAATATAACAATTGATTTTTCTCAATTAAGAGGAGGTTCAATTGAGGCAGATTTGAGTGAAAGAGACTTTACAATTAACTCAATGGCATTAACTTTATCTCTTGAAAAATTTGTCGATCCCTTCGAAGGGCTAAAAGATATAAAAAATAAGGTTATCAGAATGGTCAATGAAGAAAATCTAAAAATAGACCCCTTAAGAATACTCAGAGCTTATAGATTTCAAGCTACCTTGACCTTTGAAATAGAAGATAACACTCGTGATAGCCTAAAAAGAAATGCCCATCTTATTAAAGTTACAGCGAGAGAAAGAATAAGAGAAGAACTCTGGAAAATATTATCTGTGGACAATTGCGCAAAGACCATTTCAATGATGATAGAAGATGGAATATTCAAAGCACTATTCAAAACTTCTGATTTATTGCCTTTAAATACAAATCTTCAAGCACTCATAATGATTGAAGAAATACTAAATAATCCAAAAAAAGTTTTTAAATACTATAAGACCCTCAGTTCAAATATTATCTGCTGCCTAAAATTTGCTGGATTATTCGGTTTTTATGCTCCCTCATTAATAAAACAGATTAAACCTTCAAAAAAGGAAGGAAGATTTGTGGAAAAATTAATTGAAGCCGGTGATAAAATTAAAAAAATAGAAACCCTTTTAGATAAGATTAGATTTTTAAGGAATTATGAAAATATTATTTATCCCACCCTCATATATGGTATAAGTACAGACCCCTTTCACTTGTCAAGGGCTTGGTTTTATAGAAAAATAGAGGACTTTCATAAGAAGGTTTATCTAAAAAACAAAAAAAAGCTTCCGATTCTGAAAGGGGAAGAAGTACTCTCTCTTGGGTTTGAACCTTCTCCTCTGGTCGGAGAAATAATTGAAAGAATAGAATCCCTTGTTTTAGCTGGAAAAATTCCTAATAAACAACAGGCAATAGAGGAGATAAAAAAGCGCTATCTTTTAAAAATATCTCCCCCATAACAATCGATAGCAACTATAACAGGAAAATCTTTTAGTAAAAGCTTTTTTATAGACTCTGTCCCCAGTTCAGGGAAAGCTATTTCTTCTGCTGAAACTATGTGTCTACTAAGCAGTGCTCCTGCTCCTCCTGTAGCAAGAAAGTATACTGCTTTGTATTTCTTAATCGCCTCTTTAACTTCCTCACTTCTTTGCCCTTTACCAATCATACCTTTAAGGCCAAGGGAAATTAGCAGTGGTGTATAAATATCCATTCTCGAAGATGTTGTAGGACCAGCTGAACCTATCGACCTTCCGGGAGGTGCAGGTGTTGGACCAACATAATATATAACTTGCCCTTTTAAATCAAAAGGAAGTGGTGCATTATTATTTATCAACTCTATAAGCCTTTTATGTGCCGCGTCTCTTGCTGTATAAACATAACCATTCATTCTCACTATATCACCTACTCTTAATCTCTTTACTAACTCATCAGTAAGAGGAGTTTCTATCATAATTTGACTCATATTTCAGCCTCCTTATGTCTTGCGGAATGGCACTGAATATTTACTGCAACTGGAAGAGATGCAATATGGCATGGAGCATATTCTACGTGAACAGCTAAAGCATTTGTTTTACCTCCAATACCCATAGGACCGATATTAAGAGAATTTATTTCCTCCAATAATTCTCTCTCAAGTTGAGCATAGGCAGGATTCTCGTTATGTTCTCCCATTTTCCGTAGAAGTGATTTCTTTGCTAAAATTGCACATTTTTCGAAGTTTCCTCCAATTCCTACTCCGACTATTATCGGTGGGCATGGATTACCTCCTGCATTTTTTACTGTTTCAATAACAAAATCTTTAACACCCTTCAATCCCTGTGCAGGCTTTAGCATTCTCAGAGCAGACATATTCTCACTGCCTGCTCCTTTTGGAGCAAGGACTATTCTAACTTTATCTCCCTTTATTGGTTCAAAATGCACTATACAGGGGGTATTATCTTTTGTATTTTTCCTTTCAAAAACAGGATCATCAACAACACTTGCTCTTAAATAACCTTCCTTTACAGCGAGACGAATACCTTCATTGAAGGCTTCCAGTAAGTCTCCATCTTCGTATGTTGCCTGAGTACCCCAATAAACAAAAAGAACTGCCACTCCTGTATCCTGACAGAGTGGAATCCTTTCTTCCAATGCTATCTTTTGATTTTCAATGAGTTGGCTTAATATCTCTTTTGAGATTCCTTTTTCTTTTTCATAGGCTTTAGTTAATACTCCTAAAACATCTTCTGGAAGTGAGACAACCGCTTCCATATAAAGTTTTTTCACTGTCTTTACAATTTCTTCTCTTTTTATCTTCCTCATATCTCAATTAGATACTTAATACCCTCCCCTCTTGATAGTTTTTCAAAAGCTATAGAAATATCAGAAAGGGAAAATTTACCTGTTATTAACTCTTTTAGTTTAAGTTTTTTTGATTTAATCAAATTAGCTGCTTCTGTTACATCCTCAGGATTGTAATGAAAAGCTCCTTTTAGAGTAATCTCATCGTAATGTATTCTGGCAGCATCATAGGATACTTCTGTTCCTGCTTTTAATCCTCCAAAAAGCAAAACAGTGCCACCTTTTCTAACAAGATAAATAGCCTTAAGCCATATCTCTTTTTGGCCTGTACATTCAACAACTTTATCATAGCCAAAACCCTCTGTAAAATCTAAGGGTTCTTCTCCAGAAGAATAAATTCTATCAGCACCTAAGCTTTCAGCTAAAGCAAGCTTATTTTTATTTCTTCCCATGACCGCCACGCTTACACCTATGCTCTTTAAAACCTGTAGGAAAAGAAGTCCAACAGGACCAGTGCCAATTAAAAGGATTTTATCTTCCTTTGAGGGAGATAGAACCTTCACACCATGGACTATACATGAGAGTGGTTCAAGAAAAGCGGCTTCTTCAAAATCGATTTCTTCTGGTTTATGAAACATGTTCTGTCTTACTACTCTGCTTTTCACCACCATATATTCGGAGAAAGCTCCGAGCATCATATCCCTTGTTAAGGTATCACAGAGATTGAAAAAACCCCTTTTACAATAAGCACAATTTCCACAGGGGGCTGTGTGAACAAGCATAACAGCATCACCTTTTTTAAAACCATTCACCCCTTGTCCGATTTGTTCAATTATTCCAGAAAATTCATGCCCAAAGGGTCCTGGCATAGGTATTAGTGGATGTCCTCTTAGATAAGCTTTTAAGTCTGTTCCACAGGTTAAAGCAGTTTTAACTCTTACAAGTACCTCGTCCTCTTTTATTGAAGGAATGGGCGTTTCAATAACCTCTATTTTACTGGGCTTAACTAAATAGGCGGCCTTCATTACCCATTATCCCTCTTAAGACTTTGTTCATAAAGTTCTTTTTTGCTCAAATTATAAAGTTCTGATACTATTTTAACTGCTTCTTTTCTGCCTTTACCCTTTTTCATGAGGTCTTTTACTTCTTTTAAGGCTTCTTCAAAGCTTCCTTCTTTTTCTTCTTCGCCTTCAATTACTATAACATACTCCCCAGCTATTTTTGATTCCTTAAGCTTATCCAATATCTCATCAAGAGTACCTCTTAAAATTTCTTCAAACATCTTGGTAAGTTCTCTTGCTACACAAGCCCGTCTATTTCCAAATACCTCAAGCATGTCATCAAGGGTTTGCAGTATCCTATGAGGTGCTTCATAGAAAACAAGGGTTCTCTTCTCAGCACTAAGTTCAAGCAATTTCTTTCTTCTCTGGGATTGCTTTACAGGGAGGAACCCCACAAAGATAAATTCTTCTGTGTTTAATCCAGAAATACTCAAAGCAGTAATTAGGGCAGTTGTTCCTGGCACAGGTACTATTTCAATGTCTTCCTCTATAGCCCTTGAAATAACAATTGCTCCAGGGTCTGATATTCCAGGTGTTCCCGCATCAGTTATCAATGCAACATTATGTCCACCTTTGACCTTATGAATTATATCTTCAGCTCTAACCTTTTCTTTTTCAGACCAGTAGCTTATAAGAGGTTTTTTTATTCCGTAGTGATTGAGAAGTTTGAGACTATGCTCTGTATCCTCACAGGCAATATAGTCAACCTTTTTTAGGGTTTCAAGGGCTCTTAAGGTAATGTCTTCAAGATTCCCTATGGGGGTGGAAACAATGTAGAGTCTGCCCTTTGGCATTTACTCCTCCTTAAAAAGCTGCCTTAGACGCCTGTCAGCTTTGATAACCTCTTCAACACTTTCCCCCGTGATGTCCCAACTGTATTCACCCTTCTTATCCCGATGAAGCTTGATTTTTATGGGTTTTTTAGGCTTTGCGTACTGAAGAGTTTTGTCCTTTGTAACTTGAATCGGAGTTTGTGTCTGAGTGAATGCATTATCTGTAAATAAAACAAATGTTAAAAGTATAAAAAATATCACAAATAGCTTTTTCATAAACCCTCCAATGATTAAATTCTAATTTATCCTTCAAATCTATTTGTAATCGGGAATCTCCAGTCTTTACCAAGGGATACAGGGGTAATTTTTATTCCAGGTGGTGCCTGTCTTCTCTTAAATTCTGCTTTTTTTACCATTCCTAAAACTTTACTAACAGTTTCCCTATCAAAACCCTGTTCAACTATCTCGTCTATACTCATACATTTTTCAATGTGCTTTTTAAGTATCTCATCCAGCACATCATACGGTGGAAGAGTATCCTGATCAGTTTGATTTGGTTTTAGCTCTGCTGAAGGCGGTTTTATAAAAACCCTCTCTGGAATCCGTCCCCTGGATGCCCATTTTGCTATTTTATAAACTTGTGTTTTATAAACATCCTTAATTACAGCGTATCCACCTGCCATGTCTCCATATAAAGTCGCATAACCAACAGCCATTTCTGATTTATTGCCTGTTGTTATCACAAGCCATCCAAACTTGTTTGAAAGTGCCATAAGAATATTACCACGAATTCTGCTTTGAATATTCTCTTCAGTTACATCCTCTGGTAAATCTTTGAAGGTATCAAAAAGATTTCCACGATACTCTTCAAAAATTTTATCAATGGAAATCTCAATTAACTCAATACCGAGTTTTTTTACAAGCTCGTATACATCTTCTCTGCTTTCCTGTGAAGTATACCTTGAGGGCATAAAAACTCCTACAACTCTATCACTCCCCAATGCCTCTACAGCAATCAATGCTACAAAAGAAGAGTCAATTCCTCCGCTCAAGCCAAGGCATACCTTTTTAAAACCATTTTTGTTAACATAATCTCTCAATCCTGTGACAAGAGCTTTAAAAATCTCCTCTTCTTCTGAAAGAGAATAAATATTACCATTAATTTTCCTAAAACTATCTTCTTTTCTTTTAAGAGGAATTTTTATTATTTCTGTGTCTTCAAAGATTTCTGTTTCCCACCTTATCTTAGGTTCACGCATCCTCGTCCTTGTCACTTCATCCATATCAAGTTCTAAAACTGTAATATCCTCTTCAAAAGCTTTAGCCATGGTAATTATTTCACCTGATGGTGAAATGGCAAGACTTCTTCCATCCATAACTATCTCATCCTGCCCTCCAACCATGTTTAAATAGGCGATATAAACTCCAAGGTCATAGGCTCTTGTTGATAACATTTTAAGTTTTCTTTGATATTTCTCAGCATAAAAGGGAGAAGCACTGATATTGATTATAAGCTCTGCACCAGTGGTTGCCTGAATAAGGCTCGGCAGCGAGGGATGAAATATATCTTCACATATATTAACAGCAAAAAAAACTCCATCACATTCATAAACAGGAGTTCTACTTCCAGGTTTAAAGTATCTCATCTCATCAAAAACACTGTAGTTAGGAAGATATATTTTGTCATAGTAATCTATAATCTTCTTATCAGCAATTATTACAGCTGAGTTGTAAAGGTCATCCCTTTTAGCAGGAAGCCCTAAGATTAGAATAAAATCCATAACATTCTTTGTAATCTCTTCTAATGCCCTCTCAGTCTTTTTTATAAATGATGGATAAAATAGCAAATCCTCTGGAGTATAGCCCGTTAATGCAAGCTCTGGGAAAACTATTATTTCTGCATTTTTTCTTTTTGCTTCTCCGATAAAGGAATTTATTTTTCCTAAATTACCCTCAATATCTCCAACTGTAGGGTTTATTTGACAAAGTGCTAATCTTAGGTTTCTCATATATTACATGTAGGGCAACATTTTATGGCATCAAAGGCATAGAGGATTCTTTTTTCCTTAGAATGTTTTTCTTCGCTATAAGGAATAAAACTTAAAGATGGTAAGAGTTTAAGTAAATCTTCTTTCCTTGGGAAATCCATAGTTTCTCTAACTTCACCTGATAAAATATCCACAATTCTTCCTTCCTGTCCGTCTGTAATGAAGGCATAGGGAATCTGATAGGGCTCAACAACCCTACAGAAAGATAGCATGAATCTCTGCCATGAATCTATTGAAGCGGGAGTACATTTGATAGCAAAGATAGTCTTGTCATTTAACCTTATAAGCAAATCAACAGAGGTAATAAATTTTTCCTTATCTGAAACAAGGACTTCATAATTTTTATTTATCTCAATATCACTAAGACTATAGCCTATACTGATTAGCTTTTCAACCATCAATCTTTGAATATACCCGATACTCTGTGTAAAAAGTTCTTCCTGTTCCTTAATGAGTTCTCCAATCAAAACCTCTCTCTCTTCAGGACTTTCTGGTGTTTTATTTAATGGAATTTCCATGCTTACCTCCTATGTTATTATTTTAAAATAATAAATTGATTTGCAAATAAAATTCAATAAAATAAATAAAGTCATAGGGAGTATGTTAAAATTTATAATAAAACTCGTAAGGAGGTATATATGTTTTTTGAAACATCTTTATTGACTCTTATAGTAATTGTATTCTTAGCCATTTACATCTTAAGTAGCGCTATCAAGATACTCAAAGAATACGAAAGAGGCGTTGTTTTCAGACTTGGTAGAGTAATTCCAGTGAAAGGTCCAGGGCTTGTCTTAATCTGGCCAGTTATTGATAAGATGGTCAAAGTTAGCTTAAGAATTGTCACAATGGATGTTCCAGCACAAGATATAATTACAAAAGATAATGTCTCTGTTAAGGTTAATGCAGTTGTCTATTTTAGACCAATTGATCCAATTAAAGCAGTTACAGCTGTTGAAGATTTCTACTATGCTACAAGCCAAATTGCTCAGACAACTCTCAGAAGCATTCTCGGACAAAGTGAACTTCAAGACCTACTTACAAATCGTGAACAGATAAATGCAGAACTTCAACAAGTTATTGACTCTCAAACAGAACCGTGGGGTATCAAAGTTACTGCTGTTGAGGTTAAAAACGTTGATCTTCCCCAGGAAATGTTAAGAGCAATGGCAAGGCAAGCTGAGGCAGAAAGAGAACGTAGGGCAAAAATTATTCATGCAGAAGGAGAACTTCAAGCAGCTGAAAAACTTACAGAAGCAGCAAGGATTATTTCTTCTGAACCTGCGGCACTACAGTTAAGATATCTTCAGACTCTAAAAGAGATTGCTTCTGAGAAAAATTCAACCATATTATTCCCCTTACCAATGGATTTAATATC
>FQKF010000211.1_pt1 | contig 21702 bp, 14 predicted proteins | sample 1504521 | NCBI WGS metagenome assembly FQKF01 (sample SAMEA4475357, study PRJEB15587) | soil metagenome | biome: Soil; feature: Field | place: India | collected 2015-03-11 | depth 0 m
GATGTGACCGGCTGAGGACAACCAGCCAGCCACATCACGCCGCGCAACAACCGGTGGATCAATTCCCCGCCTCGCCACGCGCAATCACCTCTATCTCGGCCAAACTCGCGCATGTCACCCCATCGACCCGCCCGCTGACGCGGTTGATCTCGACCCGCACGACGCGCACCCGCACATCGGCAAACTCGGCCCCGGCGCCAAAGGTCGTGAGCGGCCCAACTGTCTGCCGGGCAACCTCAATGGTTCCAGCTTCATCGCTAAAGAGGCGCACCGTCGCCTGATGCACTTGGAGATCGGTGTTGGGCGTGCTGCGCGGATTGTAGAGGCGCACCTGCCGCACCGTGACCGGTACCGGGAAGGTCAACGTCACCCACTGCCCGCTGGTTTGATTCGCAGCGCTCCGCCAATACTGCCACACTTCGCCTTTCATCACGCGCCGATCGGTGAGTCCGCTTACGTAGCGCGAGTCGAGCGCCGACGAGACCCTGATCGTTGCTCCCGGCGCCAGATTGCTCCACCGCGCTGCTTCATCGGTTGGCGGCACCGGTATCAGCGTATGGCCGGCGTGGCAACCAACGCAACGTTGCCGTTCTCCCGGACGGCCAAAATTCATTCCGGCCACATGAGCTGCACCATCCGGATCGGAACGCCTCCCCGTCAGCGGCACCGTCCCGTTTGGCCCGCGCAATTGCTCGAAGAGCGGCACATTCGCGGGTGCATTCGCGTGGCGCACCGACCCATCCGGTTGGACTACTAGCTCACCGAGCAGGATGGGCCAGTCGAGATTCGGAAATGATCCCGGACTCGTCCGCTGATGATCGATGAAAAAGCGGATGGTGCGGGCAGAGCCGACCGGCGGTGCGTTCACGATGTCCATATCGACCGGCCCGTTGGCATACACATTGAGCGCGTCAAAGATAAACGTGCCATCTTTGTCGTACGGCCCGGCTGCGGGAGGCGGCAAGAGGCTCGGCACTTGAGTAATGCGATCGGGAATGATTGGCGGCAACGAACGCGGAGCAAGGAAACGGGCTCGCACCTCGGCAGTGCCGGGGTTATCGTAGAGCAGGCGCAGGCCCGATCCATCGATCTGGGTTTGATACAGCCCATAGTCTTGACCAATGTCGCGCGCCAGCGACACTACCATCCAGTTGTTCGACACCTCGGGATCGGTCACGTACTGCCCTTTGAAAATGCCGAACGAGGTTGGATTCCGGGGGTTGACGTAGTCGAGGGTAAAGGTTGCAACCCCCATCAGGGGCGTATAACCGCCGGCGTCGCGACGGTAGCGGCGCAAACCGCCAAAGCCGGCAGCTTCCGTCATGTTGTACATCGGAAAATAGTTCGCAATCAGATCCCCCTCTGGCGTGAAAGCGCCACCGTAGACATGGTTGGCTTCTTCGTTGCGGAAGACGCCAGTCCACATCACCAACTCAGTCCCGTCTGGATTGATGGTAGCCGCCTGCCAAGCATTGCGAAACATAGTCTCGCCGCCAACCGGATTATTCCGGTTCGCCGTCAAGCCGTCGCGCTGAATATAGCCGCCATTGGGATCGGGAATGGTGGACATATCATTGACCGGGAAGCGGTGATTACGCCACCAGCGCGCATAGACGATTTTACCGGTGATTGGGTCGACCAGCGGCCGATCGGCACCATTGCGCTCTGACGTAATCCGGCGCACGTTGCTGCCATCAGCATTGACCACGAACAGGTTCGAGACGCGAACGCCACTATAATGGGCATAAGCAGGCCAGCGGGTCGAGGAGAAGACAATCCGGCCATCGGGCAACCACACCGGATCAGTATCGTCATAAGCGGCTAAACCGCCGGCTGCCGGGCCGAATTGGGTGAGATCAAGCCGTTGGTTAGAGGTCGTCACTTGGCGCAGACCGCTACCATCAGCCTTGATCGTGTAGATGCGCCAAGCCCCCGGATTAGTCAGCGCGCCTGACTCATACCTTCCCTGCGGGAGCCCAGCGAACACAATCGTCGTTCCGTCATACGAAACGTCCGGCGCATTGACATCGATCAGGTTGTAGGGCGCAGTGGAAGCGGGGTTGGCGCCGTCAATCAACACCCGCACGCGGCCATCGGGTTCCAGCACCATCAGCTTGCCCGGCGCCGCCACCGTAAACCGGCTATACGGGCCAACACCCGCCAAGCCCTTGGGCACATCCCAGTAGATACTGCCTTGGGGCATAATCTGCCGCGAGACAAATACGATCGGCGGCATCGTCTGCTTTGATACGAGCGGTAGATAGATCGCATAGGAAGAGCTTGCGACACTGTGCGCATCGCGCGCAAATAACGGGAGCGTAACAATGATCAGCGCAAGCGCCAGCACCCGAAATGCGCGCTGCCAGAACTGCCAACGTAACATTACAACCTCCTTAGGCGGGGCAGATGATGGGCGCGCAAGCGCTAGCCTCGACGCGAGATATCGAGCGGATAATGAGAGGCTTTCTTGCTGGCGTCATCTGGTCCCAGATCAGGCGAGCATAGGACTTGGTAACATTAGGTCTTGTCTAAACTGCCAGACGTAGGCCATTGCTAGTACAGAGCGGTAGCCAGCGGCGCAGACGTTAAGAGATGCGACATCTGATAACGATATTCATTGCTCACCACGCTGATGAATAGCAATCAAGCTATAGGAATGAAGACGCAAGATATGCTTATCATAATTGATCCATAGGCACGAAGCAGTAGCACCATAGTACTTTATTATTCTGCGCTAAGATAGGGAAACTATTTGCATAAAAATAAATCTCGACCGGATCGCATAACACCCGATCTTGAGAAGGCGCATTTAACCCATGCCTTAATAAACCAAACTAGTAAAAAGACACAGTAAACCAACACAAAAGCCAAATAAACAGTCATCCTTTCAAAATGACCAGAAAATCTTCGCAATTCACACAATCTACAGAGATATTCAAATATCAAGTACGGCTACCGCCCGCATCCCAGCAGGCGGAACACTTGCAGCAAGCAATGATGAGAAGAGCGGCATGTAAGAAAATCGCCCCAACCAATCACCTGTCGCGAGATGTCTTACACTAAGATGAACGCATTGTCACAATTTCTTTACTCCACTGTTAGCTGATCTTCAACCACAAGGTGTACTATAGCATTGTCATCGTAGCCTGCGACCTACTACGTGCTATAATCTAGTTGCAGCGCTAGGGGGGGCTCATGCGCGCTGTCTTTCTCGACCGCGATGGCGTCATTAATTACAACCGGCCAGACCACGTCAAAGATTGGTCGGAATTCCAATTTCTGCCGGGGGCGCTCACCGCGCTCCGTCTCCTAACCAATGCCGGTTTTCGCATCTTTGTCGTCACCAATCAAGCAGCGGTTGGGCGCGGATTGATGTCGGTTGAAACCCTTGAACAGATTCACGCCCGCTTGCGCGACATCGCCAGCTACCACGGCGCGCAGATTGACGACATTCGCTATTGCCCGCACCGGCCGGAAGAGCAATGCCATTGCCGGAAACCCCAACCGGGGATGCTTGAGGATCTCGCCACGCGGCACCGGATCAATTGCCGCATGGCGTACCTTGTTGGCGATGTGCTCAGTGATATTGCGGCAGGGCAGCGCATGGGATGCCAGACCATCCTTGTGAAGACAGGGCGTGGCGCTAGCGAATTACAGAAGCCGGAATTGCGGCGCTACCAACCGTCGTTCATCGCACCCGATCTGCTAGGCGCAGTGCGCTGGATGTTGACCGAAGAGGCGGTGAGTGCGCCATTTGCAACGCTACCGCTGCCCGGCGCATTTGTCTTGCCACAGTAATTAAGAGGAAGATATGGAGCGTTACGTACAGATTGCCGTTCGCAGCGCATTGGCGATGGGCCTCGCGATTGGCCTGAGCGGCTGTAGCATTGGCTCATTGGTTGGCGCGCCGACGCCGGAGCCATGGACGCCGCCGGACCCAACGCCAACCACGGTCGTGGCAGCGCCAACCGCCACTCCGGCGCCGCCACAGCTCCGCACGGTCGCCGTGGCGATCGGCGCCTTCAATGACCGGCGCGAACTGAGCGGGCAGGTCACACCGGTGCTTGAACGCGATCTCGCTTTCCGGCAGAGCGGCATTTTACGCAATCTGTACGTTGAAGTTGGCGCGCAAGTTGCCACTGGCCAGTTGCTGGCCGAGATCGATCTCGGCACCTTAGAAGATCAACTCCGCCAAGCGCGGATCAATGCCGAACAAGATCGACGCGCGATCGATCAGGCGACCGCGCGGGCGCAAATCGACGTGCGCGCTGCCGAAGTGGCGCTGGCCTCGGCCCGTGACCGGCTGAACGCATTGACCACTCCGCCTTCAGCGACTGCGATCGCCGAAGCGCGCGCCGCTCTGCAACGGGCCGAAGCTGCGCTGGCCCGCACCCGCAATGACGCTTCGGCGGTGAAGACGCGCGCCGAGCGGGCGCTGCTCGACCGGCAAGCCGAATTGCAACGGGCGCAAGACGCTTATCAGCAGGCCCGCGCCCGGCTCGAGGTTGAAAATACGCCCGAGGTGCGCGCGCTGGTCGATCAGGTGGCTACCGCCGTGCGGGCCGCGGAAAGCGCGGTCGCGCTAGCCCAGATCGAATACGACACCGCTCGCGGTAACGAAATTGCTGCCGTGCAAGCCGCCGAAGCCGATGTCGAATTAGCCCGCGCCCGGCTTGATCGCTTGCTGAATGGGCCTGATCAATTTGAAGTTACTGCTGCGCAGCGAGCTGTGCAACAGGCGCAGATCCAACTCGATGCTGCGCGCCAGCGGCTTACCCCCGATCCGCTGTTGGTCAAGAGTCTGGCTGCTTCGGAACTAGCCATCAAAGAGATCGAACGCCAGATCGAGGCGCGCCGGATCTATGCCCCCTTCGACGGCGCGATCACGGCGGTTGATGCCTTGGTAGGCTTTCCGGTGCAGGCCGAGGTTCCGGTGTTACGGCTGATGGATAACTCTGGCTTGCAAATTACGGTCAGCGGATTGAGCGCCGAAGATATTGAACGGATCCCTAATGGCGCGACAGTGAGCATCACGTTTGTGCGCTATCCCGGCCGCACCTTTACCGGCGTAGTGCGCAAGACGACGACGATGAACAACCCACTGCAAGCGCCAGAACTGCACATCACGTACAACGCCGGCGATCTCGCCCTTGTAGCTGGCGATCCGGCGCTGGTAACGATCGATTTCGGCCAACGTGAAGGTGTGCGCTGGCTGCCGATCGAAGCCATCCGGCGCGATGGCGGCCCGCACGTCCTAGTGCCAACCGAGAACGGCTCTCAACGAGTTGACGTGCAACTCGGGCTGATTGTCGATGGCAAAGTGGAGATTGTGAGCGGGCTGGAAGCGGGCGATCTGGTTATCTTGCCGGCATCCAGTTAAGAAGGAGCGCGTTCATGCTCACATGGAGCGACATCTGGTCATATATTCGCATCATGCTACGCTGGTGGTGGGTTGCCCTGCTCGCCGCTCTTCTCGCCGCCAGTGCTGCACTGATCTTTGCCATGCGCCAGCCTAATTACTACATCAGCAGGGTAACCCTGCGCGTTGGCGATACACTCTCAACTGCCGCGCCTGACCCGCAGATGATCGGTCAGACCAATACTGTAGCCAGCTTCTACGGGGAAATGGCCAAACGTGAGATTATTTTAGCCCCCGTGGCAGAAAAGCTCGGCTTGACCTTCCCATGGCCTGTGATCAGAGACTACATGCTGGCAACAAGCGTCAACCGGCAGGCTAGTTTACTGGAAATTACCATCACCGATACGAACCCCCAACGCGCGGCAGCGATTGCCAATGCCATTGCCACCGAACTGATCCAGTTTGGCCCGAACTCGCCTGAGAATGTGGCGGAGCAACGGAGCCTGCTGAATGAGCAGATTGATCGCGCGCAACGCGAGATTACGGCGCTTGATCGTCAGATTGAGCAGACGCGCGATCTGCTAGCGCAGGCCACCAGCGCCACCGATCTTCGCGAAGCGCGCAACCGGCTGCAAGAATTGGAACTGGCTCGCGATACGGCGCAAAATGCGTACGCCCAGTTGTTACGGCTGCAAAATACCAGCATGGTTAATAGTCTCTCGGTCTTTGAAGCGGCAAAAGTGCCGGGAGCACCCTTGCCGAACAAGCGCAACCTGACGGTGGCCGTGGCTGGATTGGCTGGGTTGTTGTTAGGACTGATGGCATCATTTGTGCTTGAAGCCATTGACACTCGCTGGCGCAATCATAATGACTTGCGCAGCCGGTTTGGCCTCAACTTCCTCGGCGCAGTGCCCGGCAAGCGACCATTGATTGGCTTGAGCGAAAAAGAAGCGCGCATGCGCGCTAGCGCCGTGAAAGAAGCCCACACCCAAATTGTGCTGGCCGGCTTGCCCCGCAATACCCGCATTTTGATGGTCAGCGGGCCGCGCCCTTCGCATGAACGGAGCGCGTTGGTCATTGATCTGGCGCATTGCTATACGCTATCGGGCTATCGGGTATTGCTGGTTGACGCCGAAACTGAGCAGGCTGCATTGAGCGAACTGTTTGGCAATCCTGAGGCGGTGCTGCAACCGATTATGATCGATGGCGAAGCGCAAGTGTGGTCGAGTTTGCGGGTCACGCCGATGAAGAACGTGTTGCTCTTGGCCCGCAATACCGGCGAAGATGGTCGTCCGTTGCCGCCATCGCAACCATGGCCGGCGTTGGTCGAGGGACTGCAACACGCTGCTGATATCTTAATTTTCGATGGCCCATCAACACTTAGCGGCGTTGAAGCTGCGCTGCTAGCGCCGATGGTTGATGGCGTGGTGCTAGCGCTCAAACCCGCTGAAGACAGCAGCCGCGACATCCAACAAAGTCTTAAGCGGCTGACGCTGAAACGCAACGATAGTGTGCTTGGCGCAGTGATGTTAACCGATGAACATACGTTGGCTGGGCAAACCGAGCGACCGCACTTGCTCTTGCCTAACCTCCGCCAGTTGTTGAGCGATATGCCGTTGCGGCTGCTTAATCCCGGCAAGGGGAAGCCAGAAACGACACCATCGGAAGAGCAGCCTGCCAATGCGCCAACATCCGATTCGACAGCGGACAATAACAGCTTTGTTCGCGCCGAACCGGTCGCTGCGCGCGTGATTGTGACCCCGCCGGTGCATGAACATCAAGCAGTCGTGGTGGAGCCATCTAGCGGCGAACAACACAGCAATGGGCTGAAGGAACGCGCCTTAGGCGCGACGGTGTGGACGGCAGTCTCGCAACAAACAGCGAAGCATGCCGCCAAGCCGCCAGCCGCAACATCGCCGGCCCGGCGACGCCCAATCGCCGGTCGCTGCCGGCGCACGTAACGCGCTATGCACTACTTGCAGCGACCTGTCACCCGACGAGCGTTTCTGACCAGCACCCTCGCCGCTGCAGGTCTCGGAGGCATCGTAGCCTATGGCGCCGAACAGTGGCCACTGCCTGCGCCAACCACATCGCCGTCGCCACCTGTTTCACTAGCGCCTGCCAACGGTTTTGCGCCATTGGCGTTGGTCGCCGATCCGGCGCCGCAGCCTGATTTCACGGCGTACCTCGGCGAGATCCTGCGTGTAGAAGGGTTTTTGGGCCTACGCCAGATCAGCTTGCGCCAACTGGATCACCCTATCACAGCCGCCGTTATTGTGTTAGGATCGACACCCCTCAATCTGGCTAGCCAAGGATGGCTGCGCCAATTTGTCAGCGCTGGCGGCGGCTTAGTCGCGATTCGCCCTGACCCGGCGTTAGCAGAGGTGTTGGGCGTCAGGTATCTCGGCGCCAGCCACATCGATGATACATGCTATCCGGCGCCGGCCACCGGCATCGCTGGGCCGCTCCAGATCCATACCGTGTATGACCGGGTTGAACTGCGCGGGGCGAAGGCGCTTGCGACGGCGAGCAATGGCGATCCGCTCGTAACCATCCATCGGTTTGGGCAGGGAGTCGCTGCGCTCTGGACGTTCGATCTAGCGCAGACGATTGCCCTCATCCGGCAGGGTAACCCGGCGTGGGCCAATCAGGAACGTGACCAGATGGAGGGAATGCGCGCCAGCGACCTCTTTGCGGGATGGATCAACCTTGAACGCATCGCCATCCCGCAAGCCGACGAGCATCAACGCTTGCTGAGCCGGGTCATTGACGAGATCAGCCCGCTGCCGCTCCCCCGGCTCTGGTATCTGCCCGACAATGCACCCAGTGCGATCATCGCCACCGGCGATGCCCACGGCAGCCGGGTGAGCCATATCGAACAGTTGTTGGCGATCGTCGAACGGCACGGCGGCACCGCTTCGATCTACTATACCCCGCCGCCAACGAACGCCAGCGGACGATTAGCGCGCAAGTTGCGCTGGACGCTCAGCCGAACGCCGCTGATCGGCTCGACGCTCGGCGGCGACGATCCGCTGCCGGGGCCGCATCATGTTGCCGCTTGGCGCGCCCGCGACCATGAATTCGGCATGCATCCGTATATCGAAGATGGGCTAGAAGAAGGCTATTACCGGCACTGGAGCGAATTTCTCAAGCTTGGCTACGGGCCGCTGCCGCCAACCGTGCGCACCCACCGCATTCTGTGGCACGGCTGGGTAGACAATGCCGTGGTACAAGCGCGGTACGGCATTCGCATGAATCTCGATCACTACCACAGCGGCCCGGCAGTGCGTAAACCTGACGGTACATGGACGATGGGGTATTTGAATGGCAGCGGCTTACCGCTGCGGTTTGTCGCCGAAGACGGCACGATCATCGATGTATATCAACAAGCTACCCATCTGGTCGATGAACATCTGATGCCAGTGTTTCAAACCGGGTATGATGTGGGACTTGACGGCGCAACCGCTGCCAATCAGACGATTGGACAAATTGCGGCCAGCATCGATCGCTACCCGGCCGCGTTAGGGCTGCAATGCCATGTCGATCCATTTTTGCTCGGCGATCCGATTGCCGGCGAAGTGGCGCGCTGGCTCGACACGACGCTGAGCTATGCCGCCGGCGCCAAAGCGCCCATCATCGCCGCCGAACGATGGCTGCGCTTCATTGAAGCGCGCAACGCCAGCGATCTCAGTAATATCGAATGGAACGGGCAACGACTACGAGGCACGATCACCATACCATCAGCACCCTTGCCACTCACGGTCTTGCTCCCAGATCAACACCGCAACACGCAGTTGCGCACAATCATGCTCGCGGATGGCGAAGCGGCCACGCAACGGCGTGAGATTGCCGGAAGGTCATATCGGGTGATCAGGCTAACCAGCGGACAACAACAGTTGATCGCCGACTACGCCTCGTGATACGTTCATCAGTAAAGAGAGCGATGGCATGAAGTTTCCACCACTGCAATCGATCGGCAAGTACCTCGGCCTCACGCTACTGAGCGGCAGTATTCTCGCCCTCCAAATCACCTTCACCCGTATCTTTTCGTTGATGATCTGGCATCACTTCACCTATATGGTGATCGGCATCGCCTTGCTCGGCGGCGGAGCAGCCGGAACGTTCCTTGCCGTGCGCCGTTGGGGGCCTGCCAAGCTCCAGCAGCGTCTCGGCACGTTGGCATTACTCTTCAGCCTTGCCAGCCTGAGCAATCTGATTGCGATCACTACCATCGCCATCGATCCACTGCGCACAGCGCAGCTCGGTTGGGCAATCATTGGCCTCGGCATCTATTTCATCTGCCTCTTCAGCACGTTCTTTACCGGCGGGCTAGTGATTGCCGCCATCTTTGGGCGCTGGGCCGGCGCTGCCCACCGGCTCTATTTTGCCGATATGCTGGGGGCAGGCATCGCCACAATGACGGTCTTGTTCGTGATCCAGACGATTGGCGGCCTAGCAGTGATTGCCCTGATCGGGTTGATCGGTGCGTTGGCGGCAGTGCTGCTCGGCTACGAAGCCAAACCACGCCAGCGTTGGCTGTTGCCGGCTATCATTGGCGCGGAAGCGCTGTTGTTGGTAGCACTGATCGCGCGGCCACCCACCCTCGCCGTACCCGGCTCGAAGGAGCTGGGTTGGGCGATGCAGACGCAAGGAACCGGCCCCGAATTCACCCGCTGGGATCCGGTTGGGCGGGTGGATGTGATGCCAGAAATCACTGTCACCGAACCGATGATTGTCGGTGCGGTCAGTTCAAGCTACCCGTTAGAAAACCGGCCAGAGCTGCCGCTGAAACTGGTAACGATTGATGGCACGTCGATGACCGGGATGTACCGGTTTGATGGCAGCGATGCTGATCTCGAACGGTTCCGCTTCCTCGACCACGCGGTGATCAGCGCCGCTTACCAGCTCGGCAACGAACACCCACGCACCTTGCTGATCGGGGTCGGCGGCGGGCTTGACATTCTGCTGGCCCGGCTCTACCGCGCCGAACAGATCACTGCCATTGAACTTAACCCGACGATCGTTAGTCTCTTACAAGATCGTTACGCCGACTACACTGGCCGGCTCGCTGAGCACCCCTCAACCGAGTTGATCGTCGTCGAAGGACGCAGTTTTCTCAGTCGCACAACCGAGCAATACGATATCATTCAAGGCATTGGCCTTGACAACTTGGCCGCATTGTCGGGCGGAGCCTACGTACTCGCCGAGTCATACCTCTATACGGTTGATTCGCTTGAACAAGCGTTGAACGCGCTCACCCCAAACGGCATCTTCTCGTGGACACGCGATGTCAACAGTCCGCCGCGCGAGATGCTGCGCTTAACCGGGCTAGCGGCGGAAGCGTTGCGCCGGATGGGGGTGAGTGATCCGGCGGCGCATATCGCGATCATCGCCAACGAGAGCGGGGTTAATGCCACGTTGCTGGTCAGCCGTTCGCCGTTCCAGCCGGAACAGATCGAACGGCTGCGCGCATGGGGTGCGGCGAACAACTTCACCATGCTGCACGACCCGTTGGTGCGGTTGGATACTCCTTTCGCCAGCTACCTGCATGCTGCTGATCCGCGAGCGTTTGAGCAGGCCTACCCATTCCAAATCTTCCCAGTGACCGATGACAACCCCTTCTTCTACAACTACTTCCGCTGGGAAAACCTGCACTTCGATCGCAGTTATGAAGGGCGGCTCAACCGTTTTCCGATCGGCAACCTGATTTTGTTGACTATGGCTAGCTTCGCGCTTGGCGCAGCGGTAGCATTCATCGTGTTACCGTTAGCGCGTTACCAGCGCGATGGGCTGCGCATGCCCGGCGCTATCGCTACGTTGGCCTACTTCAGCTTGCTTGGCGCCGCCTATATGTTCATTCAGATCGTGCTGATCCAGCGCTTTACGCTCTTTATTGGCTACCCGATCCATGCGACAACCACGACCATTGCTAGTATGCTGGCCTTTGCCGCATTGGGCAGTCTGTTAGGCAGCAAACGCATTAGAACCGCCAATGGGCTACGGATGGCGTTGATCGGTATTGCGGCGCTGACAGCGATCTATATCGTTGCCCTGCCGCCGATCTTCGCAATGTGGATGCACTGGCCTGATTTGGCGCGGATCGTCGCCAGCATCTTCATCATCGCGCCGCTAGCCACTATGCTCGGCATCCCTTTCCCAGCGGGCCTGCGCCAACTCAATACACGCGCACCGGGGCTGGTGGTCTGGGCATGGGGGATGAACGGCGTCTTCTCAGTGCTCGGATCAGTATTGGTGATCGTGGTCAGCATGGCGAGCAACTTCACCACTGCAATGCTGAGCGGCGCCGCCGGCTATGCGCTGGCGGCTATGGTCGGCGGTGCACTATGGAAGGTAACAGCGGGTGATCCGGCAACCGTCAGCGCAACAGCTAAAGCTACCGCTGACGCACCGGTGAAGCCAGTCACAAGATGATTACTGTCGGGAACGGAGCTGTTCACGATAAACAACGCTAGTTCGGTCGGGTGATGATAGCGCGCGGTAGTACAACTGCCGCACTCCATACCACAGGGTCACGAGCGCGCGGCAGTCCAACTGCCGCACTCCATGCAAAGGAGGATAACCATGCGCACTGCCAGCCTTGTCGCCGAAGCGCAGCCAACCATTGCCGAGCGCAGCGCCAGCAGTGCGCGCATTGTCGCGATCGATGCACTGCGCGGCGTAGCGCTGATCTTAATGGCGCTCGACCATAGCGCCTTCTTTGTAGGGGCCAGCCTGCAAGCCGAGTCGTATGGCGGCCAGCCGGTCGTGTTGCAAAGCGCCGCTTATTGGCTGAGCGGATTGCTTACCAATCTCGCCTCACCGATTTTCTTCTTTCTCGGTGGCTACAGCTTAGCGCTTTACGCTGCGGCGCAGGCGCGGCGCGGCCAGCCACCGCAAGCCGCCACCAGATTTATGCTCATCCGGGCGCTGGTCATTCTGGCGCTCGATCTGACGATCTGCTCGTGGTTCTGGAGCGGCGCTACGCCCTACGTCCACGTGTTGACCAGCATCGCTGCGGCAATGATCATTCTCGCCGGCTTGCGGCACTTCCTCACGCCACGTCACATTGGCATCGTTGCCATCATCACCTTGCTGATTCATCAAGCATGGATTGGCTTGATGGCGAGCGACCTCGCGGCAAATGCGCCGCAACCCTTTTGGCAAGCGTTCTGGCTGACCTACAGCTACGATACTAACCCAGCGATCGGCTTTGCCGTATTAGGGTGGGGGCCGCTGCTCTGGTTAGGCTATGCGCTAGGGCGCTGGCAAGAACACCCAGCCTTGCGCCAGCCGCGCAGTTGGGCACGGATTGGGTTCGGGTTGCTCATCCTCTGGCTCGTGCTGCGGCTCAGCGGCGGGTTTGGCGATCTCGGCGCGGTTGCTGCGATTGGTGACACCCCCGCCCACTGGCTGATCATGAGCAAAGCGCCCCCTAGCCTCAGCTACTTCGCCTTCAACCTCGGCATTGCGGCGCTGATACTGGCATGGGCGTATGCCACCCCGCACCTCTTCACAACCGGCTGGCTGCGCTGGCTGCCCTTGGTCGGGCAGGTCTCGCTCTTCTTCTACGTCACCCACATCATCATCTACCACCTCGTCGCTCTGATTATGAACCAGCTCTCACTGAGCGGGCCGCGCATCATCTGGGGCTATAGCGCGTGGTTGATCGGGCTGGCCGTGTTGGTGCCGCTTGGCTACTGGTACCGCCGGCAACGCAAGCGGTATCCGCGGGTGTTAAGCTATCTGTAAGGAAGCGCCTTGCGCCTTGCTTGCCAACGCGCGAAGAGATTGCGTCCGTACTGATCAGGGAATACTGGCTGTGCCATCATAGGGATTGCGGCAGCTTGGCGCCGCAATCCATATCCATCTCTACAGAAGGAGGTGTGTAGGCTGAACCGATATGACAATGGTGTCATCTAACCACTGCTGTTCGTTTAGCAGGCTGTCAGCCGACAGTGATAGGGTATAAACGATGAACAATCAATTGCCACGTACATTAATCATCGCAACCAATGCGCCGGCGCCGGGACTAGCGGCAGCGGTGCGTGATGGTAAACACCAGCGGGTTGATTACCTCGAACTATCAACCCGCTTTGGCAGCCGGCATATCGATTACGGCATCGTCCGTGCCAACCCGATACTACAACGGCTAGAGGAATGGCTCCGGATAGATTTGCGGTTGGCACGGCAGGTTGCGCAACTGGTGCGGCGCGAACGACACCAAGCGGTGATTAGTCTTTCCGAGCGGGTGGGGATACCATTGGCGCTCGTACTGCCCCGCAACGTGCGCCATCTGGTTATATTCCACCACGGTATGTCGGCGCATAAATTGCGTTTGATCAAGGGATTAGGTTTGCAATGGCGCTGGGATGTGGCCGCAGCGATTAGCCAAGCCGAGGCAGACGGAATGCAACAGGCGCTGAAGATGCCGGCAGAACGCGTAGTAGCCTTGCATACCCCGGTTGACACCAATTTCTACCGGCCACAACCGGTTACGCCGCTAGCCAGCGTTGTGCAGAGCCTTGGTCTCTCGCATCGCGACTACCCAACCTTGATTCGAGCAATGCGGCGGTTGCCACACATTCCTTGCCACCTGCGGGTCGGGAGTAGCTGGGTGAGCGGAAAAGCGGGACACGAAAACGAGACCCTGCCGGCCAACATCAGTCTGCAACCATTTGTGCCTCCGGATCGGTTACGCGATTGTTATCTAGAGAGCCGGATTGTCGTGGTGCCGATCAAGGCCAGCACCCAATGGAGCGCTGGCTGCACCTCGGTGCAAGCGGCGCAGGCGATGGGGCGACCAGTGATCGCTACCCACCGGCCGGGGTTGAGCGAATATGTGATTGAATGCGAAACGGCGCTGCTGGTTGAACCGGGCAATGCCGAACAGATGGCAGCGGCGATTGCCACCCTTTGGGATAATCCAGACCGCGCGGAAGCGATGGGGCAGGCCGGGCACCGGTTCATGGAAGAGAAGTTTACGATTGATCAGTGGTTGATGCGGGTGGAAGAGTTGGTGCAGCGGATGGTGGCCGAGCCTAAATCCAAACTATCCTTGATGATGGCAGGTAGATTGTTATGAGTACACTTGCCCGCACCGTACTGCGCAATTCAGTTGCCGGTATGATCGCACAGTTGGCGATCAAAATACTCTCGTTTGGCTTTTCAATTCTGATTGTACGCCAACTGGGTGCAACAGCTTTCGGCCAATACGCCGCGGTGATCGGCTTTGGCAGCGTCTTTCTGTTCATTGCCGATCTCGGTTTAGCGCCCTATACGGTGCGTGAAGTTGCTCGGTTACGGAGCGAACCGGATCATCTCGAGCGGATTCGCAATCTCTATGCCGATGTGCTCGGCCTGCGCATCATTCTGGCGTTAATTGCCGGGATCATGGTAGTCAGCGCCGCTATCGTCACCGAGCGGCCCCTCTTGATGATCGGCGCAATTGCCCTCAATGGGCTCACGCTGCTCATCTACGCCGTGCACGGCAGCAGTGAAGCGATATTAGCCGGCTACGAACGACTCGACCTCACTGCCGGTATGCAAGTTGTGAACCAATTGATCTTCGTGACGCTCGGCGGATTAGCACTTTGGCTCGGCTTTGGCTACTACGGGTTGATTATTGCCACCATGATCGGCGTAGCCACCATGACAACGCTAGTCGTTCGTTCACTATGGCGCTTGGGCATCCGTCCGGGGCATTGGCAACGAGATCGTTGGCTTCGCTTGTTGCGCGCTGCCTTTCCATTTGGGGTGATTGGGTTGACGCTCGGTCTGTCGTACCGGTTTGATACGGTTGTTCTGAACGTAAGCTTTGGCGATACCACTACCGGCTACTACAACGCAGCATACAATCTTATTTTTGCGCTGGTTACGCTCTCGAACGTGCTCAATACGGCGTTGTACCCTTCGCTATCACGGCAGGCCAAGCTCGATCCGGGCAATCTCCCGCGCATTTACGAACGTATTCTAAGCTATCTACTGATCGTGGCATTGCCGATTACCGCTGGCGGCTTTATTCTCGCCGAACCAATCGTGAAGCTGCTGTTTGGCGAAGCTTATGCAGCCAGCGCGCCATTACTCGCCTTACTCATCTGGACATTGCCGCTGATGTTCTTGACCGAATTTCTCGGTTATGTGGTTGTGATTGCCGACCGTGAGGCATTGGTAGCGCGTTCCATCATGGTCAGCAGCGCTGTCAATGTCGCGGCGAATCTTATCTTCACACCACGGTACGGCGCGCCGGCGGCAGCGATCATCACCGTCCTAACCGAAGCAGTGTTGGCGGGGCAATATGTTTGGCTGTTACGCGACCAACTACGCCTCATGCGCTGGCAACCGATTGGGCGGGCAGCGATTGCAGTGGGATTGATGGCTGTTGCGGTCTATGGGGCCCGCGAATGGCCGGTCTTGCTCGTCATTGCCGGTGGCGGCGCGATCTATGGCGGGTTACTGATAGGGCTACGGGTGATCGGTGGGGAAGAAGCTTCCTTTGTGCGCAATTTGCTGGCAGCGCGCCGGTAGGAGGAAGGCATCATGCGCGTATTGCTCGCTGTTCATCACTTCCCTCCCAAATATAGCGCCGGAGCTGAGTTGTACACGATGCAGCTGGCGCGCGAGTTATTGCGGCGTGGTCACGAGGCCGAAGTGGTCTGCGTCGAGATGCTCACGGCCACCCAACCCTTCGGGGTGCGGGCCGAACCTGATCGCTACGAAGGGATTCCGGTATGGCGCTTGCACCTTGGCCTGCGCGACGCGCCGGCCAACTGGAGCTATGCCAACCCAGCGATCGAGGCGTGGCTGCACGAACGGATGCGCGTCTGGCAACCGGACATACTTCACCTGCACAGCGGTTATCTCATCGGCGCCGGCGCAATCACGGCAGCGCATGCGCTGGGCATTGCCACCGTCGTAACGCTCCACGACTACTGGTTCCTTTGCCCACGCATCACCCTGTTGCGCGGTGATGGTTTGCTCTGCCAGCAACCACCAGACGATCCCGCCGAGTGCGCGTGGTGTTTGCAACTCGACCGGCGCCGCTACCGCGTGCCGGAACAGATCAGTGGCGGCTTGGCGGGGAGGGTATGGGTCAGGCTGGCCGGCAATGATGGAAGGGATGAACAACAGGCCCGGCGTGAGACGTTGCGAGTAGCGTTGGCGCAAGCTGATCTCATCATTTCGCCATCGCATTTTCTAGCCGGCTTGTTCGGCGCGCAACTGCCACAAGTCCAAGTAATACGGCCAGGCGTCGCTCGCGAACGATTGCGCAATATCCCACCTATCTGCTCCGGAGCGATCCTACGGCTCGGCTATATCGGCCAGATCGCGCCGCATAAAGGCGTGCATGTGCTCATTACCGCGCTGAAGAGCCTACCCCACAGCGATGTGACCGCTGAATTGACCATCTTCGGCAATACTGAGCAACACCCAGCGTATACCCGCTATCTGCGCCGGCTGATCGGCGACAACCCGCACATCCACCTAGCGGGCAAGTTTAGCCACGACCAATTGCCAACCGTCTTAAGTAACGTTGATGCGGTGGTCGTGCCATCGATCTGGTACGAGAACAGCCCGATAAGCATTATGGAGGCGCATGCCGCCAGACGACCGGTGATTACGTCGCGATTGGGCGGCATGGCCGAACTGGTACGTGATGGCGTTGATGGATTACACTTCACGCCGAACGACAGCCGCGATTTGGCCCGCCAGTTACAGCGGTTGCGGACGGAAAAGACCTTGTTAGAGCGATTACGGGATGGCATCCAACCACCGCCATCGATTGACGACGAAATGCAGACGTTGTTGGAACATTACACCGCGCTGCTCGAGCGGCGCGGCGCAATGCGAGAACGGGTTTGATGAAGCCGCGCGTCGCCATTATTGTGCTGACCTACAACGGCATTGCCGACACCTTGGCCTGCCTTGCTTCGCTCTACCGATTGGATTATCCCTCTGAGCGATACGCGGTCGTGGTGGTCGATAATGCGTCACACGATGGCACTCCGGCGCAAGTACGCAGTGCGTTCCCGCAAACGATTGTGATCGAGAATGGGGCAAACCTTGGCTTTGCCGCCGGCAACAACGTTGGCTTACGCTACGCGCAAACGCAGGGGTACGACTACGCGCTGTTGCTCAACAACGATACCGAAGTAGCGCCAGATATGCTCGAACGGCTGGTGGCCACCGCCGAGACTGACCCGCCAATCGCCGCCGTGGGACCGATCATCTACTACTACGACGCACCCCAGCGCATCTGGTCGGCAGGTGGCAGCATCGACTGGCGGCGCGGCATTTGCCGCATGGCTGGCGAAGCGGAGGATCACGGCCAGTATCCCGCCCGTGTAGTCGATTTCATCACCGGCTGCGCGATGTTGATCCGGGTGGCGGCACTAGCAAAGGTTGGCCTGCTCGACGAACGCTTCTTTATGTACTTTGAAGAGACCGAATGGTGTGTGCGAGCCACACGTGCCGGGTACTCTTGCTATTTCACGCCAGCAGCTAAAGTCTGGCATAAGATCCCGCTCAACGCCCGCTTTGACCGTGAATATCTCGCCTATTACATGACACGCAACCGGTTGCTCTTCTTGCGAGCCACGCGGGCTAACTGGCGCACGTGGCTCAATGCGCTCATTCTGCAAGACCTGCGCACCTACCTCAGTCTGTGGCTGCGCCCCAAGTGGCGGACACGCAAAGGCCGGATCGGGATGGGGTTGGGATGGTTCGATTTCTGGCGGGGACGGTTTGGGGCGGCGCCGGCGCCATATCATCGACAACTCGAGCTGGGCAATCATCGATCAGATGCACGATCATCGTCAAAGGATACGCTCTATGCGAATCGGACTTGATGTACGGTACTTATCCCATGGCTTAGTGGGTGGCGTGCGAAACTACGTCGCGCAATTTACGGAAACGCTGGTACGGGTTGCCGTTGAGCATGATATTGTGCTTTACGCTGACACAAAAGCGCCTTTCGAGTTACATCATCTACCAAACAACGTAACCGTTCGTTTATTGCCATGGCATGGGCCGCAGTCGAGTATCTATTACGATCTTTTTTTAAAAAAGTACATGCAGCAAGACAACCTAGACATCGCGCATTTTACTGGAAATTACGGCTTCGGCCCAAAAGGAAGCTATTGTGTGATCACGCTGCAAGATGAGATTAATCTATTGCCACTGAAAGAGATCATTGCTGGGCATAAAAAAACACCGCGGGTCATCGCCATGATGACATATCTCCATCTTATGACACGGGCAGCGGTGCAACAAGCCGATCTGATCATTACAGTATCAGAATATTCGCGCCAACAAATTATGCGCTATTCTGGTATTTCGCCGCAACGGATAGCAGCCGTCCATCATGCCTGTCCGCATGACATTCAACGCATTGAAGATCCCGCACTCTTACACGATGTCCGGCAACGCTTAAACCTCAACAAACCGTTTATTTTAGCAGAGGCATTAAAAAATCCGGGAGTCTTAGTCCGAGCTTGGCGACGATTACCACAGCCCATCCGTGACCAATACGAAATCATCTTCTTTTCCCGCTCGCCAGATGTATTACCGATCGTGCATGAGGCTATCCGGGCTGGCATTGCCCGCATGTTCGTGCGGCCACAACGTTCTGATCTTAGCGCGCTCTACACGATGGCGGCAGTCTTTGTCTTTCCATCGTGGATCGAAGGTTTTGGCATCCCGCTTGTAGAAGCAATGACCTGTGGCACACCCATTATCGCCTCCAATCGAGGGTCAATTCCTGAGGTAGTCGATCAAGCGGGATACATTATCGATGCGGAAGACGATCAAGCGCTTGCCCACTATCTGGTCGAACTCTTGACGAATCCTGATGCCGCTGAAACCTTACGCCAACGAGGATTTGCGCGCGTTAAGCAATTTTCTTGGACAAAAAACGCTCAGCGCGTCATCGAACTATACCATTCATTGCTCGCAACTCGCCCAAGCCAACCCAGAGCACACGTGCCTAAAGAAGGGTCTTTCTAAAATAGCATCACATGCGGCTAGCGTTAGATCCATATCGAGGACAATCCTATGCGCATCCTCATCCTCTCAACGTGGTGGCCTGAACCAGACGACAACGGCTCGCGCTTGCGAGCGATGGCGATTCTGCGCAGCTTAGCGGCCCGACACGAACTGCACCTGCTAGCTTTCAGCCAAGGGCCGGCTCCTGCGGTGCAAGCCAACGAGATCAGCCGGCTCTGTCGCACGTGGCAAGCCTTTGAGCGACCCGATCGGCCCTTAACCTTGAGCGACCGGTTAGGCAGCATCACCAGCCCGAAGCCGACGTCGGTGCGGGTGCGCTGGAGCAACGCCTTTGCTGAAGCAGTGGTGGCGGCGGCAATCCGCTGGAAACCCGATGTGGTGCTCGCTTTAGAGATCGATGTCGCCGCGTATGCCTGCCTCGTGCGCAATACGCCACTGGTATTGGAGGAATTGGAGCTCGCTTCCATCCTCGAAGATTATCGCCACCAATCGGGCTTGCGCCGGTTGCGAAGCTTGCTGACGGCTGCTCAGCATCGCCGCTACGTATCAACGATCTTACCGGCGTTTGCGGCTATTACCACCGTTTCCGAACGGGAAGCGGAACTTGCTCGCCAGATCGCCGGTTCACCCCCTCCGGTGATTACGGTCATTCCCAACGGGGTTGACAGTGCCGCTTGCGCCGCTTACGGCTACCGGCCCGAACCCGATACGCTGATCTATCCCGGTGCGCTCTCGTATAGCGCCAACTTCGACGCAGTCGATTACTTCCTGCGCACTATCTGGCCCTTGATCCGCGCCCGCCATCCCCAAGCTCGTTTCCGCATCACCGGACGAGTCACCGATGAGCAGCGCGCCGCGCTGCCGGACGTGCCGGGAGTTGAGTATACCGGCTACGTAGACGATATCCGTGACGTGATTGCGCGCCATGCGGTGGAAGTGACGCCGATTCGAGAGGGTGGCGGTACGCGGCTGAAGATTCTCGAAGCGCTCGCGTTAGGGGTGCCAGTGGTCAGCACCAGCAAAGGGGCGGAAGGGCTAGAACTGATTGACGGCAAACACTTGCTGGTGGCCGATACACCGATGGATTTCGCCCGCGCTACCAGCCATCTGCTCAACGACCCGCCGCTCGCCCGCCGGCTCGGCGAAACTGGACGGCAGGCGGTAGCCGCGCGCTACGACTGGCGCGTGATTGTGCCGCGCTTAAACGACGTACTGGAAGAAGTCGCCCAACCAAGGAAGCTCCGCTATGACATGGCCCGTGCCTGATATCAGCATCATTATTGTCAACTGGAACACCCGCCAACTTCTGCTCGACTGTCTAGCGGCGCTACCGGCGGCTGCCGCCGGCATCGAAACCGAGGTCTGGGTGGTTGACAACGGCTCGCGTGATGGCAGCGTCGCAGCGGTGGTCGCGGCCTTCCCCGACGTTTTCATCATTGCCAACCCCAACAACCGCGGTTTTGCCACTGCCAACAATCAGGCTATCCGGGCTTGCAGCGGGAGGTACGTCTTCCTGCTTAACAGCGACACCATTGCCCAACCTGAATCGATCACCCGGCTGGTGCGCTTCCTTGACGCTCACCCCGAAATTGGCGTCGTGGGGCCGCAATTGCTCAACGCGGATGGCTCCTTGCAGCCATCGTGGGCAACGTTCCCAAACCTGCTGACCGAACTGACCGGCAAAAAGATCCGGTGGCGGCGGCAGTATCCAACCAAAGACGGCTCAACGGCATACGCAACCGACTGGCTCGACGGCGCGGCGATACTCTTGCGGCGCGAGGTTGTGAAACAGGTCGGCTTGCTGGACGAAGCCTATTTTATGTATACAGAGGAAGTAGACTGGTGCTACCGGATCAAGCAGGCCGGCTGGCAGATCTGCTATCTTCCTTCATCCTCGATCATCCATTTCGGCGGCCAGAGCAGCAAACAAGCGGTCACGCGCATGAAGGCCGAACTGTACTTCAGCAAACTGCGCTTCTTCGCCAAGCACTACGGCCAAATCGCGGCCTTGCTGTTAGGGATCGGATTGCAAATCATCTTTTTCGGCAAGGTCACGATCGGCAGCATCTTGGTAGCCGCTGGCGGCGGCCACCATCCCACCGGTGAGCAATTTGTGCGCGATGGCGGCCTGCTGTGGGCAGCAATTGGGCGGCGGGTGCAGCAACCGGTAGCGCCGGAGCGGTTTTAAGGGCAGTGTTTCATAGCCCCCACCCCAGCCCTCCACCGCTGGGGGAGGGAGTAAAACCTCTCCTGCTGGGTTCAAGGGCGGACAAAGCATCTGATCCGAAACCCGGCCCTGAAGGGCCGGGCTGGGATTACGAAGCCCGCTGCGCGGGCTGCTT
>FQKF010030981.1_pt1 | contig 21655 bp, 15 predicted proteins | sample 1504521 | NCBI WGS metagenome assembly FQKF01 (sample SAMEA4475357, study PRJEB15587) | soil metagenome | biome: Soil; feature: Field | place: India | collected 2015-03-11 | depth 0 m
ACCAACAGCCGCCGCAAATCAGCATCACCGCGCCACCCGTGCTGACGTGCAGCACGCTGCAGGCTCCCCTTTCGGCAACGGTGACTAACGTACCTGCAGGTGCCATCAGCGCGCAATGGACAACCACCGACGGGCAGATTGTATCCGGCGCTCAAAGCCTGGCTCCTGTCGTAGCTGCTCCGGGTACCTATTGGCTGACTGTGCAAAACACCGCTAACGGCTGTACGACGAGCAGCACGACCCTAGTAGTACAGAACACTACACCTCCTACGGCACGTATCAGCCCGCCGCCATCCATCACCTGCGCACAAAAGCACATAGCGCTTAATGCGTCTGCTTCTTCAGGGCAGGGAACACTGTCTTATGCCTGGGCAGGCGGTCTTCTCCTTGGAGGCCAGGGTACACCGACGCCTTTAGCTGGTCAACCCGGCACCTACTCGCTGACGCTGACGGATGCCGCCAATGGCTGCACAGTCGCGGCCTCGGTCGTCGTGCCTGCCGACACGGCAGCACCCGTGCCTCGCATCGCTCCTACCCTACCCTTGACCTGCGAACGCCTGACAGTAACGCTCGATGCCTCTACCTCCTCGGGCCAGACACCGCTGTTGGCACAGTGGACGACCGTTAACGGCGCCATCGCCTCCGGCGCCAACACGCTGACGCCCAGTGCTAATGTGCCCGGCCTCTACACGCTGCTGCTGACCAACGGGCCTAACGGCTGCACAGCGACAGCCTCCGCTGCTGTACAAGAAGACCGCACACCGCCCAATGCCAACGCCGGCCCTGACCAGACGCTCTTCTGCCTGCAACCCGAAGCCACACTGACTGGCCAGAGCAACACAGCCGGCCCGCTGACCTTCCGCTGGACGGTCGTGCAGGGCGGTCCTCTCATCGGCGACTCCAATGTCGCCCAGACGACCACGCGCGCGCCCGGAACATACCGGCTCACTGTTGTCCGCCTTTCCAACGGCTGTGCAGATTCCGACGAAGTCCGCGTGGTGGAAATCAAGCCGCCCTCCTTTGAACCGCGCGTGGAACAGCCCAATTGCCGCCGCAACACAGGCAACGTTGCTTTTGTGGCTCTGGCAGGCGGCCAACCGCCGCTGCGCTATTCTATCAACGACGGACAGACCTACACTCCCTCGCCGCAATTCAGCGGCCTGGCACCCGGTCCTTATACGCTTGTAGTAAGCGATGCCCTGGGCTGCACCGCCTCTGCTACGATAGGTATTGACCCGCCATTTTTCCCAAAAATCTCTTTCTCCACAGTTGCACCTATCGATTTAGGCGACTCCATTCGATTGGAGCCTATGTTCAACCTGTCCGCCAGCCAGGTGGCCGACTGGCAATGGACGCCTGCCGACGGCCTTTCGTGCGACGACTGTCCAACCCCTTGGGCCAGCCCGCTGCACACAACGCGCTACCGCCTGCGCATCCTCGACCTAAACGGATGCCCTGCCGAGGCGCACGTGCTCGTGCCCGTCAGCCGACGCCGCCTGATATACGCGCCCAACATCTTTTCGCCTAATGGAGATGGGCAAAACGACCGCTTCACGCTTTACGGCAACCGGAGTGTGCTTTCCATCCGCTGGCTCCAAGTGTTCGACCGCTGGGGTAACTTAGTGTTCTCCGGGCAAGACCTCAAGCCTAACGACGAAAGCACGGGCTGGGACGGCTCGTTCCGCAGCCAGGCAGTCTTGCCCGGCGTGTACGTGTGGCAGGCCGTCGTGGTTTTTCTGGACGGCGTCGAGGAGGTCTTTGCCGGGGATGTTACGGTGACACGGTGATGCTCTAAGCAGACATTTAAATGGGCCTGGCGGTGCTTTAAGCTGAACAGAGCATTCTGATAGCGGAATCGAAGGCTGTGGCATTACGCTATAGCAGCCTGAATGCCGTTTTTTGAGCACTACTGCCTAAACACCCCTTTCGCCCCTACCTTTGCCCGAACTTTTTCTGGCTCAAAACCCACATCTACGCATGACCCAGATCCGCTCCCTTTTCTGGCTTTTCCCGTTGCTCCTCTTTTCGTGTCGTTCGGCCCAGACGGGCAGTGGTAAAGACGACGGCATCATTGAAATCGTCTTTTTGCACCTTAATGACGTGTACGAGATTTCGCCGCTTTCCGACGGCTCGGGCGGGCTGGTGCGAGTAGCGGCACTTCGGCAAAGCCTGAAGGCGAAAAATTCGAACACTTACACCATTCTGGCAGGGGATTTCATCAGTCCCTCCGTCATCGCTACGCTGCGCCACGAAGGCAAGCGCGTGCGCGGGCGGCACATTGTGGATGTGTTCAACACGCTGGGCATAGACGCTGTAACTTTTGGCAACCACGAGTTTGATTACGATTACGACGACCTACAGGCGCGCCTCAACGAGTCCAACTTCCTATGGTTAGGCACAAACCTGCGATTAGTTCAAGGCGACTCAGTGGTTGGGCCGTTTTTCAAACAACGTCCAAACGGCCAACGCGAAGCCTGTCCGGATTACCACATTGTCGAGTTCACCGACGCCGACGGCACGCGCCTGCGCGTAGGACTGTGGGGCGTAACGGTAACGGTAAACCAAAAGCCTTATGTGCGCTATGAAAACCCGCTCGATGCTGCCGAGCGTATATCTAAGACCTTGCGCAGCAAATGCGATGTTCAGGTGGGGCTGACGCACTTAGACATCGAAGACGACCTCAAACTGGCTGCCCGCCTGCCCGATGTGCCGCTCCTCATGGGTGGCCACGACCACGACAACATGCTGCACCGCGTGGGCCGCACCACAGTGGCCAAAGCCGATGCCAACGCCCGTACCGTCTATGTGCATCGCCTGCGCTACGACAAACGTCGTGGAAAAGCCCAGGTGCGCTCCGAATTGCGCCGCATAGACGAGCGCATCCCGCCCGAACCCACCACGGCTGCCGTAGTAGCCAAATGGGAAAGAATCAAAGAAGAGGCGCTCCAAAACGCCGGCTTCGACGCGAAAGCACAGGTGACGATACTGAAAGCACCGCTGGACTGCCGCGAAGCGTTCATCCGCCATCAGCAGGCGCCCGTAGGGCAAATTATCCTAAACGCCATGCTGGCTGCCGCGCGCGAAAAACCCGACTGTGCTCTGCTCAACAGCGGCTCCATCCGCGTAGACGACGTGCTGAACGGCCTCATCACCGAACTCGACGTCGTGCGCATGCTGCCCTTCGGCGGCGGCATCAGCGAGGTGGAAATGCGCGGCGCCCTGCTGCAACGCACGCTCGACGCTAGCCTACGCAACAAGGGCAAGGGAGGCTATCTGCAATTAGCCCACATCGTTCGCGACGAAGCCGCAAGTCGCTGGCTTGTGCTTGGCCAACCACTTGACCCGGCGCGCACCTACCGGATTGTGCTGCCCGACTTCCTGCTGACTGGCCAAGAAACCAACATGGACTTTCTGAAAGCCGACGGAAACCCAGACATCCTGCGTGTACACAAACCCACCACAAACGACAAAACCGACCTGCGCAACGATATCCGTCATGCGCTGATTCGCTACTGGCGAGGGCAGTAAAAACTTATGGCAAACCAGGCCATGGAAATGCAGACAGTCGGAGGAATAACAGGAACAGGCCTTATCCGTGTTACACCAAAACCCGAAGGTCATACTCGCCTCAACTCTGCCATTGCCGAGGCAAATCCCAGGGTTTACCCTACAGCCCCGCTGTATGTGCTACCTTTGCGGCCGAAATGACGGTCGTACTGCGAAAAATCTGGGCGGTTTACGCCATTACGCTTTTTCTGTTGCTCATGCTGGTGCTGGGCGTACCAGTGTTGCTGATGAACATGGCCCTGACGCCTGGTGAGCGTGCTTTGCGCCGCAATGTACGGTTTTTGCATCATGTTTATACACCTATTTACCTGGCACTCATTGGCATACGTCTTTGGGTGGAAGGGCGAGCGCACCTGTCGCCGGAAGGTTCCTACGTCCTTGTGAGCAATCACGTATCGGCGCTGGATTTCATCGTTAACGCACGTGCCTATCCAGGAGTCTTTCAGTTTCTGGCCAAACGGGAGTTGCATCGCGTGCCGGTGTTCGGTTGGGTGGTCAAGAAAATGTGCCTTTCGGTGGATCGAAGTGATCCGGCCAGCCGGGCGCGCAGTGTAGCGCTGTTGCAGGAGCGTCTGGCGCAGGGTTGGAGCATCTTTGTGTATCCAGAAGGGCGCCGCAACCGCACCGCTGAGCCATTGGGGCCATTTTACGACGGCGCTTTCCGGGTAGCCATTCAAACCCAGGCGCCTATTGCCGTGCAAACGCTGACCAACATGCGAGAAATCTGTGGAAAGGCTGACGGGTTGGACTTGCGTCCGGGTACTGTCCGCATCGTTTGGAGCAAGCCCATTGAAACGGCTGGCATGACTTTGGACGACCTCCCTCGCCTGCGCGAACAGGTACGTCAGACAATGCTGGCCCACCTGAACACCTTTCCATCAGCATCCTCCTTTGCGACAACAGGGTGACCCGGCCATAGCCCCTCTATACCCTATTTCACTTCTCACTTTTCACTTTTCGTTTTCCATATCCTTATCGTGAAGTACAAAAATAACATCTTAGAAACCATCGGCAATACGCCCTTGGTCAGGCTCAATCGGGTTGTGGCTGACGTGCCGGCTTTAGTGCTGGCCAAAGTGGAGACCTTCAACCCGGGCCATTCCATCAAAGACCGCATGGCCCTCAAAATGATTGACGATGCCGAAGCACAAGGGCTGCTCAAGCCAGGCGGCACCATCATCGAATGCACTAGTGGCAATACGGGCATGGGCCTGGCGCTGGTGGCTTGTGTGCGCGGTTATCGGGCCATCTTTACCACTACCGACAAGCAAAGCAAGGAAAAGATAGACATCCTCAAGGCCATGGGAGCCGAGGTCATCGTGTGCCCTACCAACGTGGAGCCGGACGACCCACGCTCATACTACTCGGTGGCGCGCCGGCTGAGCCAGGAAATTCCGAACTCCTTTTGGTGCAACCAGTACGACAACCTCTCGAACCGGCAGGCGCACTACGAAACCACTGGACCGGAAATCTGGGACCAGACCGACGGAAAGGTTACGCACATCGTCGTGGGCGTAGGCACGGGCGGCACAGTGTCGGGGGTGGCCCGATACCTCAAGGAGCACAACCCCAAGGTGCAGATTTGGGGCGCCGACACCTATGGCTCGGTGTTCAAGAAGTATCACGAAACAGGCGTCTTCGACCCCAAAGAGATTTACCCGTATATCACCGAAGGCATCGGCGAAGATATCCTGCCAGCCAATGTGGATTTTTCGCTGATAGATCGCTTTGAGAAAGTAACTGACAAGGACGCCGCCATCTGGGCGCGGCGGCTGGCGCGCGAGGAAGGGCTGCTGCTGGGCTATTCGGCCGGTAGCGCTATCGGTGCTCTTTGGCAGCTGCGCCACCAGCTGACCAAAGACGACGTCGTGGTAGTCATTTTCCACGACCACGGCAGCCGCTATGTGGGTAAAATCTACAACGATGAATGGATGCGCCAGCGCGGATTCTTGGAAGATGAACTCAAAGTAGCCGATGTCATTGCCTACAAAAAAGACCGCCACTTCTATGCGGTTCAGAAAACCGACACCCTTCAGGCGGCTTTTCAGCAGATGAAAACGCACGACATCAGCCAGCTGCCGGTGCTGGAAGGCGACGCTATTGTCGGTGTCATCACTGAGCGGCAAGTGCTGCGCCTGCTGCTTCAGAACCCCCTGGAAAACAGCCAGAAACCCGTGTCGGAATTTATGGAAGAGCCGCTACCGACGGTTGCCGACGATGTGCCTATCAGCCAGCTGAGCCGTTACTTCAACAAGACCGTGCCGGCCGTCGTGGCCCGAGACCGCTCTGGCGGCGTGCACGTAATTACGCCTTACGACCTGATACAGAGCCTTTAACGACGCATGACCAACCTGGCCCTTTTCGCCTCCGGGACGGGGAGCAATGCCCGCCGCATCGCCGACTTCTTTGCGCACAGTGACTGTGCGCGCGTGCGGCTGTTGGTCTCCAACAAACCCGATGCGCCGGCGCTGGACATGGCACGCGAACGCGGCATTGCCACACTGGTGATAGGGCGTTCATATTTCTACGAAAGCGACCACATCCTTTCGGTGCTGGACGAATATGGCATTGGCTTCATTGCTCTGGCAGGCTTTTTATGGCTCATTCCGCCCTACCTGGTGCAGGCATATTGGCGGCGCATGGTCAATATTCATCCGGCCCTATTGCCCGCCTATGGGGGCAAGGGCATGTACGGGGTGCGCGTGCACGAGGCTGTTAAGGCAGCCGGCGAGCGCGAGACAGGTATTACCATTCACTACGTCAACGAGCGCTACGACGAAGGCGATATCATTTTTCAGGCTCGTTGCCCCATCGCACCCGGCGATACACCTGCCGACATTGCGCGCAACGTACAGGCGCTGGAGCACGAGCATTTCCCGCGTGTCCTAGAGCGCCTGATTTGCCCTAAACCCGACGACAATACCACTGCATGACGCTTCGAGATGCCCTGCAACTCATCCGCTTCGAGCACTGGGTCAAGAACCTGTTTGTGTTTCTGCCCGCCTTCTTTGCGGCGCGGCTGACGGAGTGGGATTTCCTGCAGAATGCTTTGCTAGCCTTCGCAGCTTTCTCCGCTGTCTCTTCCGGCGTCTATGTCCTGAACGACTGGGTGGACGCTCCGCAAGACCGCAACCACCCAGACAAACAAAACCGGCCCATCGCTCGCGGGGCTATTCGCAGGCGCGAAGCTTTCTTCCTGTTGGCGATTACATTGGCTACAGGCTTTGCACTGGCGGCCTTCCTGAACTCAACGGTACTGCTCATTTGCGCCCTGTATGCGGGCATCAATGCGCTCTACACTTTCGCGCTCAAGCACATCGCCATTGTGGACATTAGCCTCATCGGCACGGGCTTTCTGCTGCGCGTGCTAGCTGGTGGCGCTGCCACGGGCATCGAGGTATCGCACTGGCTCATCGTGATGACCTTCCTGCTGGCGCTCATTCTGGGCTTAGCCAAACGCCGGGGCGAGTACGTGGTAGCTGTGCGCGGGCACAGATTTCGAAGAGCGCTAGAAGGTTACAACTTGCCGTTTTTAGACGCTGCCATGGTGGTGTGCTCGACAGTCGCCATTGTAGCATACTTGATGTACTGTTTTTCGCCAGAAGTAACCGAACGCATCGGTAGTGACCGCATTTATTATACGGCCTTCTTCGTCATCACGGGCATCCTGCGTTACTTACAGCTGACGCTGGTCTTTGGCCGTACCGAGTCACCTACGCGTGCCTTGCTCCGCGACACTTTCCTGCAATGGACGCTGCTGGGGTGGATTGGCGCTTTTATTTGGCTGCTGTATCTGGACTAGCTACTGCTCTTTGGGCCAGTTGCGGGCCACAAGGTTGCCCAACTGCTCGCCGCTGACTAAGCCTGCCTCCGCAATGTCGCGCAAGTGATGGCCGGCATAAAAGCGCGCCATACCGGCCTCGCGAGCAGCCTCGCGAAACGAGGCATAGGAACGCCCGTTGAACTGAAAGGGCACGCGCTCGCCGAGCCATTGCGACAACACTGCTGCCGCTGCCGCCACGACCAGTCCATGCTCACGCGAGCAGGTTTCGGCGGCATTGCCTATTGGCAGAGGCTGCCAGTCCGGGTCGAACACCTGGTGAATAGCCGATTGCGGACTGTTGCGCACATACTGGCGGCTTTCGCGAGCACACTGAGTGTAGGCGTCGGCCATGGCGATACTCGTTGCCGTCAGTATGCGAAGCGTCGGGGCAAATGGCAGGCGTTGCTGCGCACAAACGGCACTGGCAATGCCCAGCCACTGAGCCGACGGCGGCTGCCCCTGTAGCCAGAATTCAACCTGCTGGCGGCGCTCCTGCGTTGCATTGGTGCCGCCGCGCTCAAACACCTCGCGCACAAACATGCGGTAACGGCTGCCCTCGCGCAGGTCTTCGGGCGTCGGGTTGGCCCAGCCCAGCATAGCCAGGTCCTGGCCTTTGAGCAATAGCAGGCGCTGCTGCTGGCCTACCTGAGCGTACAGGGCCATTGTCCGTGCGATGTCCTGTGCTGCCCTGCGCGAGTGTGTGATGTACTGAGTCGGCAAACCGCGCTGCAAAAATAGGTCTTCCAGCTCCTGTTGCTTTTGGATTAGAGAGGCCTGTGCGGGAGTCAGCCCTTTGGCCGTCTCCAAGGCCGCCCACAGCGCGGCAAAGGGATGAAACACCGAGTCAGCGGGCGCAAAGGCCAGCATGGCCGGCATATCGCTGATGACGCCGCGCAGTGATGGCGTGCGAATGGAATAGCGAGCCATTGTCTCATACGCCGCCGTAAGCGCGTAGGCGTGGCTTTGTGCTATTGCAGAAGGTGGCAGGGCGCTCGCTATTGCAGCGTCGGTCAGGGCTTGAAGCACCTGCGGCAATTGCTCTTCAGCCAGCTGCCGCAGGGGAACCCACTGTTCCATTTGCTGCTCCACGGCGGCGCGCGGTGGCTGTTCTTTTTCCCGATAGCGGTCCTTGGACTTGCTCTTGTTCGATTGTTGGGCAAAAACGGCACTGAAGGCCAGTAACACAGTAGAGAACAGCAAAAAGGTTCTTTTCCAGGCGGAAGACATACGTAACCGTTGTTTTGATGATGAAAGGCAATGCTGTTGGCCCATGGGCTAACAGCGATTAGGTCGTCAGCGCATAAGCGAACGACGAGCGCGGCTGACCTATTGCCCGAACCCGTGAGGACGACCGCCAGGGCATTACTCCCGCGCTCTCAGTATCCTCGCCGGATTGCCCACTACCACCATATTGGGCGGCACATCGTGGCGCACTACGGCGCCCGCACCTACCACGGCACCTGCGCCAATGCGCACGCGCGGGAGCACTACGGCGCCCGTGTAGATATCGGCGTTTTCGCCCACGTGCACCAGGCCGGCCAGTACAGCGCCCGGGCCAACGGAGGCTCCGTCTTCGAGCACGCATTCGTGGTCAATGGAGGCGCGGGTGTTGACTAAGCAGCAGCGCCCCAGGCGTGCATCCACGCACACGGTAGCGCTGGCATATACCTGGCTGCCTTCGCCTACTTCGGCGTTGTCGGCTATGAAAGCCGTGCGATGGAGGGCAACGATGGGCTTCAGACCACGCGCCCGAATCTGCTCGTGCAGTTGCCGGCGCACTGCTCCGTGTCCCGGCCCGAGGCTGACGATAAAATGCGGCGGTTGGGCCGCAATGTGCGGCTGTTGGGTCCACCGGACGAACGACTCCCAATCGCCTAGATGCGGGATGCCGCGGTACTCGGGTGCAATGTGAGGGTTGTTGTCAAAATAGCCGGTGATGCGATACTGCTTGCGCAACAGTTCGCACAGGACTTTGAAGTTGCCCGTGCCACCCCAGACGATAAGTTCAGGCAACATGGACTTCGCTGAAGGAGTGGATGCCCTCAAGCACGTAGTCCACCTCTTCGTCCGTCAGGTCGGCGTGCAGAGGCAGCGTGATGAAGCGGTTGTGTTCGGCCTCTATGTAGGGGCAGTTGTGGCCCCAGGGAGCGAAGAGCGGCTGTAGGCTTAGTGGTGTGTAGTGGCAGCCGGTGGCGATGCCGCGGCTTTTTAAGTGGATCATTAGGTCGTCGCGCTGGGCGGCTCGAATGCCGAACATCTGGTAGCCATACGTCTCGGGCTCGAAAGGCAGCAACGGCTCTACGCCAGGAATACCCTGAAGGCCGTTCAAATAGCGCCGAATGATTTGGGAGCGGCGCTGGTTCATGGCCGGCAGCTTCTTCAGTTGGGCCAGGCCAATGGCTGCGGCCAAGTCGTTCATGTTATACTTGTAGCCCAGCACCGCGATTTCATAGAACCAGTGCATGGCATCGCGGTTGGCTGTTACGTAGGCCTGGGCGGTTTTCCAGTTGTCCTTATCGATGCCGACCCAGCGCATGGCGCGCACGTCGCGGAACAGTTCGGGATCGTTGGTAACCATCATGCCGCCGTCGCCGGTAGTCATCAGTTTTTTCTCTTCAAAAGAGTAGCAGCCGATATCGCCCCACAGGCCGAGCATCTGGCCTTTGTACATAGCGCCTGCGGTATGGGCGCAGTCCTCGATGATTTTCAGGCCGCGCTCGCGCGCCCAGGGCACTAAGCGCTCCATGGGCACTGGATGCCCGGCATAGTGCACAGGCATGACGGCCACGCAGTCGGCATCGTATTTGCGATCGAGGTCTTCCAGGTCCATGCCCAAAGCAACCGGGTCGCTGTCCACAAACACCGGCTGGAGGCGATTGTATAGCGCTGCAGAGGCTGTAGCGGAGAAGGTTAGCGATGGAACGAGCACTTTCTTGCCTTCGGGAAAGCGAAACACCGCCAGAGCTAAATGCAGGGCTGCAGTGGCCGAATTGACGCCCACAGCAGCAGCGGCGCCGGTGAATTTTTGCCATTCGGCTTCAAACTGGCTGACGTTGGGGCCTAAGCCAATCCACGAGCGCTCGAAAGCTTCGCGGATCATCTGGAGTTCTTCTTCGCCCACGGAGGGCTTGAATAGACGGACGTTCATAGTAAGTGGGTAGTGTGAAAAAAGGCTCAACCGTTGAAAAGGCCACTCATACGGCGACCATGCTGTGCAACAAAGGTTTGCCATGTCCAGTTGTGCCGGTCTTTTTCCGACAGGAACGGCTCGGCTTCCGGCCAGGCGATATTGAGCGTGGGGTCGGACCACAGGAGGCCGCCTTCGTGTTCGTGGCTGTATGGGCTGTCCACTTTGTAGAGCACTTCGCTTTCGTCGGTCAGGGTGCAAAAACCGTGCGCAAAACCGCGCGGGATGAGAATCATGCAGCAATTGTCTTCCGAAAGCTCGATGGCATCCCACTGCCCATGGGTGGGCGACTCCGGGCGCAAATCCACAAACACGTCGAACACCGCTCCGCGTACGCAACGCACTAATTTGGTTTCGGCGTAGGGCGGAAACTGGAAGTGCAACCCGCGCAGGATACCGCGCCGCTCGCTGCGCGAGTGGTTTTCCTGTACCCACGGCCGATGCAGCCCGGCCCGCTCAAAGAGCGCTACATCATAGGCGCGCATGAAAAAGCCGCGCGCGTCGCGCAATGGCGACAGTCGAATTTCCCAAACTCCCGGCAAGCGGCGTTGTACGAATTCCATGACAGTTGACACTGGTTTGGGCAGGCGAAATGGCTTGCCGTAACAAAGGTAGGGCGGCCCAACAGGCATTTGCCCAGCGAAAAAGCCCATTTCGACGCCTATGCGGCGTTTGAACGGATTTCTTAACACAGCCCTGAAACGTGGGCCACACTTTTGCCCATTCAAAACCGCTGTAAAGGTTACTAACTATGTTTTTTACTAAAAGGAAAATCTTGCTGCTGGTGAATGTGTTGCTGGCTATGGTTGGGCCTGTTTTTTCCCAAAAACCGCTGCCGCGCCGGCAAAAACTGCCCGCAGTGCTGCGCGAGGTATCGGGTATGGCCCGCACGCCCGAGGGTCATCTGTGGCTGCTCAACGACAGCAACAACCCGCCTGAGCTGTTTCGCTACAACCCCTGCACACGCCAGCTGTTCGAGGTGCGCACCCTACCTGTGCCCAACCGCGACTGGGAAGACCTGACCCTGGCACCCGACGGCATGCTGTACATCGGCGACTTCGGCAATAACGGCAACCACCGCCGCAACCTGTGCATCTTTCGCTATCACCCGCAGACGGAGGCACTCGACTCCATTCACTTCACCTACCCCGACCAGCGCGAATTTCCGCCAACACGCCACACTGACTGGAACTTCAACTGTGAAGCCATGGTATTCTGGCGCGACAGCCTACACCTGTTTTCTAAAGCCGTCTTCGCCAGCGACTGCGTAGTCAAACACTACGTCGTGCCGGCACGCCCTGGCACCTATGTGGCCGAACTGCGCGACAGCCTGCGCCTGCCTGAGCGGGTGGTTACGGGCGCGGCCCTCTCCGGCGACGGACAAACGCTGGCCCTGACCAGCTATATTGGCGGAAAAAGGCTGGGCCTCTTTCCCTACGCCCGTGCTACTGTGTTTTTCTTTCGAGACTTTCCCGACGGGTATTTCCTGCGCGGGCGCATGGAAAGCCGGCGCCTGCCGCAGTTCCTGCTGGCGCGCCAATACGAGTCCATCGCGCCGTGGAACGAGGGCTGCTGGTTGGTAGCCAACGAACGGCGCGCCTGGCAAAAGCAACGGCTCTGGCAGGTGCATGAGCCCAGATGAGGCAAGGGGGCCTACCCAACCATTCACCCTACAGCTGTCGCCTGTAAACGCCTCGTAAGGGTCTGCTACTTCGGCCGTACCAGGCTCATTTCTTTGAGCAAATAGCCGGCGCCAGCGTATTTGTCTATGATGAACAAGATGTATCGAGCATCCACCATGATGTTTCGGCAGATGGCGGGGTCGTAGTACAGGTCGCTCATAGTGCCTTCCCAGACGCGGTCGAAGTTGAGGCCGATGAGGTTCCCATAAGCGTCCAGGGCTGGGCTACCGGAGTTGCCGCCAGTAGTATGATTAGTGGCGATGAAAGCCACGGGCATTCGCCCGTCTTTGGTGGCATATGGGCCGAAATCTCGGGCTTTCCACAGGTCAATGAGTCGCTGAGGGACGTCGAACTCATAGTCGCCGGGCACGTACTTTTCCATGACGCCGTCCAGATGGGTGCGGAATTCGTAGCGCACAGCATCTCGGGGGCTGTATCCGCGCACCTGTCCATAAGTGAGGCGAAGGGTACCGTTGGCATCAGGGAAGAAGCGTTTTTCTTTGAAGACCTCCAGTTGGGCGGCCATATACTGGCGTTGCAGGAGGTTAAGCGTGCCTTGCAGTTCCTGCCATTTGGGGCCGATTTCCTCGTTGTAAGGTGTTGCTACGCCGCGCCAGAAGACCATGAGCGGGTCTTGTTGGAGGCGTCGGGCAATGCTGTCGGGTGTAGGGATGCTCATCAGTGCCTTCCAGCGCGTGGAGTCGGTAAAAGCGCTGTTGGCAAACAGGTATTGAGCCAGCAACTCAAAGCCGCCGCGCTCTTCGGCGGCCCGGCGCACAAAAGCGCCCCCCCATTCGGGGCGCATCGTTTGGGCATAGCGTTCTGTCAGTGTGGCGAAGACGGCGCGATCCACTTCCGGGAAGTAGCCTGCAAATCCGGCGCGCACGCGTTCCAAGACTTCCGTTTTGCGGGCCGAGAATGTACCCACCTGGCCCTTCTCGTATTCGGCCAGCCAGCTGCCGACCGAGGCCACAGCAGCAGTTATCTGGATGTTGCGGAGGAAGGTCTCCAAGTAGTTGTCGCGCGCGTCGGCGTAAGGTTCTATTTCGCGGTAGGTCTCCTGGAGGCGGGGCAACAGGTTGCGGTAGCGCACGGACCAGGTAGGGTTTTCGCCAATGCGGCGGAGGAATTCGGCCTCATAGGCCTGTTTTTTCTCAACGGCTTTGTATGTGCGCAGGCCCTGCATTTCGCCGAGCCATTTTTTCCAGGCGTTGGCGATGCTGGCGTATCGGGCGATGTAGGCGATTTTAACGGCCGGGTCGTTGCGCATAAAGCGGTCGAGCGTTTTGAGCGCCCGGTCGCGGATATCCACGCGCGTAGGATTGGTTACTTCAGCAATTTGTTGGAGCGCTGCGGCGGGTAAGTACTCATCGGTGCGACCCGGGAAGCCATACACCATGGTGAAATCGCCCTCTCCTACCCCGCTGAGCGAGATGGGCAGGAAATGTTTGGGCCGTAGGGGCTGGTTGTCGAGCGAATAGGAGGCCGGGCGATTGTCTTTGTCGGCGTACACGCGCAGGAGTGCGAAATCGCCTGTGTGGCGGGGCCAGACCCAGTTGTCGGTGTCGGCGCCGAATTTGCCGATACTGCTGGGCGGCACACCGACGAGTCGCAGGTCGGTGTACGTTTCGGTAACAAACAGGTAGTACTGGTTGCCGTGGTAAAAGGGCCGCACGAAGACGTCCTGCCATTTTTCGCGGCGAGCGCCGGCGCGTATCTGGGCAATGTTTTTATCAATCTGTGCCTGGCGGTCGCGTTCGCTCATGCCTTCGGTTACGTTTTGGAGCGCCAGCGCTGTTACGTCTTCCATGCGCACGACAAACGTAGCTGTTTCACCCGGGCAAGGGAGCTCTTCCTCGCGCGACATGGCCCAGAAGCCCTCCTCGACGTAATTGCGCTCCAGCGACGACAGCCGCTGAATGGCGCTAAAAGCACAGTGGTGATTGGTAAGCAGTAGTCCCTGAGGCGAAATGACCTCTGCCGTGCAACCGCCGCTGTACTGGCAGATGGCGTCCTTAATGCTGGACCGGTTGGGCGCATACAGATCGTCGGCCTTGAGCTTCAGACCCAGAGAGCGCATTTCTTTTTCGTTTTGTTTTTCCAAATGCAGCGGCACCCACATGCCGCCCTGTGCTGGCAGGAGCACAGGCAGAAGCCAGAACCAGAGCCAGAGAGTTGTTTTTTTCATAAAAAATCCGGTCAAAAAGTGTACGGGCGAAGGTAGGCTGCGGTCGGAAATTTTTTGCGCTGGAATATCGCCACAGACTAAGGCAATTGCAGTTGAAGATAAAGGCTTTATTCAATGCGGTAACTCACTGTATCAGAACTCGTTTTGTCCTGTTTATCCGACGTTTACGACTCTCGCGCATTAAGCCATTCAGGCATTAAGCAGACAGATAGCCCTCGTATCCGGCAGCCGTACCAATGGAGGCTTCGATTGTTGCGTTTCGAAGTGCTATTTGAATGCGGTTGTCTTTTGGCGCCTTTTTACATAGGCGGAGAAATCCAAAACTTTTCGACCTTTGCTCCGACTCATTGGGGTGCCCCGTTTTGGGGCTGAGATCATACCCACTGAACCTGCTCGGGTCATGCCGAGAAGGGAATGAGCGGGTGGGAAGCATCACCAACGCACCCGAAACCCCTTCGGGGGCGGATGTTTCACCAACATGTTTTATCCTAACCATGTTTTTATCTTCCTACTGCCGACAGCTCGCTGCTTGCGGGCTGATGGGCCTGTGTTGGCCCTTGTCCACCTTCACCCAAAATGTCCTTCCTGATACTCTGAACGAGCCGGAGGCTAAGGCCTTACGCACGGTGGTCATCCAGGCTACGCGCGCTGGTGCCAAAGCGCCTGTGCCGCACACCAACCTGACCGATGCGCAGATAGCACGCATCTATCATGCTCAGGATGTGCCGTTTTTGCTCACAGGCATCCCATCGTTGGTGGAGACCTCGGATGCCGGCACGGGTATCGGTTACACGGGCATGCGCATCCGAGGCAGCGACCAGACGCGCATTAACGTAACCATCAACGGAGTCCCTCTCAATGACGCTGAAAGCCAGAACGTATTTTGGGTGGACCTGCCCGACCTGGCCGCTTCGGCTGCTGAAGTTCAGGTGCAGCGCGGCGTGGGGCTGAGTACTAACGGCGCCGGGGCTTTTGGCGCTACGGTCAACCTCGACCTTTCGCGCGTAGAGCCGGAGCCATTTGCGCGCCTGACGAATACGTTCGGCTCGTTCAACACGCGCAAGCACTCGGCTTATGTAGGGTCCGGGCTGCTGAATGGGCGCTTTGCCTTCACCGGGAGGTTATCGCAAATTACCTCCGATGGCTATGTGGATCGCGCCACAGCAGACTTGCGCTCGTACCATCTCATGGGCGCCTACGTGGATGAGCGACAGTCGCTACAAATGCACCTACTCTCGGGCCACGAACGCACCTACCAAGCCTGGTACGGCCTGCCGGCGCAGTTTCTGGACATAGATAGTCTGCGCACTTTCAACGTAGCCGGCACAGAACACCCGGGCGAGCCTTACCCCGACGAGGTGGACGACTACACGCAGCGCCACTATCTGCTGCACTACAAGCGCAACCTCGCCCTGGGCCTCGACTTGCAACTCAATGGCCACTACACGCGCGGCTTCGGCTTCTATGAGCAGTACAAAGCGGCTCAAACCTACGAAGCCTACGGCCTGGAGCCGCCCTCACTTGGCGGTGCACTTATTGCGGAGACCGACCTGGTGCGCCGTCGCTGGCTGGACAACCACTTCTACGGCACTACATTCGCCCTGCGCTGGGAACCGCCCGTTAACCCGCCCGGACTCAACGCCCCACCCGTGCTCACCCTGGGTGGCGGCTGGAACCGATACCTCGGTCGCCATTTCGGCGACGTCATCTGGGCGCGGTACGACATGCCCAAAGAGCACATCTATTATGACAACGACGCCGACAAGCGGGATTTCAACTTCTACGGGCGTGTGGACTTTTTTCTCAAAAAAAGCCTCTCCACTCTGCTCGACCTGCAATACCGTACAGTGCGTTACGAGTTCTTAGGCTTCGACCAGAACCAGAATAACGTAACGCAATCCGTCCGGCTGAGCTTTTTCAACCCTAAGTTGGGTGTACACTGGCAGATCCGGCCCGAATGGATGGCCTACGCTTTCTTTGGGGTGGGCAACCGAGAACCCAACCGCGATGACTACACCCAGTCCACCCCGGCCAGCCGACCACGCCCAGAGCGCCTGTACAACTGGGAAGGCGGGCTGAAATACCGCGCTGAGGGCCTGCAATGGAGCCTGAATGCCTTCTTCATGGACTACCGCGACCAGCTTGTGCTCGACGGACGCATCAACGACGTGGGCGCCTACATCCGCACCAACGTGTCCCGCAGCTACCGCTCCGGCTTAGAGTTGGAAGGAACCTGGACGCCGCTGCATCGCCTGACGCTGACAGCCGCTGCTACCGTAAGCCGAAACAAAGTGCGCGAATTCGTCGAATACCGCGACAACTGGGACACCGGCGAGCAGGAAGCCGTCGTATTCCGAAATACCGACCTGGCATTTTCGCCGCCGGCCGTAGCTCGCGTAGAGGTGGGTTGGGCTGTATTGCCGCTGTGGTCAAAACGGCATGCCCTAAACGTGGCGTTGGCCGGCAAATATGTAGGGCGGCAATTTTTAGACAACACAGGCAACCTAAACACAGTACTGCCGGCTTACTTCTTCTCCGACCTGCGGCTCAATTACAATATCGAGCGCTTCATCGGGCAACGCGTGAGCGTGGTCCTATCCGTCAACAACCTTTTCGATGCGCGCTTTGTCGCAAATGGATGGGTGTATCGCTACATTTCCAACAGCTACGACGCGCGGCCCGACGACCCTTATGTGCGTTACGAAGGCAACGGCATTTACCACCAGGCGGGGTTCTTCCCGCAGGCAGGGCGAAACATCATGGCAACAGTGATTGTGGCCTTTTAGCACTTGCGCTACAGCGGGATATTCCCGTGTTTCCGCTGCGGGCGCGCTACGGCCTTGTGCTCAAGCATAGCGAACGCACGAATGAGCTTTCGGCGCGTTTCGCGCGGCCAGATGACTTCATCAATAAAGCCTCGAGCAGCAGCACGGTAAGGATTAGCAAACGTATCGGCGTATTCGCGTTCTTTTTCGGCCAATTTGGCCTGCGGGTCAGGGGCGCTTTCGATTTCTTTTTTGAAGATGATTTCGGAAGCGCCTTTTGCCCCCATCACAGCGATTTCGGCAGTGGGCCAGGCAAAATTCATGTCGGCCCCGATGTGTTTAGAGTTCATTACGTCGTAGGCACCGCCGTAGGCTTTGCGGGTGATGACGGTAACACGCGGCACCGTAGCTTCGGAAAAGGCATAAAGCAGTTTGGAGCCATTGGTGATGATGGCATTCCACTCCTGGTCGGTTCCGGGCAGAAAGCCGGGCACGTCTTCGAGCACCAGGAGTGGGATGTTGAAGCAGTCACAGAAGCGCACGAAACGGGCGGCCTTTTTGGAAGAATTAACGTCCAGCACGCCGGCTAAGCTCATGGGCTGATTGGCCACAATGCCGATGCTGCGCCCGGCCAATCGGGCAAAACCCACAATGATGTTGTCGGCGTACTGCTCGTGGATTTCAAAAAAAGAGTCCGCATCCACAATTTCAGCGATGACAGCTTTCATGTCGTAGGGATGGTTGGGGTTTTCAGGGACGATGCTGTCTAAGGCCGGGCGAAACTCTTCGCCCAAGGTGTAGGGCAGATAGGGCACCCGGTCCCTATTGTTTTGGGGGATGTAGCTAAGCAGGCGTTTGATTTTCTCGATACAGTCCACATCATTGGTGGCTACTAAGTGGGTCACGCCCGATTTGGTAGCATGGGTGTAAGCACCGCCGAGTTCTTCGCTGGTAACCTCTTCGTTCGTAACGGTTTTGACTACGTTGGGGCCGGTAACGAACATGTACGAGGTGTTTTCGACCATAATGATGAAGTCCGTCATGGCCGGGCTATACACGGCGCCGCCGGCGCAAGGGCCCATGATGGCCGAAATCTGCGGCACAACGCCGCTAGCTTGCACGTTTCGGTAAAAAATGTCGGCATAGCCGCCCAACGAGCTAACGCCCTCCTGGATGCGCGCGCCACCGGAGTCGTTCAGGCCAATGACCGGAGCACCGTTCTTGACGGCTAAGTCCATTACCTTACAAATCTTCTCGGCGTGTGTTTCCGAAAGCGAGCCGCCAAAGACAGTGAAGTCTTGGGCAAAAACATAGACCAGGCGGCCGTGGATGGTGCCGTAGCCGGTAACGACGCCATCGCCCAGCACCTGTTGATCGCTCATACCAAAATCGCTGCATCGGTGGGTAACGAAGGCTCCAATTTCCTCGAATGAGCCGTCGTCGAGCAGGAAGTGAATACGTTCGCGGGCGGTGAGCTTGCCTTTTTTGTGTTGGGCCTCGATACGTGCCAGGCCGCCGCCGACTTTCGCTTCGGTGAGTTTTTGCTGCAGAATTTCGTTTTTATTACTCATGGTAGTCGTTATCCGTGATTAGCGGAATAAAGAGATGTATTGCAATCCAGGGCGGTGTTTTTGGTGCAAAACAGCCAAAATATCCTCAAAGACATCGGTATGACGGACAAAATCGGTTTCATTCAAGTCAAGCAAGACGACGGGTATTTCAGTTTCTTGTTTGAAATACTCCAAATAGGCGCTTTGCAGGGCTTGCAAATATTCTTCGGGCACCTTGTGCTCCATGGCGCGGCCACGCTGGCGGATGTTTCGCTGCAACACCGGCACAGGGCGGTGCAGGTAAAGCAGCAAGTCGGGTTTGGGAAACTGAGCATTGAGCACAGAGAAGAGCCGCTGAAAGAGGCGGAATTCCTGTTCGTTGAGGTTGTTGCGGGCAAAGAGAAGGGTTTTCAGGAAAAAATAATCGGCAATAGTGAGGGTGTTGAAAAGGCTGGGGCTGGCAAAATGCTCTGAGAGCTGCTTGTGGCGCTCGGTCATGAAGAAGAGCTCGACCGGGAAGGCATAACGCTCCGGGTTTTCGTAAAAATAAGGGAGGAATGGGTTGTCGGTGAATTGTTCCAAAATAAGATTAGTCTCCAGACGCTTAGACAGCATCTGGCAGAGGGTGGTCTTGCCGGCACCGATATTGCCTTCGACCGCGATAAATGCGTACGGAAGCACGAGTCTGTGTAAGAAGGAGTAAGTGGAGGGGTAAAACCGTTATCGCCGGAATTTGCGAGGAGACGGCATTCGGGGCATAGAGGGCATTCTGCCGCTGCCGCCCATCATCTGCTGCATCATTTTGCGCATGTCGTGGAAATTTTTGATAAATAGGTTCACCTTTTCCAGAGGCACTCCGCTGCCCATGGCGATGCGCTTTTTGCGGCTGAGGTTCAGGATGTCAGGGTTTGCCCGCTCTTGCGGCGTCATGCTCTTAATCATGGCCTCAACGTGCAGCATTTGCCGGTCGTCGATGTTGACGTTGCGAAGCATTTTGTCCATACCGGGCACCATGCCCAGCAGGCTCTTGAGGTCGCCCATGCGCTTGATTTGTTGCATCTGACCGAGGAAGTCGTTGAAGTCGAATTTGTTCTGCTGCATCCGCTTTTCTAAGCGGCGCGCTTCGGCTTCATCCATTTCCATCTCGGCCTTTTCGACCAGCGACAGCACGTCGCCCATGCCCAGGATGCGCCGGGCCATACGGTCAGGGTGGAAAACGTCTAAGGCCTCCAATTTTTCGCCCGTGGAGACGAATTTGATGGGTTTTCCGACGGTGTATTTGATGGAAAGCGCCGCACCGCCGCGGGTGTCGCCATCTAATTTGGTCAGCACCACACCGTCATAGTTGATGCGCTGGTGGAAGGCTTCGGCAGTATTGACGGCGTCCTGGCCCGTCATGGAGTCCACAACAAAGAGCGTTTCGGTGGGTTCGATAGCCTTTTTGATGGCGGCTACTTCGGCCATCATGGCTTCGTCTACGGCGAGACGGCCAGCGGTGTCCACAATGACGACGCTGTGACCGTTTTCGCGCGCATAGCGGATAGCGTTTTGCGCGATGCGCACTGGGTCGGTGTTGCCGTCTTCCCGATAGACGGGCACATTGATGGAGGTCCCCAACACGCTCAGCTGGTCTATGGCTGCAGGGCGATAGACGTCGCAAGCCACTAGCAGAGGCGACATCTTGCGCTGCTCCTTGAGGTGGCGCGCCAGCTTGCCACAGAAAGTCGTCTTACCGCTGCCCTGAAGACCGGCTACCAGTACGATGCCGGGCGTCCCTTTGACGTTGATGCCCACCGACTGACCGCCCATGAGTTCGGTCAGCTCATCGAAGACAATCTTGACCATCAGCTGGCCCGGGTTCACGTTGCGCAGAACGTTCTCCTTGCCCAGCGCTTTCTCCTTGACTTTATCCGTGAATTCTTTGGCAATCTTGTAATTGACGTCGGCAGCCACTAAGGCGCGGCGAATTTCCTTGACACTTTCGGCAACATTGAGCTCGGTCAGGCGGTTGGTGCCTTTGAGCAATTTAAAGGCGGACTCTAAACGGTCGCTTAAACTTTCGAACATAGCTCTGCTGTGAATAAGTGGATATTATAAAACCGAATGCGCAAAGGTAGTGCGCCGGCATGTGCCGCTTAGCCACACAGCGGGCAAAACGTTTGTACTTTTGTCCGTGCAAAGCCTATAGCTTTACCATGAAACACCTTTTCGCCACAGCACTTTTTCTGACACTCTTGCTGCTGAGCAAGCCTTCTGCCGCGCAGCCGATGCACAGCCTTGCCCTTCGCCCTACGCTATACAACTACCACGCGCCGCTGCGCGACAACAGCCCTTCGTTTTCCGATATTTTTGGAAAAAACAGTGGCGGCGGCGTAGAGCTGACCTACTACCGTCGCTTGCTTCCCAATATCTTGTTAGGGTTGCCGCTGCGGTTAGGTGCCGCCCAAACGGACCCGCAAAGCGGTAACGCCGGGCAGCGCGAGTGGTTACTGCACTTAGACGTACTGGCACAGCAGCATTTCTTCCGCCCTACCGCTATGTTACAGCCCTACTTGCACGCGGGCGTCGGGGGGGTGTACAATTTTGAGCAACAGGACTTTGGCGTGCATTTTCCGGTGGGCATTGGTCTAAATGTGCGCATCGTTAAGAACGTTTACCTCACGGCACAGACACAACACCGCTTTTCCGATGACAACCGCGATGTGTGGCATCATGCTCTGGGGGTGCAATTCAATTTTGGAAAAGAATTGCCGCAACGCCGGAAGGAGCCCCCTGCTCCTCACAGGCCTGCCGACCGCGATGGCGACAGTGTGCCGGACGCCGAAGACCGCTGTCCTGACCAACCTGGCCCAGCCGCTACGTTCGGCTGCCCTGACCGCGATGGCGACGGCGT
>FQKF010030587.1_pt1 | contig 21451 bp, 17 predicted proteins | sample 1504521 | NCBI WGS metagenome assembly FQKF01 (sample SAMEA4475357, study PRJEB15587) | soil metagenome | biome: Soil; feature: Field | place: India | collected 2015-03-11 | depth 0 m
AAGGGCAGGGCATCTACGCCTATGTTATCGCCGCTGGCCCTGTTGGCGATCTCAACGCCTTCCGCCAGACCGTGCTCGATACTGTGGTCCGCGAAATCGGCCCCATCGCCAAGCCCGATAAAATACAGGTCGTGCCCGGCCTGCCCAAAACCCGCTCAGGAAAAATCATGCGCCGCATCCTGCGCAAAATCGCCGAGGGTGACACGTCTAACTTGGGGGACACCACTACCCTGCTTAATCCCGAGGTAGTGGACGAAATCAAAAGCGGGGCGCTCGTCTGATAGCCAGCCGGACTAAAGCAAGGGCTGTCTGCCGGAGAACGCTCGAAAGCGAGCCTCTCCAATGACCTGCTGTATCTTTTCCAGATACTCCGCCGGATGCTGCCCTTTGGATGAGCCGAGCCACTCTAAGCCCCGGTGCGCCTGTAAGAGGGCTGGTATGGCTTTTTCGGTTTTGCTGCTCGAGGGCCGGGCTTTGCTCGAAATATCGAAGCGCGGTTTTGTCATTGCTTGCCTCACCTCGTAAATGTCCCTACCTTAGCCCCCATCACTCACCCAACCCTTCTGCTCGCGTATGACCACCCACACTGCCCAACTCGTTGACGTCCACCAGCGCCGCATTTATCCGGTGGCCATTGTTGTGGAACACGGACGCATTCGGAGCATTCGCGCAGTATCAGAGGTTCCCGCAGAGGCGGGCTATATACTACCGGGCTTTGTAGATGCGCATGTGCACATCGAGAGCAGCATGTTACCGCCGGCGGAGTTTGGGCGCCTGGCGGTGGTGCACGGCACTGTGGCCACGGTATCAGACCCGCACGAGATTGCCAATGTGCTGGGTGAGGCGGGCGTGTTGTATATGCTGGAGGAGGCGCGGCGTTCGCCGATGAAGTTTTGTCTTGGTGCGCCCTCGTGCGTACCGGCCACCTCGTTCGAGACGGCCGGTGCGGCGCTGGATGCCGCAGCGGTGGAGCGGTTGTTGCAGCGGCCCGACATCAGCTACCTCTCAGAGATGATGAACTTTCCCGGTGTGCTGCACGCCGACGCGCAGGTGATGGCCAAAATCCAGACGGCACAACGCATCGGTAAGCCCATAGATGGGCACGCGCCCGGGCTTCGCAACGAGGCAGCCCGGCGGTATTTCGAGGTGGGCATTACGACTGATCACGAGTGTTTTGGCTTTGAGGAAGGACGCGAAAAGGCGCTGCTGGGCGTGCACATTCTCATTCGCGAGGGTAGTGCGGCGCGCAATTTTGAGGCGTTGTGGCCGCTGCTGCTGGAGTTTCCTCAGCAGGTTATGTTTTGCAGCGACGATAAGCACCCCGACGACCTGCTGCGCGGACACATAGACCGCTTGGTGGCGCGCGCTGTGGCCAAAGGCTGCAACCTGTTCGATACGCTGCGCGCAGCCTCGGTCAACCCGGTAGAGCACTACGGTCTGCCGGTGGGATTGCTGCGCGAAGGTGACCCAGCCGACTTCATCCGCGTGCGCGATCTGACAGACTTCCGCGTGCTGGAGACGTACATCGGTGGCGAGTGCGTGGCGGCCAACGGCCAGAGCCTGCTGCCGCATCACTCGGCGCCAACGCTCAACGCCTTTGCTGCGCGGCCCAAGCGGCCGGAAGACTTCCGCCTGTTGGTGCGCGGCACTGGCATTGTGCGCCTCATCCGCGTGTGGGACGGGCAGATCATCACCGGCAGCGAAGAGGGCCGCGCGCGCGTACAGGATGGACTATTGATGGCCTATCCGGAGCAGGACGTGCTCAAAATTGCCGTTGTCAACCGCTACGCCGACGCACCGCCTGCAGTAGGATTTGTCAGCGGCTTTGGTTTGCAGCGCGGCGCTGTGGCCTCCAGCGTGGCCCATGACTCGCATAACATTGTGGCTGTGGGGGCTGACGACGCTTCCCTGTGTGCCGCCGTCAATGCTGTCATCGAGGCGCGCGGAGGCATCAGTGCCACCGACGGACAGGGCAATACGCGCGTGCTGCCGCTGCCCATTGCTGGGCTGATGAGCCCGGACAACGGCTACATATTAGCCCACAACTACGCCTCCATAGACGCCTGGACGCGCGAAACGCTTCATTGTCCGCTGAAAGCGCCGTTCATGACCCTATCCTTCTTGGCACTGCCCGTCATTCCGGTGCTGAAAATGACCGACTTGGGGCTGTTCGATGTGGAGCAGTTCCGACACGTGGAGGTGGAGGTGCATTTTTAAATACGGCGGCACGTAACCATCGCAGAGGGCAGGCGCGGCGGACACTTCGCCCGCATCCGCGTACATTTGCCGCCATGTGGGGCCGTTCATGGCGTATTTACACCTCTTTTGATGAGTCGGACATCCAGACGGCGGACGACTTTTGCCGACACCTGAGCCAGGCGTTGGAAGGGTATGAGCTGATCTTTTGGAACCCTACGGCGGTGGCAGAAGAGGACTATCGGCGCGAGGCGACGGATTTTCTGGAGCAGGCCGACCTGTTTGTGGCCTGTTTGTCGCCGCGCTATCTGGATACGCCCAACGTGCGCTGGGAGGTAGAGAAGGCCGTGCAGGAGTATCGGCGCCGGAATGGAGCGCTTCAGGTATTGGTGCTGCTGGTGCGCGATGCGTTTGTGCCGGCGGTGCTGGCGGGTTTTCCGGTTGCGCCTTCGCCTCATGAGCCAGCGGAGGGTGGTTTGCTCGGTCGAGAGAGCCAACTGAGGCGTTCGGCAGCGCGCGCTCGCGATTTGCTGCTGGGGATAGCGCGTTCGCAGGAGCTGTTTCCGCTGCCGCAAGGGCCAGCCTTTGCGCTGACGTTCGAGGATGTGCGCGAGCGCCTGCTGGTATGGCTCCAGCACTGCGACCTGGGGCCGTTGTTCGCGTTGCTCAAGCGCCTCCTCCACCCGGAGCGCACCCCCGACGACCTGTTTCAATTAGAAGATGCCTTCGCCGAATGGTGCCAGCAAAGCCAGCGCAGCAAGCTGTCGTTCGAGACCTTCCGCCAGACAATGGAAGCCATCCGCTTAGACCTCGGCCACGTCATCACGCGTATTGACGCGCACCGCTTCCGCGACGGCTGGCCCAGCATCTTCGCCAACGGCTACTATGGCTGGACGCCACTGCCCACACCGCCCGACACGCTGGCGGGTCTGTTTTTGCCTTTTGACGAAATCCACATCCCCGACACACTCAACCTGCGCGCGCAGGTGCCCCACGACGAAATCTGGGAAGGCGTAGGCACCCTGACCCTGGGCCAGCAGCAGGAATTCCGACGTCACCTACTGCTGGCCCAGGATGCACTCGGCGCCGGCCATTATGCCCGCGCGCACGCCTTGTGCGAACATGTGCGCGCCCACATTGACCCGCAGTCGGCTCAACTGTACGAGATGTTGCTGATTTCTTTTTTGAGAAAAGAAAACCCGGACCGCATCGTCCACGACGCTGTCTATGGCACCAACAGCAAACTCAACCAGGTCATCGTCTATGCCGGGCGCTTTGCCGAATACCAACGGGTGAGCAAATGCCCTTCAGAGGCCGGTACCTATAACCTAAAGGCCACCGCTGAAGCGCTCTCACACGCGCTGCTGCGCCTGTACAGCACCTTTGAAAACGACTACGTCCTGCATACCGGACGCCACAGCGCTGAAGTGCCCGACAATCGGGCCGCCGTGGCACGCATCATCCAGACAGCCATGACGCTGTACCGAACGGTGCACCCGTACCGCGGCTTTCTGGAACTGACCATTAACGAAATGTGCAACGGCGGCAAGTACGACTACATCCGACGCGTGGAAATCATCAACGACGAGTTTCGCTTCGCCTCGTACGAGGACTTTGGCATCGAAAGCGAAATCCGCGAAGTCATCGGCATGCTGGAGGCCATTTCCAACACCGATGACGATGAGCTAACCAAACGCCAGCTGCGCGAAAACCTGCTGTTCAATCTGCGGGCCAAACGCTTCCGCCTGCAGGCACAGGTGGCCGAAGAGCGACGCCGTTATGCGCAGTTCACCGACCTGTACGAGTCCGTGCTCGAATTGGTGGACGCCGCGCTGTTGGGCTATAAAGTCTTTGGCGACGAGGGCTATACCGACGATGAGTCCTTCTTACGCTTCGCTGTGGAGCAGCTGTTGCCCGACCTCTTGTTGCCCACAGCTTCGAGCACGCCCCCCCAGGCCATTGGCAACCTAATGTGGTTCGTCTTAGACGAGCGCGGCCAGCTGCGTCCCCATCCTGAATGCGAGCGCTTCCGCTTCGACGCCGTCGGGGTGGTGGCCAAAATCATCCGCGATCACGCGGGTCGCGCCGGCTGGATGCAGGTGCAGCCCAATCTCGTAGAGGCCGTCCAACGGCAGTTTGTCGCCTGCGCCGATCAGCGCTACGAAGACATGCGCCGCCAGCTGGAATACACCGACTTCCGACGCCCCGACCTCGTCGAAGCGCGCAGAACTATCGTCCAGTGCCTGCGCGACTGGAAAAGCGCCTGGCTCGCTCTGCCCGACCGCGCAACCCCCTTGCTCCAGCGCATCCTGCTGGAACTGCTCGGCGAACGCGCCCTGCTGTGGATGCAGTTCTCACCCTTCCGCTTAGAAACTCTGCCCGACAGCTTGGCAATGGGCTACGACGCCCTCCGGGAAATGCGCATCGCCTTAGAAGGGCCGTCCAACCTGCCACAAGAGGTGGCGCTGCGCATCCTCAACCACAACCTCTTCCGCAAACATATCCTGCTCGAGTACCAGAAAATACCCCCCGGCGACGAACGCCGACGATACGAGGTGGCTCAACTCCTGCTCGAAGCCTTGCACCAGTACCGCGACCTGCACCCCGATCCGGACCTACTGCAATTCGTCTTCGATGAACTGACGCTCGAGCACAAACTATGCTGGATAGATGTGGAACCCGAAACCGGCCAACCCCTACCCTGGCCCGCCGAAATGCCCTTCGGTCTCAATCCGCCCGACGTCCTGCGCCAGATAGTCCGCCAATTGCCCGACCGCTTCCCAGCCATGGAAGCGCGCCGACGCATCGCCCAGCGCCGCTTTGCTGAAGAGGAAAGACGCTACTACCGCGAAATCAGCCCCATCCTGCCTGAAAACAAACGCATCGAGCGCGAAATCGCTATTGGCATCATCCGAAAACTCAAAGGGGTCTTCCGCTTTTATCCCAACCCGGACTTTTTGCATTTGCCGCTCAAGGAATTGGAAGGCAAAGGCCGCATCCGGTGGAACAGCTACTTCCTCGGCCTGCTGCCCCTGCCGGGCAACCACTACGAAAACCGCTTCTTCAATTTCGACTATTTGGTGGAGCGCAGCGAAATACGCGCCTACCTCAAAACCACCGAACAATGGACGGCTCACGTGGCTGCGCAGGGGCTTTGAGCGAGAAATAGTTTTCTACTATCGAGGCACAGAAGGATTGGCAGCCACGAGTTTGAGGCTATATCTCTTACCAGGAGGTGTCGTCTTTTGGCTTTCCATGGCCATGAATACACAGAAGGCTTCTTACAGAAAAGGCTATTTTTCGCTCCCTCTCTACTGTTCTTCGGGTCGGCCGAGTATCTGGCCTTTTTCGTATTGTTGTCGGAGCAGAGTTTCTTCGCGGCGGTCGTCGTCGGTGAAAGCGGGTTCGTCTAAGCGTCCGAGGTTAGGTTGTCCGGCGTCCATCCACGCGGAGTACCAGGCGGAGGCGACGGCGAGGATGGCGGTGCGCATCTGGCGTTCGACCATGCCGCTGAGGGCCTGCTGGTATGCGGCGGCATAGTCAGGGCAGGGTACGATGACAACGGTGCGCCCGCGGGTTTCCGGGCATTTTTGCTGGTCGGCGGGGTATTGTCGGCTCAGGCGGCGCTCGATGGTCAGTACGCTGTCCACCAAGGTGTTGCTGCGCAGGACGATGCCCCAGTAGTGGTCGGTGGTGTTGCCAATGTGTTGAGGTTTGCCCACGAAGTAGTCGTACTGTTCGTCGGCGAAGAGTTCGGGGATGCGGCTTTCCCAGAAGGCATGGATGCCCAGCTGGCCGGTTTTCTGGCCGTTGTAGTTGCTGGTGGTGTGGAGGGGTACGTGTGCGTCGCCGATGTAGTGGCCCATGTCGGCGCACAGGCGGAGGATGCGTTTGGCATCGCGACGTCGGAAGGCGTTGGTGAGGTCGCGCTGCATTTTCTGCAGGTGCCAGGGCAGGACGCCATGGGCTGAGAGGGTTTCGGTGAAGAAGGCTACCTTCAGGGCTGGGGCAGGCAGGTCGTGGGTGTCTAAAAAGTGCGTTAAAGTGTCGGGGTCGAGTCGGTGGTCGGGGTCTGAGAAGGCTGCGGCCACGTATCGGGCGAAATAGGGACGCCAGAGGCTGGCCGAGTCGGCAGCGGTGTTTCGTTTGGAGCTGTACAATAGCATAGTATCGCCCGTATTAGTAATACCGAACACTTGGGCGTAGCGCAATAGGGCTTCAGGGAAGGTGCGCGGCAGGTTGGTAAAGGGTGGCTCCCCGTATTCGTCTAAGTCGATATAATGGCGCGGCCCTTCCGCCAGCACGGCGTAGCGGCGCATGTCGGCATCGGTAGCGTGGTCGGCCAGCCAGTCTATGTGTCGTTTGAAAAAGACCATCATCTCAGGCGGCAGCGTCATGACTGCCAGTCGGTTGATACGGCGGTGGGCAAAGAACCCCCACGCCGGCGAACTGGCCACACAACTCGACCATTCGTGTGCACAGCGCAAGGGGGACGCTACCGGCGCCCGACGCCCAGAAAGATTTAGCAGAGCACACAGGACAAAAGCCGTCAAATACCCGAAACGCATAGGCCTATTGTTGAACGATTATAAAGGTAAGAGCCTCCGGCACAACACGGTGCTATCTTTTATTTTTCATTATCCCACTCCTTACATTCCACTTTCCAGGTTCTGCTTGTTGGCCCATCTATGAGGTGCACCGTCCAGGCTTCGGCACGGCGGGCGAAGAGTGTTTTGGTGCGCGCCCAGGTGCGCCGGAAGAGTTCGGACTGGCGATAGCGTTCCAAGGCAGCTTCGTCGTCCCAGAGGCTCAGGGTGAAAAGCGTGTTGGGCTCGTCGGTACATTGGAGCAGCTCCATGTGCTGGCAGCCCGGGAAGGCGCGTATCCGGTTTTTGCTTTCTTCAAAGACCTCCTGAAGAAAGGTTTGCAGCCCATCGGGCCGGAAGGTCATCTTGACGATTCGTTTTATCATGGTCGTAGTAACGCGTGCCGCAAAGGTAGCCGCTGCGCGACAGTGCAAAGACTTTGAGTCGAATGCGTCAAAAAGGCCGTAATCTTGCTGCCTGTTCTTTCACCAGCCCGAGCCGTATCCGAGTTATGTTTTCATTTACGCCAAAGTTTCTGGGTTTGCGCCCAAAAGCCTCGTGGGTAGCTGCTTTTCAGGCAGCGGCCCGTCTTCCGGAAGGTCTGACGCCCGGCGATGTTCCGGTGGCATTAGACAGCAGCCTGACGCAGTGGTGGGCGGGCAGTGCCGCTTTGGCTGCCGATGCGGGCTATTCGGCGGCGGAGCGTTATTGCATCCGGTTAGCGTTTCTATGGAAAGCCTATCAGGCCTTTAAGGCTGCAGGCTTTGGCGCACAGGCTGCAGAGCGCATCGCCAGCGCTGTATTGGACGTCGTAGAAGAAACCCCTACCGCCAGCCGCCCGATAGAGGCTGCCGGTCTGACGTCCGTGGCGGCATCTCCCGAGGCCCTACTGACGCACCTCAAAGCCGTGCACAACTACTATACGACGCATGCCTTGTCCGAAGCAGAGGCGCTGGAAAGCACGGAGACGACGCCCGTGCCGCTGTTGCTGCCGCTGAGCAGCGCGGGGTTTTTGTGTACTGTGGTGTTGCCGGCCGACATGGAGGTCGGTATAGCACGCACACTGTGGCGGCAGTTTATGCGCGAAAACACAGCCGTGCGCCTCATCACCGTGGGGGCCGATGCCGCCGCCCGCGAGGCTGCCGAAACTGCTGACCCGATTTTCTTCGCTCCTGGCGGCGGCCAAAAGCCGGGCCGGTGCCTGTGGGCACAGCCGGCAGGTCTCATACCCGACATCCATCAATGGCTCCAACAACAGGGATATACCCAGCCGGCTCAGGCACGCTGCATCGTACTGAGAGCCAACGGCACGCTGAGCAAGGTGCTGACCACAACCGATGTCATTGACGACTTTGCCCTCTCGGAAGCCTTTTTCAACGCTTGCTAAATCTGCCTTTGCCCATGCGCCGATATCTTTTCTCCCTCGCCGTAGCCCTGCTGGCCGCTCCCTTCCTCGCACTGACCCAGCGACAGTCCATCCTGACTATTGAGGAAATTAGCCGCAACAGCGGGCGTGTCCTTCCGGTGCCCGAAAGCGGGCTGGCCATCGTGGACATCAACAGCAAACTGCGCATCGCGCCCAACCCAGAAGCCATACGCTCCAAAGCGCTGGATCTGGCCGGTAAGGCACAACTCGACCGCGAGCTGCGCGACAAAATCAGCCGCACCGAGCGCGTGTTGCGCGAACAGGAGCGCTTAGTGCTCTACATCCGCCAGGCCATCGAAACGCCGGAGCGCCAACCCGACTCCCTGCTGATGCTACTGCGCACCACCATGCGCGACATCGGTACCGACACCCTGCTGCGCGCTCGCTACAACCGGTACAGCCGCGAATACACCGACCGCCTGCGCATTGACCCTTCGCTGCGCGAACGCGAAGACCGCTTCCTCTATATTCTGGGCCGATACAGTGAGTCGCTCGATAGCCTGCGCGGTGAACTCCGCGCCTTAGAAAAGACCGCCCGCGTCCGCTTCAGCCTGCGCGCCTTCCGAAAAGACCGCAGCGGCGGCATGCGCCTACATATCGAAAACTTCGACCTCTTCGAACAGGGCCAGTTTTATGAGGTGGAAAACTGGGCGCTGATGATCAACCCCGAGCAACTGCAGCAACTGCAAAACCTCCAAAACCTGGCCTCTACCCTCAACCAGGGCAGCGAAAAAGCACTGCAAGACTTCCGCGACAAGCTCTTCCAGATGCTGCCCGCCTTGGCCTGCTTAGAGCAATTCCCTACGGAACTCCGCCTGGCCAGCGAAACCATTCCCGCCGATGTGCGCACCATCCTCGAGCGCAGCTGGAATGACGCTCGGCAACAACTCGACCTGCTGCGCAACGAACTGACCACCCTCTCACTCACCGCCGACGCCTACGACGTCAAGACGCGCTGGGCTGCCCTGCGCTTCCACGCCGACAGCCTCTACCAGAGCACATTGCGCCACCTGATGGCGCTGCCGCAAACCAACGTCCACGTGCGCAGTCTGCTCCAGTGCGCCGAACAAACGCGCGCCGACATCGAGCGCATAGACCGCTTCATCCGCGCCTTCCCGGAAACGTACCTGCGCAAAGTATATCTCGCCTGCGACGAACTGGCCGCCGAGGTGCTGAGCTTCGACCTTGCCCAAATACCCGAAGCCGGCCTCTTAGACCTGACCTATACGGGCCGACGCGAAGAGGGCGACGAGCTGCTCATCCAGGCCCTGCTGGTGCCCGAAGGCGACACTGCAGCACGCCGGCGCTACACGGTCATCGAAGAGCGCACGGCCGTGATGACGGTAACCGGCCCACGCGCTGTACCGCGTGTAGGGCTGATGATGGCCAACCCCTACACGCTCCAACAGCCCAATGCCGCGCAATTTCGCTTCACACCTTCGGCAGCACTGTTGGTCAAATTCGGCAGCAGGCGCTCACATTTCTACAACCGCTTCCTCGACCCCGGCATCGGCATCGTAACGGCTTCGCCCGACTTCTCTTTAGACGGCATTCCCGAATTTGGTGCAGGCCTGGCCGCCACGCTCTTCCGCGACATTGCCAGCGTAGGCTGGTGCTGGAATTTTGGGCTAAACAAACCTTTCTATTTCCTCGGCGTCAACCTGCCTTTCAACTTACCGGGCATGCCCGTAGGCACGGCGCGCTGAGCATCGCCGCAATAGCACTACCCCTGGCAAGGCCGGACCCTTCAGTTGACCATAGCGGCCAACTGCGAGAATAGCCCCGACATGTGCTCTAGGTGCTCGTAGTTAACGCCGTAATAGATGAATTTGCCCTCCCGGCGCGTCTTGACCACACCTGCCCGACGCAGCAAAGCCAGATGCTGGCTGGTCAAACTCTGCTCCATGCGCAACTGCACATACAGGTCGGTAACGGTCATCTCGCCCTGCATGTGCATGTACTGGAGCATCTTCTGCCGCAACGGGTGCCGAACGGCACGCACTACGGCTAAGGACTTGTCTAAGTCCACGCTGTTCAGATAAGGCACCATTACGGCTACCTTTTCGGTTTTTGCTTTTCCCATAGTATGATGTTTTGAATTAGCGAACTCCTCGTTCTGCTTTCGTTTTGCTGCGGCTAAAATTATGCCATACCCCTGGAATAGTCAGACCTTATATGGTTTTTTTTTCAACCGTACGGCTCGTAGTGTCAGGAGTAAAGCCCTTCTGTCGGAACAGACCGGTAGCGGGCAGATTCGCCTGCCGTGCTTGTAAAGTTGCGCAAAGTGCCAGACCTTGCGCCGCCTTTGGCGAAATGAAGTCTTATTCGTTATGAGCCGCAAAAACAAGTTGCAAAAATTTGCCGACGTCCTTTCGTTTCCCAATGTGTACGAATGCTACGACGTGCAGCACCCTTCGCTAGTGGGTGTAGGCATGCAGCCCGTTGACTTGAAAGGACGCTGGCGAACGGCGCATTTTCACAATGAAAACCCCATCGTGCTGGAGCTGGCTTGCGGCGGCGGCGAATACACCATAGCTTTGTCACAGCAATTTGCCGACCGCAATTTTATCGGTGTGGACATCAAAGGCAACCGCATTTGGCGCGGCGCCAAAACCGCCTTGGAAACTGGCTTGACCAACGCCGCTTTTCTCCGCACGCGTATCGAGGTCATCGAGTATTTCTTCGCCCCCGACGAAGTGGACGAAATCTGGATCACCTTCCCCGACCCTTTTCCGCGCCCCAGCAAAGCCAACCGCCGCCTGACATCGCCGTTTTTTATCGAAAAATACCGCTGCATTCTGCGCCCGGGCGGCCTCGTGCACTTAAAGCACGATGATCTTGCTTTCTTCTGCTTCACGTTGGACACCATAGCCAACGACCCGCGCTGCCGGTTGCTGTACGCCAACGACGACATCTACGCCTACCCGTTGCCCTGGCCCGAACTGGGCATTCGCACGCGTTACGAAAGCGTGCACTTAGCCGAGGGCAAGACCATCAAGTACGTGCGCTTTCAAATACACTGAATACTCTGGCGGCCCACTCCTCTTTTTAAGCGACCTTAGCGATCGCTTTTCCACCAGTCTATCTTCGTTCTATGGCCCACCCGCTTCGCGTTGGCATTACTGGCGGCATTGGCAGCGGCAAGACGACGGTCTGCCGGCTGTTTGCCCTGTTGGGCATTCCGGTCTATGATGCGGACCATTGGGCCAAATGGCTCATCGAGCACGACCCGCAGGTGCGTAAGGAAGTAATCGCGCTTTTGGGCCCGGAGGCTTACCGCCCTGACGGCACTTACGACCGCACTCACGTTGCTCAGCGCGTCTTTGCCGATGCAGCGCTACTGGCCGCGCTCAACGCCATCGTGCACCCGGCAGTGGAGCGCCACAGCCTTGCTTGGCACGAGCAGCAGGCGCAAACGGGTTGCCCCTACACGCTCAAAGAGGCCGCCCTGCTTATCGAAAGCGGCAGCCATCGCTTTTTGGATGCACTCATCGTCGTTACGGCGCCTGAGGTGGTGCGCATCCGCCGCGTCATGGCGCGCGACGGCATTGCTGAAGAGGCCGTGCGCGCGCGCCTGCAACGCCAAGCCCCCGAGATCGAAAAGGTAGCCCTGGCCGATTTTGTCATCGTCAACGACGGGCAACGGGCGCTCATTCCGCAGGTGTGGGCTGTGCATCGGGCGTTGGTGGGTCGTTACTGCCGGCGAAAGAACATCTGAGGGACGGCATACCCCCACCAGCCTTGTGGCCGGACAACCAGAATGCTGAATGGGCATTGGCCGATGTTCGACCGAGGTCTATTTGGAGTATGTGGTGCGCAGTATCATCTTTAGCCTGACCTGTCCACTAATCTTGCCATACTTTTGTGTGGCTGTTTGGGCGATAGTGGGCCACCGAGGTAATTTCTGCAGGCTATCGCTTAGCCGAGCGCCCTGCCCGTAGATGAAGTACTGTCTCCTCTTTTGCCATGTCCGCGCTGAAAGACTCCTAAACAGTCTGATTACAACGATGCGCCCTGGCAATCTGCTGCTCTTGTATCTGGCTTTTTTCTGCCTCTTCTGCTCAAATGGCATGCTGCTGGCGCAGGGAGGGTCTTCTTTGCCCGTGTCGTCGGTTAGGCTGTTCAACGCTCGCGACGGCTTGCCCGACAACAAGGTCGTGCACCTGCTCGAAACGCGCAAAAGTCCCTTCCGTTGGGTGGCTACGACCAACGAGTTGTGCCGCTTCGACGGCTATCGCTTTCAGACCGTTTGGGATAAGATGCCCGACAACAATGGGATGGCCGAAAATTCGCAGGGTAAAATTGTAGCTTGGCATTATCGCAGCGCGCGGGTTCTGTCGGTTTTTGATCCCGACTCGGGCGAAAAAACGACGCGCACGCTGGCCCAGATACCCTCGTTGAAGGGCGAGCTGGTGGCTGCCTGGTCGCAAGATACCGCCATCTTTCTGGGCATTGAGTCTGTGCCGGGCGTGGCATTCGAGGTGTGGCGGCTTTTCCCAGATTTGAGTGTGCACTTATTGCATCGGCTGTACACTGCGGCTAATGCTGGTAACAAGTTGCCTAGCCTTCGGCCTAAATTCGACGGATACTACGATGAAAAAAATACGCGCCTTTGGCTGTCAGCCAACATGCTCGGCAGGCCCAACCAGGTGCTGCGCATCCAATTGGAGACGGCTCAAACCGACGCCTTCACGCTGTCAGACGTTTCCACGCCATTAGATGTAGTCGTGCGCATCACCAACACGCCGAACCTGCCCATGCACGTCTTTTGGGGCAACAGTAATGCCGTATGGACCTGGAACGAGTACTCGCAGCAGTTCGACAAGGATATGCACTACCCCGGAGCATTGCCGGGGCTGGTATTGATTGGAGAAGACCTGAAAGGCGCGCTCGTTTTCCGCAAGAAAGACCGGGGGGTCAACAGTTGTTGGCTACGCCGACCCGACGGTGTATGGCTCAACCTGGGCACGGTACTGCCTGACCTGAATTATCAGTTCTGCACAGGCAGCGATTTTTCCCAGCAAATGCATTTTGCCTCTGTGGAAGGCGTCTTGCGTGTCAACTTCGAGAAGCCGCTCTTCCGACAGTTTGTTCCGGAGAAAAAGGACCAGCTGGATTTTCCCAATGCTGCGTTCCGAGGTATTACTGCTGATCGGATGGGCAACGTGTGGCTGGCTGGCGAAATGATCGGGCTTTTTTGTCTGCATCCCGACGGCTCAAGCGAGCGGGTCGTGCTCTTAGAGAGGCGTTCTAAGATGCCTTTTACGACTCAGGATGCTGTTAACCTGCAAGCCGACGGTGACGGCCGCCTGTGGGCAGCCCGCAACAATACGGAGGCACCCAATCTGTATCGTTTTGACCCAGAAACCCGGTTGGCCGACACGTTTTATCTCGCTAAGCATGCTATCGTCTCGTTTGCCGTGCTGAAAAACGGCCGGCTCATTCTTTCGGCTAAAGACGACCGAAATGCCCGATTAGTATTGTTCGACCCGACGACGCGCGACTTTCAGGTTTGCGCTGAAGCCCACGAAAATAACCGCTTCAAAACGGCGCCACTGTTTCTATTGGAAAATGAGCATGGAAACGTATGGGTAGGCAGTAATGAAGGGCTAGCATTATTTGACCTTGAAAAACGGCGCTTCCTCGACTTTTTAGGCGATGGCCCTACGGCGCGCGAGTTTCCGATAGCCTCGCTGCTATTGCAAAACGGTGCGCTGTGGTGCGGCACCTTAGGAGGCGGGTTACGCAGTTTGGACCTGAAAACTGGCCAGTGGGAAGTGTTCACCATGGCCAACGGCCTACCTGCTAATAAGATAGCGGGCATCCTGCCGGACGATGACCGGAACCTGTGGGTCTCTACCTGGGAAGGGCTGAGTTTTTTCGAACAAAAAACCCGCCTATTTACCAACTTCTTCGTCTCTAATGGACTAACGCACAACGAGTTTAACCGGTTCTCCTTTTTTAGGCGTACGGATGGAACGCTGTTCTTTGGCGGGCTGCACGGCGTCAACTACTTCAAACCTGCCGAAGTGCTGGCGTCCTTTTCGCAAGGCTATGACTCGTTGCTGATTTCGCAGATTTCTTGGTTTGCCCCCGATGGTAGGACGCGGCAAGAGCAAATGTTCGGCTTAGACGGCGTCGTCAACATCACCCTGCCACCCGAAAACCGCTTCTGCAGCATTCGGCTTGCCTTAGCCAATTACCTGCAGCCTGAAGCCAACCGTTTTTCTTGGAAGCTTGAAGGTCATGACTCCGACTGGCGCCTCAACGGCGCGAACAATGAGATTACCTTCCATTATTTGCCTGCCGGCAAATACCGCCTGCGCATTCGGGCCGCCAACCCCACCGGCATCTGGAGCCAGGATGAGCGCATCGTGCTCATCCATGTGCGCGAGTTTTGGTACAAATCCACTTGGTTCTTTGTGCTGCTCGCCCTGGCGTTCAGCATGCTAACCTATGCTTTTCATAAAAGCCGCATCCGCCGTCAGCTCGACCTGGTCGAGCATCGCCGCATCCGGGAAATAGAGCAACTCCGTTCGCGGCTATATACCAACATTACCCACGAATTCCGAACGCCGTTGACGGTCATTCTGGGGCTCTCCGAGCGCCTCAGCGACGACGACGCCCGACTTTCGAGCAGCGAAGCCAAAAATGCGCTGGCCCTCATACAGCGCAACGGACGGAACCTCCTGCGGCTCATCAACCAGCTGCTAGACCTCTCCAAAATCGAGGCTCGCGCCATGCAGCCCGAGTATGTCCGAGCCGATGTCATCGGCTATTTGCAATACCTGACGGAGAGTTTTTACTCGTTAGCCAACGAGCGCCAAATTCGCCTGACCTTTTACTCGGAAACGTCTGAGCTCATCATGGACTTTGACGAAGCCCGATTGCAGGACATTGTGTACAACCTGCTGTCTAACGCCCTCAAATTCACCGACTCGGGCGGCAAGGTAGTCTTCCACGCGAAGGGGCTATCAAACGAGGCAGGCATGCTCCTCCAACTCAAAGTCCAGGACACCGGCCAGGGCATTGCTCCCGAACATCTGTTGCACATCTTTGACCGTTTTTACCGGGCCGACAACTCCAACACCCGCGTGGGTGAAGGCACAGGAGTCGGCTTAGCCTTAGTCAAGGAGTCCGTCGAGCTGTTGGGCGGCAACATTTCGGTAGAAAGCGAACTGGGCAAGGGCACTGTCTTTACCGTTCTACTTCCGTGCGAACGCCAGCCGCCGGCTACGACGGCGCAGACGCTAAAAGCCCCCATGAGCGATTGGCGAAAGCCCGAAGTGGTGCCTTCCGAAAAGGATTTCTCAGAGACTGCCAACCGTGCTCCCATTGCCGCCGGTGCTCATACGTGCCATGTACTGCTCATCGAGGACAACCCTGACATACTGACCTACATCGTAGCCATCCTGCAAGACAACTACCACGTGCGAACGGCGGCCAACGGCAAAGAAGGCATCGAAGTCGCCCTTGAGACCGTGCCAGACGTCGTCATCTCTGACGTGATGATGCCCGAAAAGGACGGCTATGAAGTGTGTGAAACGCTCAAAAACGATGAGCGCACCAGCCACATCCCAATCATCCTGCTTACGGCCAAAGCGACACAGGGCGATCGGGTAGCCGGCCTGCGCGCCGGCGCCGACGCTTACTTGCAAAAGCCCTTCGACAAAGTCGAGCTGCTTGTGCTCATCGAGAATCTGGTCGAGCTGCGGCAAAAACTGCAGGCGCATTATGCGGCCCTGAGTGCATTCGTCAAAATCCAGAGCGTTCAGCCACCCCCAGAGCCAACTTTGGACGAGCGCTTTCTGCAGAAAATTCGACAGGTCGTCGAGGACAAAATGAGTGACCCCGAACTGGGCATTGCGCACCTATGCCGAGCGGTCAACCTTTCGCACACGCAAGTCTTCCGAAAACTCAAAGCGCTGACCGGCCAAAATCCCACGCTTTATATCCGCAGCCTGCGCCTGCAACGGGCCATGCAACTGCTCCAGACGACCGACTACAACGTCTCGGAAATTGCCTACGAGGTGGGCTTTTCCGACCCAAATTACTTCTCGCGCAGCTTCAGCGAGGCGTTTGGCATGTCGCCTACCGAGGCAAGAAAGTGATTTTCCAGCAGCAGCGCACCAGACGCGCACCACGCAGCGCAATGCGCGAACTCCTGATTTTCATTAGATAAGGCCATCTGCTTTTCTCCTGCGCAATCTGGGTGCTACTGTTTTTACGCCGATGCAAGCACAGACCAGCCTTTTGCAATCTGGGTGAAGGTGCATTCGGGGCGGCGGGGCGCACTTTTGTCGTGCCGATGAGACAAACACGGCAATCGCGCACGCCCACCCAACCGTTTCGTTCTATGAAGAGCATCCTCTTGTTTGTCGTTCTCTTGCTCGTCCTGCCCGTTGTCCATGCCTGGGGTGCCCTGGCTTTGGCAGAAGTTCAACTTTGGGTCAAGCAGTCCATGGATGCGCGTAAACACGCCGACGCCGACGTCAGGGCAAGGCTCCTTGTCGATATCACAGTGTGCATCAATGCCCGGGACAGCTCTTCGCAAGTGCGTACCACCGAAGAAAACGACGCGCGCTACGCCGAGCAACCATGCAATAATCGCAACGCACAGCAGCTAACCATCCAAACAGTCGAGTCCTTACCCGGCGGACTCGCGTGTGTCAGAGGCAGGCTCACTGGCACGCAAACTAATAAGGCAGCAGGCTCATAGACAGCGTATTCCAATACGTATGAGACCCGATTAGAAAATAGATGGCCACTGGAAAATATGCCAGGTAAAGGCCTCAGTAGCCTCATGCAAACTTCTAAACCGCGCAATTACACATCATCTAACTAAAAAAATTACAACAACATGAGAAATGCTCTTGCCATCGCGGCCTTCCTCTTGGCCACATTCGCCGCTCAAGCCCAGAACCTCAAAGCCGAATTGGATGCCGTGGCCAACGCCTGGAAAGCCGCCTACGAACGCAGCGACCCCAGCGCCTTAGCTGCAGTGTATGCCGAACGAGTGGACTACGTCAACGCCCAAGACGGCAGCATCACAACCCGAACCCGCACCGAAATAGAAGCTAATTGGAAAAAAACGTTTGAAATGAAAACGGGAACGATCGAATTCAACGACAACGCCACGATTACCCTACTGCCCGACGGCAAGGCAAACATGAAGGGCAGATTCACGCAGACGACTACCGACAAGGCAACGGGCGAAAAGACGGTCTTCAAAGGCCGCTACGACCATCAAGCAGTTCAAGAAAACGGCCAGTGGAAACTGTGCCTGATGAAGGTAACTCCGGAATGACACCAGACGGTGTTGCCTGAGTCGTTGATAGGAACGCCAACAGTAGAAAAGGAACAGATCTTTAGAACAATAAATTAAAATTTTAGCATGAGACACCTCCTTTTCCTGCATGCCCTTTTTGCAGCCCTAGGCCTGATAATCGCCTCCTGTAATGCGCCCAAAGGCGACAATGCCAGCACCAATCTGCCCGACTTTGAAATTGCGTCAAACGAGTACATCGCACTCGCCGAGTCTGCCCTGCAACACAAAGCGCGCTTCGACTTCGATACCTGGGGCACCATACTGGCCGACGATGTCGTGTATGCCTTTCCCGATGGCGAACACAATACGCGCACCCGACTCGTAAGCAAGGAGGCCATATTGAACTGGTGGAAAGCCTGGAGGGCCAACTCAGGCATCCAAAGCGTAACCATTAGCGAGGCCAACTGGCTGCCTGTCATGGTCAACATTACCCCCAAAGCGGGCGCACTAAAAGGTGTATATGTGATCATCTATTTTCCCAGTGATATGGTCTTTGAAGCGGAGACGGCCAGCGTGCGCGTGAACAATTCAATCCATTTCAACGACGACAGAAAGATTGACTGAATTGCTGCCTACTACGACCGCGTATCCATCGTAGAGGCTATGCAAGGGCAAAACTACCTGGAACAGTCGAAGAAGAGCGCTGAGTAAACCTTCGGCCGAGACACCGAACGGCCTGAAAGACCAGTAGCCCGCAGAGAGGCATTTCTGTTTGCCGAGTGTGGGCAGCATGCTGCCCACACTCACAGGTTGATTATTTCTTCACACACAAAAAGTTGTCAGCAATGAAAAACACTATCTACTGCACATTCTTTTATGCCCTTTGGCTGCTGGTTCTCCTGGGCAACGCACATATCGCTCAGGCCCAGTGGGCGTTTCAGCTGCCGTCTGGCAGCTATGTAAAAATCACCACCACGACCAGCGGGATTTGTCAGCCCCCCCGAGGCATATACTATTCCCAATTCGAGTATGACAACGAGCAACGTCTGCAGGCAGCCTTTGCCCAGACGCCACCTGCCCACTACTACAAAGCCGAGGCAGGCAAACCGTTTCAGGTGACGGTGGAGGTGACCAACTCCAACCACGCCCAGTATCCCTATTCGGCTGTTGTAGGGCTTATTGGTCGAGATGCGCCTCCTTACCTTTGGGATTTAGACAACATAAAGCCCACAGGCATAGAGGAGTATATTAGCAACGAGTACGGGGTGGGTTCGCGAAGAGTATTTCATCTGGGCTTCGGAGTAGCCGACATCAAAGGGTGGGTGTCATTTATTTTGTACGACTATACGCCGGGGTTGCCAGGTGTTTATCAACTGGTGCTTCCCTTTGTCGTAGAGGGTGTGTTCGACCATCAGGTTCCCATCCTGGGCACGACGGTACGCCCGCAAATTCCATATCTCATCCTGCATGCTCCTCCGGGCGACGGCAGTCGAAGCGAGTTTCAAGAGTCGCGGACGACCTGCCGCGAATACCAGGAGTCCTATGCCGAAGACAACTCGCTTTCCGCTAATCTGGCGGTAAAATTGGGCGTTGCTGGCTCGGCCGGGTTTATCGTCACCACCAGCTTCGAGTTTTCGGTGACGTTCAGCGCAGGCGTTACGACGGGCGCCTTAGACATCAAGACCTCCGGCAACCAGACCTGTGTAACCGTAGGCGCTGGCTTCAGCACCTCAGAGCTGACCGGACCGGACGGAGGAGGCGACGTGTTCATCGGCTATGGCACTGACCTGGCCTTCGGCTTTTACCGGTTCATAGCTGCTGACACCACAACCTGCACGCCCAAAATGGACTCGGGCCTGATTTACACACCCATCGGCACACCGAGGCGCTTCGCTTACACACGGACGGCCATCCTGTCCGAAATAGATTTTCTGAAAGGCATTGTAGCCGACACCACACTCACGCCGCGCCAGCGTAACAACGCTGAAAACCAGATAGATGTGTGGAATCAGGTACTGACCATGAACGAAGCCAACGTCAACAACCCTGCCAATGCGCTCATCGAGCCCATCTCTTTTAGCGCTGGTGTGTCCGCCTTTCAAGAGTCCAGCATCACCGTCACGGAAACACACACTATTCAGTACGAACACTATATCGAAGGTAACGTAGGTATCCAGACGGTGGTGGAAGTAGGCGGCTCTGGCATTTCCGGCGGTCTGGAATACAGAGGCTCATCCCGCATGGGCAAAACGCAAAACCAGTCGCAACAAAGCTCAAGATTAGTGCGCTACACCCTGGCTGACGACGACTCCGGTGACCTGTTCAACCTCGACGTATTCCGCGACCCTATGTACGGCACGCCCATCTTTAAAACGAAGCCGGGCACGCGCAGCTCGTGCCCCTACCAGGGCGGCTATCAGCGCGACCAACCCAGACTGAAACACGATGGCTCAAACGACAGCCGCATCACTTTGCTCGGAACTCCTCTCGGCACTTCAGCTACGTTCAAAATTGACCTGTGCAACGAAAGCAACGAGGCGCGCACATACAATCTCAAACTCAACGCTTTGTCCAACCTGAACGGCGCCGTGGTGTCGGCAGCAGGCGTCCCGCTCAACGGCAACGACCTGGGCCAGAGCTTCACCATACCCGCCAGCACCTGCGTGCAGGATCTGGTCGTGGAGGTGCGCATGCTGTCACCCAATAGCCCGAAGGCATACCCTAACCTCGAACTGTTCCTGTACGCTCCATGCGAGGAGGGCATCCAATCCAGTGTGTTCGCGTCTGTCTATTTCGGCGACGCCACCAGCGCGGACGAGGCCACAGCCAATGTCGCCCAGGTGCAACTGTTCCCAAACCCCAGCAAAGGCTGGGTAAACATTGCCTACGCGCTCCGCGAACCCGCCCCTGTGCGCATCGCTGTGTACGACCTGACCGGACGACTGCTACACACTGCAGATACTGACGAACACCAAGATTTGCCAAACCAGACGCGCTTAGACGTCAGCGCCCTGCCCGACGGCATGTACATCGTCGAATTGCAAAGCCTCGGCACACGTCTGGCAAAACTGCTGGCAAAAATGCAATAAAAGCTATACGAAGACTTCCTGGTGCAGTGCGTTCAGGCGTGGAGATCCAGGTTTTCGCGCCTGAATATTTTCCAAGTAGGTGCCTCCCCCCTACCTCCACGCCCGCGTCATTTCACGCTTGCCCGGCGGCCCGGGCAGGCGCTCGACCTCGAAGCCCACGGCGCGCAGGGTGCGCTTGACGTCGCCTTTGGCGCAATACGTAACCAAGAGGCCCTCGGGCCGCAAGGCGCGGTGTAGGGCTCGAAAAACGGCCTCCGTCCACATTTCGGGCTGAGCCTGAGGGGCAAAGGCGTCGAAATAGATGACGTCGAAAGCCTCCGTAGCGCGGTATGCCTGCACGGGCATGCGCTTTTTGCGCAGGTGGAAGTGGTCGGACAGGCGCACAGTGCGCTCCCAGGTGCACGTGTGCAGGCGGCAAAAGTCGGCCCGGCGCTCGGGCACCCCGGCGCATTCGGCGTAGTTGAATAAGACGGCTTCTTCGAGGGGCAGCGGCTGATTTTCCAGACCGGTGTAGCGCACATTCAGGTTGCGCCGCTCAGCCTCCAGCCACGACAGGAAGGCGTTGAGGCCCGTACCCAGGCCCACTTCGAGCACTGAAATGTCCGTTTGCACGGCGGCCTTGAAGCGCAAGCCAGCTCCGATGAACACGTGCAGCGACTCCGTAAGCGCCCCGTAGCGAGAGTGATACGTAACGCCGTAGTGCTCGGAGTAAACTGAATGAGAGCCGTCTTGCGTCAGAATGAGCGCCATGGAGGACTGTAGAAAGCGCCATCGAATAAAAAACAGCATACCGGCATCGAAGGCGATATGCTGTGTGGGGGTGCGGGAAGCGAGACTCGAACTCGCATGACCTCGCGGTCACTGGTGTTTGAGACCAGCGCGTCTA
>FQKF010049239.1_pt1 | contig 21362 bp, 19 predicted proteins | sample 1504521 | NCBI WGS metagenome assembly FQKF01 (sample SAMEA4475357, study PRJEB15587) | soil metagenome | biome: Soil; feature: Field | place: India | collected 2015-03-11 | depth 0 m
TAACAAATCATTAAACAAATATCTGCCAGCAATATTACCTAATATATCCTTTACAATAGCCATATCCCTATTATATTTACCAAACATCTCATCTCTTATATGCGCATCTCTTACAAGTAATATACGAATGTAACCGTATATCAGCATTATTGGTAATAGTAAAAATTGCAATATAGTGGCTATAACATTCAATGTAAGTCCTATGACCGCAAATGTAATCTTAATCTTTTTCATCCTTTATAGATAGTTTTGCCATTGTGTTCTAACCTATTCATATTCAAGTATTTTTATCGTTGTTGGGTTGCCCATCAATTCTAATGCTTCCGCAATATTTGTTACCACTTTGTATCTTTCTCCTTCAATGCGTTCTACATCGCATTCAACACTTCTCCCGTCTGTTGCGACTATTCTTATTTTATTTATTATTTGCTCTGATTGAATTGCTAATTCAAGGTATTGCATAAGTTAATTTTTAAATATATTTTGCGTCAAAAAGAAATTCGTAATAAATAATAGTAACCTGATTAAGTGGTAGTGTTAAAGATGTTGGAAATGTTGTTACTCCGTTTACAAAGTAAAAAAAGTATGTAAATTTATTCGTTCTATTCAAAAAACTTATACCATTGAAAAAATTAGCAGAATACTGCCCGTGGCTAAAAGTCCCTCCAACTCTAATAAAATAAACACCATACAAGCCAGGTTCTACAATGATTGGTGAGGGAAAGTTCGCAAGTTTTAGCCCCGTTGAATTTATTGTTATAGTATCTGTTTCTGCAATCTTTGTTGCAGAGAAATTGGAATTTATACTATACAAAGCAAATTGTAGTGTCCCTGCTGCGCTAAAACTTGGAATAAATAATCCGATTGAATACAAAGTGATTGGATAAGGTATCCAGCACAGATTTCCACGCATCGCTGTCTCTGACACATTAGTAACGTTAGATTCAGACGTGGTGTTTCTCGCAAGGAAGGTTTGAGACGCTGATTCGTTGTAAGACACTAACCAGTGTTTATCCAGCATATCAGAATACCAATTCCCAATCACTCTCCACTTATCAGACATCCAATTTAGATTGCTCAACTGCGTTACGCCATCTGCCAACTTATACACACCTGTTACTACACCATTTTGTTTCTTATAGAATATCATTGTCCCCTTTGGATATATAGTATTAGCATTAGTTTGAAAGTCGGAATAGGTAAATATCTTTACACCTGTTGTATTTTTGGTTACATGTATCATGTTATTAGATTTTTATCATATTATGACTATATTGGATTTTCGTCTCTGCATAACAAATTAGGTGTCGTATTGCAATCATTTAATATCTGAACATTTATAGCTCCAGACATGCTACCGCTATTAATATTAAATGGAGGAGTTGTAGGGGAAGTGCTAAATAAATGACCAGATATTAAACATTTGGTTTTTAATCCAGAAGAACCCATTTTTACTATCTTCAATAAACCATCCTGACAATCCTGTATAATGGCTTGCCAATTAGTACCTGATAAATTACAAACAACATATTGCTTACATTCATGACAACATTGGTTGGTATATTCGTCTATACTTCCATTACTATTATAGGTAGTATGATTGGCAGTAGAAAATACACCATAATCTACACCTGGTTGCATCAATACAACCTGAGTGCCGTCATTGTAATACAATTCAGGAGGTGTCTGACTACATATTTCTATATATCTGAAAGCAGGATTAGATAGAATATTGTTGATGAAATTAGCATCTATACCTGTACCAGGAACACCATTAAATAAATATCCTGCCCCTATTGTAATGCTTTGAGGATTGGTATCATAATCCCAATTATTACACAAGGCATCATTAGTTTCATAACAGGGCGTATAAAATACAGTAACAGGATAATTAGATAATTGAGCTAATGTTAATGCAGCACCATTAACACCTATAAAGTATCTTCTGCATGATGTATATGATTTCTTTAATGGTATGGTCATTAAACTATATTGACCCGGCACCAATATAGGTGTATCGGGATAAGGTGTATTACAATCACTAATGCCTAATGCACAGCAAGGTATGGTAATTACTTCTAATTCATAACCGCATTGATTGGCTTCCTGCTCTGTAGGAGTAATAGTAAAATTAAATGTATTATTAGACGCATCTGGTATAATATTACATTGCTTATACCAATTAACCACCATATCCATATCTGCCCCTGTACCTATACAATCCTTCTTAACTTTAATACCATAATAGGTAACAAAACAATATGGATAATCCTGTTGTGTTAAATTGCTTAAATCTAATTGTATGCTAAAATTAATATCTGCCATTATTGTATTTTTTATCGCTCATTAATAGTTATTATTGGTGTCATAGAACATATCCTTTCATTAATTGATGTTAATGATATTCTCATATTACATTCTAAATATAAGGTTTCATTAAAACCTATAATACACGGAGCACAACAGGTTTCTAATTTACAGCAATCATCCTTTTCCTTTAATTCATAATCTAATATCATATATTGTATAGAACTTATAAAGTAATCTTTTATAGTATTCCTGATATTATTATATCTTATCTTAAATCTATCCAATAATGATTTCCTCTTATATGTTTTAATCAATCTTCCTATGGTATTATTAATTATACTATCATCGCATTCTTTTTTAATTACAGGATAATACCAATTATATATGTGCTCCTTTTGATATTCCTGTTTAGTAAATGTTCTGACACATTCCTGACATGTTCCGTAAGTGGCTAATAATGTCAAATATTTATCTGTCGGAGGATTAGTGGTTTGAGTAATATCTCTTACTTTAAAACAATCTATACAATTACTTATCTGAATAATATCATCTATGGATATATTACTATTATCAGGTAATAAATACTGCAATGTAATATTGCTATTTGTACAGGATTCTAATGTTACAACACTAACACTTGTACTAGGAGAGCCAGACATGCAGGAACAATTGGCACAAGAAGTTCCTGTAAATGGACTAAAAGTATAAGAGAATGCTTTACATTGGCTCAAAGGGAAATCAGGAGCAGAAGTAGTAATTTTTAATCTGACACAATTATTACCGCTTGTTATCGGAACGGGTGTAGCCCCCTTTACACAATTTATCTTTACACAACCTATATATTCCCTGGTATTAGCATCATAGTAAAATGTATTTTGTATCTGCCTACATATATTATCATCAGTTTCATATATACTTATATTACCTATACCAGGATTTCCACATTCCTCTATTATATTTATATAACATGCCATTATTTATTCCATTTGATGGTTTTAATTAGTATCCTTTTTACAGCATTTGTTGTATCATTACTAGTACCACTATCTTCTGTCTTAGGTTTATTATATCCTAACTTATTATAACAATTAACACATATTGCCTTCTCTACACCATTGTCATTAATATTTACACATTGACATTTACAACTCCACCCACTACCACATATCTCACAAGCATTAGCTGTAATACATTTTCCTGTTGCCATGACTATTTATTTTTGGGCAAATATAATGATTTTATTTATTCCTGTCAAGAGTTTAACATTTTGAACAAGGTCTTGGTGTCTGACCCTTTTGCTCAAAACACCCTATCTCTATCTCTTTTCCGCAATCACAATATCTACACATCAATTTATTAATCCTTTGCATTATTCTGTTATATTCCTTCATCACACCATCCGCCTCATGATAATAATCACACATCAATTCTATACTGTTTTTAGCCATCCATATATCAAATATCTCCTTACTTATTAACTCATAATCGGCATCGTATATCTTTACTTTATCAATACAGCATAATAAATGATTTAAATACCTTGTCATTATAGATGTACGCATATAATAATACTCGGCAAAATATGTATCATGCGGAGCAATGCTATACTTAATCACATATATTCCATCCTGCAATGGCGTTAATACCTTATCGCAGTTCTGTGTCTGTAATCCTAAATCACAAGCAGTAATTACTTTGCTAAAACCTATATTGTCTATAGGAACTTCTATAGCATATTTAAATCCAGGTGGCGTTATTTCTAATCTTGGACACTCGGCTACAAATCCCTTAGGATAAACACTATTGTCTATAACCATTAAACTGCATACACTATACCTATCATCAGGTATCATTAAACTTAACTGTGGAGGTAATTGATTAAATGTTGTTTTCATCTTGTTAATTTTATTAAAAAGCCCCCACAAAGTACTTAATCATATTTCCTAAGTGGGAGCTCACTGAGAACCTTTAATTAACTCCTAAACCAATTTTGTGTGCTATTCACAACTTATACATTAGTAGATGGTGTTACTAAGCCCGGTAAATAAGGAGCATCTAATTCACATTGGTTGCATTTGATAACCTCAAGTTTAGGACAAGCACAATTAGCAGTCCATGTGTCCATAAATGCTTCAAATGCAGGTAAAGTAGTTTCACTATAAATGTTAATTACCCATTCTTCAAAAGGATCTAAACCTAACCAGTTGCCTTCTCTCTTCACATCAAATACTAATACATATTGATAATATCTCTTCGTTCTTGATATAATATTAAGCAGTTGTTGGGCTTGCTCTGCTTCTTTATATCTGATGTCTTCATAAGCAGTAGCAGATGCGGCAATATATCCTCTATGACTTTCACTATGTATTAAATCTCTGATAGCATATTCCCCTGCTCCTTCCCCTGTATGTCCGGCACATACATTTCTAAAACAAATACCAGTTTTACATTGTAAACTTTCCCAATCTCTTAATGATACAATTAAATCAATCAAGTCATAGGTATATCCTTCTTTGATAGTAAAACTACAATCTCCAAATCTTGTTTCCACATAAGCAGTTTGGAAATAAATACCAGCATTACCTGTAGCTGTTCCGCAGAATGATGTAGCACTATTAGCCTGTAATGCTGCAGGAATATCTGCAAATGTTAATGCACCGCTTGGTATAGTTACATCAGGATATAAATCAGATGTTGGATAATAATAATTACCATTACTATAAACAACAGGATAAATAAATGGCTTCAATGTGGGGTCTTGTGCTACTAACAATGCTAATTGCCAATATACATATAATGGGTCAATATAATCATTACCACTACCATCACAGCAAGGTGTGCCTACTGTCAATACTCTCCAATTCACACTATTGAATGCTTGATAAAATGGAGTACCTCTTAATTGGAATAAGAAAGAATAAGATTCACCGCATTTGAAATCAAAACAACAAGCAGATGTTGGCAATTCAATACTTTTAACGGTAAATGAAATATCACAAGTATTAGGGGCAGTACCCACAGTGACTGTAAATGATTGACCAATTACAGCATTAACATTAGAACCTGTTAATGTAAGAGCCCCAATATTGATTTGAAATGTATTACCTGATGGATTACAAATAGTAAACGAACCCCAAATAGTAAAATTAGAATTAGTAACACTTACGGGCACAGTAGTAGGAGAACTACAGTTAGTAGATATAGAACCCGTACCGTTACAAGTAACACTATTAATTTCAATGTCAGTAATCTGAACCCCTGCTGTCAAATTGGTATTATATGGAACAGCACCAAAAGCAAATAATGCAGGCTGAGGTGTACAAGGATCTATTCTTTTGAATAGTTTAATTCTTCTTGGGTCAATCAATGGACTTACAATAGGTTTTTTATAACCTCCTACCAAAGTAGAGATAAAATCCTTGTCATATAAAGGAGCACCAATCAATAATAAAGGACAGCAATCAGTTGGAACATTACTTGAACCTATACTTGTATAAGTTTTAGGGTCAAAAAATCCAAATGTCCCTGGCCCAAAATTAGTAGCGGGGGTTCCTGTTACTTGCGCTAATGTTTCAGCAGGTAAACCATTACCTACTACAAAACCATTTGCTAAATTGGTATTACCTGTAGTGTTATTAACAGGCGTACCTGGTAAAACTCTTAATAATCTTCCTGTTAAGTTTTGCATAGTTGTATGTTTTATTGTTATTTCTGTTCAAAATATATGTTGAACCTTATTAAATATTTCTTAAAATATGTTAAATGATTAGTTGTTGTTTTGGTAATTTTGATTTCTCATTTGATAAATATCTCCATCCTGAATATCTGATCCTGCCATTTGACAAGCCAATTCTATAATTAACTCTGTTGTATCTAATGTAAATTCACTACCAACATCATTAACAGATATTGCTTTTGTATATATATTAAAATGCCCTGTTTTCTCTACATTAACAGGATAACGATAATAGGTTAATATCACATCTTCTACTTCATTTAAACAACTTACATCTATGATAAATTTATTACCCTCCGATATAGCATAAGTTTCGCCCCATTCAAAACTACAGTTATATAGGGAATTGTTTTTAATAATATTTTCATTTGCAGATTTAACTAAATAAACATTTATATCCTTATCGCAACATTCATTGCATGCTTTAATTGTTAATCTCTTAAATACCATATAATCATCAGGTAAAGGATGCGTAATTAACTTGCCATCTTTAATAGTATATAACAATGACTCATTCTTTAATAACCTATTAAAATCATCTATCCTTCTCTTACTGGCTTCATCTCCTTCCCTAATTATATTTAATCCATGTAAATTTTGCCTTGTAAATAATAATTGAGCCCTATTGTATAACTCCAATAATTGCCATACCTCTAAATTGTCATAATCCTGACTATCTAACTTGTTTAATCTCAATTTGATTTTTAATAAAATACTATCTACATCCATGATGCGAATTTATTCTAAATATAACGCACTTTCTATTTTGTTGGTTTTTTGAACTTCTTATTTTTCAAAATCGCTAATTCATCATTATCGCCACTTTCTATTACTAAATCTTCCTGTTTATTACTATCTGTATTTGTCGTACTATTAGATTTCATTTCCTCAGGTAATAAATCTTCTAACCATAAATTCTTCTTTGATTTATACGCTAATACTATATCCTTAAACTTCTTGTAAAAAGCACTGCTCAATAAATAATTAACATTCTCCCATATATCCTGTGATAATAATTTAATATCAAAATCTTTAATAAATACAGTTCTATCTTCTAATATAGTGGCTTCTCCATTATTAATTAAATCTGTTATTAATGCAGCAACAGATAGTTTTCTTAAATCCTTATCAAATGTATCTAAAAATAAATCTATTGCTCTGCTCTCTTTAATACCAGATAATCCGTTAATATAATTATCTAATACCTGTAAATAAAAGTCCTTCTCTGTCTCTCCTGCTACTTTCGATTGATATTGTACAGGCACCAATATAGTTACTAAATATCTCATCTTTCTTAAACTTTCATCTGTTGTATCTTCTACTAATTCATTTAACAATGAATATGCCTTTGTCTTTGTTTTCTTAGTTCTTACATTGTAATCAAATTCTGCCCCTTCATCTAAATAAAACTTAAATTTCTCATAATCCGTTTTGGCAATGTCTATGCTAATAGCCACCTCAGGAATACCTCCGCCTTTAATAACACAATATAACAATAAATCCTCTACAACATCTAAATTTAACATCCTTCCTAAATTGTTAATCTTTAATTTTAACTTACCCCATACACTACTATTGTGCGGTAATAATATACTACATTTCTCCCAAAAGTGTTCATCATCAGGATCTACTTTTATATTATTCATCTTATAATAAATATCACTCGCCATTTCTCTTATCCATCTTATCTTTTCTATCCTTTCTTTATCAGGCAAGGATACAATAGAAGGAGCCGTCTCATCTAAACCAGTAACATATTTGTATTTGTCTGTACCTATAATAGGTATAGTCGCCACATAATATTCATGATCTACATTAGGGAACATCACTTCCCCATATTGCTCTAATCCAAACATCTCTATTTCCTTATTACTGTTAGGTTTGATTTTAACTACTTTTTTCATATTATTTATTTTTGCGACAAATATACATAATAATATTTCACAAAACAAAATAAATTCTGATAAATAAAAAACCCTGACATCTCTGCCAGGGCTTTTTACCATTAACCTAAAACTAAAACTACGAAAAGCGAATCACAACGGATTAGAGCGTCCCACCTGTAATTGGATTACGCATCACAATTTTAGCAATTCTTGTAGGATCCTTAACATGAATACCAGGCACATATTGTCTTACATTCAATTTATATCCTGAAAAATCACCAACAGATTGAACTACCATACTTCCTTTATAGTCACATGTTCCGTTTTTGTAAATCCATTTAGGACCTTCTGCTTTATGCCATTTTAAGAATACAATATTATCGTTCAGGTTTTCACCAATATCATAAATCAGAAAACTATAACTACTTAATCTGTATCCATTAATCATAGGATTAGTAACCTCATTAGCATTTACAACATCCAAAGCAGGATTATATCTGAATGTTACTTTTGCAATCTGAGGAATGATGAATGTTGAAAAACGAAAACCAAATTCCAAATCCATGTTTTTACCTGAAATAGCACCAATACCATTAGCACCAGCAGCCTGAATTTGGAAACCAGCAGCTATCGCATCGTTAGCAATGGCTTTATTAACTAAATCCATACCTGCTAAACCTGTATCAATAAATACATGTCTTGATGGGTCATTAGGTTCAAAATTACTTCTACCAACAAAGAAATTGAAGATTACTTCTTTAATCAAATTCAGACTAAAAGTATGATAATCATATACTCTTTTGTATCCAAAATCAAATTGTCTCCATAATCCAGGATTTCTTCTGATAGCATTTTGATTTTCTACTAAAATACCACCTTGCCCCCACATCAATTCATTTTCAATATCTTTAATAATACCATCTAACATTTCTTGCTCTTTCTTATTAATAAGCATCATATTAACATCTCCTCTCTTAATAGCGGCAGTTAATCCTTTTACACCTCCTACTTTAGATAAGAAAGTTTGAAATGAATTAACAGACGAATCAATTAAATCAGGATTAGCCACCTGATAAATTTCTATAAATCTCATCAATTTCTCATCAGGTTTGCCAATCATAATAGTGTTTAATGCTTCTTCTGTAATATGCTCTTCTCTACCTGCTTGAACATTAGGACAATAATTGTAATATGTTCTGTATCCGCCTTTGGATGTAGCACCTTGAAACTTAGTACTCCAAGAATTGTATGCGGTAGACTTGAGAGTCCATCTGATACCGGGTTGTACATAAATATTATCCAAAAATGCAAAACTATTTAAGTTACTTGCTAATCTACAAGTATAAATAGTACCATTGGCTACTTGTGCTTCCACATCTACAATATATACCTCAGGACCATTGAAAGGGTCACATGTAATAATAGCACCTGGCCCAAAATCACCTCTGTTAAATTTCAATCTGAATATAGCACCAAACTTTCCTTTCTGAACATTAGTGGGTTCTATATCTTCTACAATCTGTGGCACTTCGTAGTTAATAGGTAATTCCCACGAATATCTACCTTGTATATCATCTACTTCTATGATGTTCTTTTTATTAATCAAAGATAGATTATACAAAGGAGTTTGTGCCATTCTTGCCATAGCCCATATAGCTACTGGTCCCAATGTAGTAGGTTGTGTCTCTTTTAATAGTTTAGAGACATGATACTCATCTACAAATCTTGTGTTAGTGTAGTAACTTCTTTCATTGTAAAAAATCCCGTTGTTTAAAACTGGTGTTGCCATAGTTGTTAATTTTTAATTTCTATTCAAAATATAGTAAATTTTTAACTTATTAAAATACCCTATTGCTAAATGTCAAAATTAAATCTTTTATTTGTTAATCTTCTGCCTTCATCTTTCTTCCTTTCTAATGGCAATCCATTATTAGGAATTTCTGGCGATGATGATTCTATACCAGCATTGCTTCTTCTTAATTTAGGTTTAATATTTTCCTCAATTACTTCTTTTTTAACTTTCTCTCTCACATATTGTTTATAACTTTCAGGGTCATCTAACAACCACAAAGCCTCAGATATTAAATCATATTTGGGTTCTTCAAATTGATATTTGTTTAACAAATAATACAATTTGTTTGTCTTTACACCATTTGCTAATTCATAATCGGCTTTGGTTAAACCATCTATAATGTTCTTCTTTATCTTCTTATCTGCATCTAATTGCTCTACTGTTTTTGATATACCTTCTATATATTGCTTGTACATCTCTTCCGCTTTCTTCTTTTCACTCTGTGCTTTCTTAATCTCATCATCCAAATCCTTAGTTAATAAGGTTTCAAACTCCTTTTTAGCTTCTTCATATTTTTGTTTTAATATGCCTTTTCTATCATAACTATTAATCAATGTTTCTATTTCCTCATCTTCCATTCCTTTATTCTTTAATACTGCACGGATTACATCTTTTTCCCCTAAATTCTCTACTATATTTTTACCTTCCATCGCATCGGCTACCATTCTTAATACGGATGATAAATTCTTATTATCTTCCATAGCATATTTAACAGCCAACTGTATGGGTTCAGGAAGAGCATCCATAAAATCTACTACTGCTTCTTCCCTAACTGCTACAATGTTTTCTTCTATTAATGCTTTAAGTTCATCTACATTATAATCTTCTATATTTGGTTTATCCTCATATAACAATATTTTGCCTTCATCTGCTAATTTCTTAAGTTCCTTTTGTAGTGCTTTTAAATCTGATTTGGTTTCTACATCATCTATCTTTTCCTGTATATCTTGCAGATTTCTGATATTTTTATTAACATCCTGTAAGCCAGATAATTGTTTATATAATTCATCATTTTCATCTATATTTTCATCTTTTATATCAGCGTTTGCTTCTTTATCTTTAACAGTTTTATCATTTGAAGATGTGGTTCTTTCTTCATCCTCTTTGACAGGATTAGTATTACTAGTTTCAGCATTGCCGCTTTTAGATTTTGATAACTCCTCAAAGAACTCAGGCGGGAATGTATCATCAGCACTGAATACTCTTTCTGATGTTTCAAATAAATTACCGATGTTGTCTTTTTCCTTGTTTGAATTTTTGCTATCCATAGTTTTATTTTTGCGACAAATATATATTATATCATTTAATTGAGCAAATCTTATTGTTTATTGCGATTGTCCTGTGCATTTATCTTAGCTATCTCTAAATCTATCTGTTTTAATCTTTCCTTTAATGTCATTTCGTTTTCCTTTTGTTCTATCAGTTTTGATTTTATTTCCTTATCTTCTGTGGCATTGATATATTTGTCATATATGCTTTCTAATTTGTCCTGATTGGATGAAAGGTCATTCAGAAAATCCATAAAATCTGATTGCATATTTTTGTTTATATCCACAGAAGCCATATATCCGGCTGCTCTGATTTGTGCCTGTAATAATTGATTTTTTAATCTTTCTCTCTCTAATACTAATTTCTTATCTAACATCTCATTCTGATATTTAGCTGCTAATTCTATTTCTTCTAACTTTTGCTGATGCTCTGCTTTGGCTTTTTCCTGTTCTGCCTCATATTGAGATTGAGCCTGAGCTTGTGCTTTTTGCTCTAATTTATTAACCAATGCTACAACATCACTATATTTGTTAGAGTTCATTATTTCTATTGCTTCTGTTAATCCTATACCTAAATTAGGATTGTTAAATATCATGGCTTTTATTTGGTCTATTACTAATTTATAACTAATCTCGGATGTAGGATATACATTGAATTTTCTCAATATCAGTTCATCTTTGTCTATGGCATTAATAATTTCCCTTTCATATTTATCATTAAAATAGGTTATAGATGTATTGTTGAATTTATCATTGCTTAAATACCACATTAACAAATGAGTTCTCATTTCGTGGAATCTTGGTAAAAACATATCCCCTATAATCTTAAAATACTTCTCTGTGGCTGAATAACTTTGAATAGCATTGATTTCTGATGCCTTGCCAGATTGATATTCGCTTGTAGGTCTTCCTAATCTTTCAGGTGTTAAACCTATAGTTTCATATAATTTAGATTTGAAAAACTCAGCTAATTCAATTCTTGTCTTTATTCTAGGACTATGCTCTATTACCATTTGTTGAAATTGATTAAAATTGATAGGTTGTCCTGTATTGCCCATGCTTGTATCTATAGGTAATATCTTATACTTCTTCATATAATTATATACCGTCATTAAAGGATTAGTACCTCCGTCTTCTTCTAATGATGTTTTAGGTATGGTGTTTTGGTCTATCAATACAAAACTTCCTATCTCATCTAATAACATATCCATAATTTGATTATTAACTATATTATATGCTATCTGATAGGTTTTACCTAAATCCACTAAACTAACACTTTGTGTGTTTCTCTCTGTATAAATATATCCCTCTACAGGTAATTTACATGAAAATAAATCATCAGAATTGTTAAATTGAAAAGGCATAGGACCTGGTTCCTTATCACATATTCCTATGTATATTGGAAGACCACTGATGTTTTGATTGTAAAATGTAGGAACATTAGGTCCTATTTTAATACCTCCAACGGTATATGGTATATAAAACCACTCCACATGCTCTCCTACTAATAAATTATCTGCCGTTTTAGATTTAGTAAATCTTGTATCGTATTCGGCTTGTATAACAGGTTTATATCCGTCATCTACTATAAATGTGTATTTTTGTTTATTAATGGGGTCTATTTTAGTAACAATACCTACTTTTTTTAATGTTTTCCAATATACAGTTGTTACTCTTAATAAATCAGGATACCATAATCCTTTGGCATCTTCACTACTAAAAAATACCTTATTGATAATATCCTGAGCATTATGAAACGGATAGTTCCAATACATAGACCTTTGAAAATCTACACCTCCTGTATTGATAGCAGATGTGCTTTCAGGGGTATCTACACCATGCCTGAAATAATCCATACTATTTCTTTCCACAGGATAAGCAGATGCTCCTGCTGTGTTAAAGTATTTGTTTTGTAATGTTTCTATAATTTCTGTATCTATATATTTGCCATATTTAGATATAACCTCATTAATGCTTAATAATTCCACTTTACCTACCCATTCTCCATCAGACAGAAAAGGGGAATGAGAGTGGCGCTTATAGAATGTAAACATAGGATTCCATATAACAATATCGTAATCGCTTTCCTGCATTCTGAATTCTTGACAAAACATACCTGTAATCAGGAAGTCCTTAAACAATAAATACATCTTTTCTTTTAACTTAAATCTGTTTTTGTCGTATTCGTGAAATTTCTCTACTAATCTTTCTACATTTAATCTGTAATTCCTGTTGATATAGTTTTCTATATTGCCGAACTTAGATATTGTTTGTTGGTAAAGTTGTTCCTGTAATTGTTGTAATTGATTTTGGTCTAATTGTTGGTTTTGTTGTATTTGCTGCATCTGTTCAGATACTATCTTGTCTAACCATTCCCTAATAACTTCTTCTATTTTGTTTCTTTTCTCTTCTAATATTTCATTAATACTCCATTCATCTATGGCTTTATAGGTAATTTCTATATCTCTTTTAGTAAATTCATCTGCTAATACATTGATGATAACAGGTAATATCGGATAGAATTTGAGCTCTAATGGACTTTCATCTTTGTAATCTCTTATGAGCGTATCTATCAGTAATTTATATTCAGGGTCATCCTCCATATCATCGGGGATAATATAATCGGATTTGTCCATGATACCTGCTGCTATTTTATAGTTCTTAAGAAGTTTAGGTGTGCGATTATAGAGCTGTACAATGCCATTCCATTCTAACCAATCTATATTCCTTGCATACCATTCTAAATCCTTTTCCTCTTCAGGTATTGCCTGTAAGGGTCTTAATCCAAATGGACTTGCAGACCTTCCTGCTACGGGGTCTCCATATTTCTTTTTATTGATGTCAAATAATTGATTTATAGACGCCATATAGTTTTATTTTAGTTTATTAAAGTAGTTTTTCATTTGCATTTGTTGTTTTACCTTACTAATGAGTTGTTTCTTTTTCCATTCAAAGAGTTCGTTTATATCCTCAGGTTGTATTTTCTTTTCTACCTTTATGGTTGTTTTATTGGTTTGAGATATATATAAATATGTAATAGCTGCTGTTAATGCTATTACCCTATCCGTATTATACCCATCTTCAAAATATAGCATTTCTTTTAATACCATCTCATCTTTAATCCTTTCTATTCCAAATCTGGGTATTATAGTGCCATCCTCCTTATATTCTGAAAAGTCCTCTTTAAGATATTGTATAAGATATGGCACCATGTATTTATTAAATATATCTCCTGTGTTTTTAAATCCATATTCCACATAGGTCTTTTGCTTAAACTCCTGTTCCTTAAATAGCATAAATTGATTTCTCCTTAATAAATGCTTAACCTTCTTATGTTTAATAACATATTGAGTAAATGATACATCGGCTTCTAATACTCCAATAGCATTGTAATATTCTAATATTCTTAATAAGGTTTCATTAGTTTTATTAAGGTCGTCATATCTTCCTGACCAACAGCATACTAAGGCAGATGGTTCTATAATGTGTTTTACTTCCTTATCACCTTTCTTTTCAATATTGATAATTTCATCTCTCATTACATATATTGATGCTAATGAAGGAGAAGTAGTAGTTTTACCTACATTGACAGTATCTATACCTGCTATATATGTACCAAATGGCAAATCCTCTCTTGGCTCTTCAAATATCTGTATTGCTCCTTCCTTATAATCGTGGTTTAATGGTAAAGGATATTCTAATATAGGTTGTTTATTAGTAGGAATACTTACTATTTTACCATTAGTATCTCTTTCGAGTTCTACACATTTATACGCTTTTTCTTCCTGATTTCTAAGTATTTGTTTCTTTATTAAACTAACAGGGAATATACTATCCTTTTTGTATTGAAATACTTCTTCTAAACTGATAGGTTCCTGACTGACCCTTATTTGATATTCCTGCGAGGATAGTTTATTTTTCCATTCTTTTCTCTTATCTATAAGGTAACCAAGTGCTTCTTCTACAAGGCTATTGCCATATTCATCAATAAATGGTAACATGCCCCATTGTTGAGGTATAAAGCATCCTGTTATTTTAGTTTCAGACCTTTCTTCTGTAATCCATTCATTAGGAATACCATAAAAATCAAAAGCATCAGGTTGGAATATATATTTTTGTAATGGTTTGCAATCTTCCATACTACCTACACTCCCTGCTGCTATAAATTGACCTGTAATAATTTCACCTTCTTTTAGTGATGGTAATAAGTATTCATATGTTTTATCTAATGTAGGAGCAATACCTGCTTCCTCATAAAACACATAACTATTACCACCACCTACCCCACCTGTCGGATCATCCGATAACGATTTAGCCTTTAATTCAGATTTAAGACCTATATATTTCCTGATACCACCTTCATTTACTTCTAATTGTTGCACCCAGTTATATTTCCTATCGGGTGTAAAATGTCTTATCCATGCTGTATTGCTATTGAGAAAATCCCTATATTGAACAATATAATCCCATGTAGTAGATAAATGAGGTACTTCATTATAGGCAACTAATTTTAATCTTGCCCCTTTATAGAACCAAAGTTTATTAATCAGTAAAGCACTGTGATAATAGGAAGAAGCTATTTGTCTTTTCTTAACAACTATGGAGTTTTTATTGTGGAGTTCTGCTAATAAACGATACAATGATAAATATAATTGTACATCTCTGACATCAGGGAAGGTAATGGTTTTCTTTTCCTTGTTGTATATAGGTAAATAATTGAGCCACATGTAATACTCACCAGGAAAATACCATAATTTGTTATTGAGAGCATTAAACAAAAATACACCATTTACGCATCTTTCTTTTTCTCTATCCCAAAAATAAATGTATTCATCTGTACCTTCTATACCATCATAATAAAATCCTGTTTCTATAAAAGTATTGGCCTGTGATTTAATAAGCAAGGAAGATTCATCCAATTGAAAATTACCAGGTGTTACAAATAGGGATTTAATGATAGACCTGAATTGGTCATTATTATCCAGAACTATATAATTTTCGTATGGATTTTTAGATACGGATATTGTGGATTGTGTAACATTGTGTTCTAACAATAAAGGTATAGTAATCCTTTTAGATTTACAACCATATACTATAAGTGGTATTTTGATATTTGAATTTTGAAATGTCATTTAATATCATATGCAATTTTAGTATTACCACGAGATTTGTAATTGATTTCTTCTTCTACATCCTTTTGCACTCTTTTATATCCATCTCTTACTGTTTCAAATTCCTTAACATAGGAAGTAAGGTTTTTGAAGTTTTTATCATCCACCTGTATTTCTTCAATATATTTACTCATTTTATCTATAGTGGTTTTATAGGTTCTTAATAGTTTCATCATTGGTGTTTCATACATTTGCTTAACATATTCATATATGTCATTATACCATTCAGGTTTATTTTCAGGTTTTAATTTTAATCTTTTGATAATATGATTGTCCTTATCCAGTTCTGAAATATAAAAGAAAGGATTATCCTCGGGATAAGGATATAGGAGATAATGTATAACCAATAGCCATTTTTTGTATTCATCTGTCCATTTAATATCACTAAATGGATATATGGATAGTATATCAGGATGAAGTTCTGATTTATTACCTTTATTGATAATGATTTTACAGGGCTTCATTTAATTACCATTTACCTTTTGGGCAATGATCTTCTGATAATGCTTTAATATGTAATGAGCAACCACATATTCCGCAACAAGGTTGAGTATTAGGTATAAGACATTTATCACCTTTTATATCTACATATTCGCATTGCTCACATATATCTAATCTCATATTATATCTTTTGGTAATATCATTTATTTCTGTTGCTATTTTATTATTTGATTTTCTGTAAAATAAATATCTGAATAATCCCTGTATGATATGTGGTATTTTAGTAAATGCCTTGATAAATTGTTTTAATTTATTGGCTTTCATGGTTACTTATTATTAAGCGTTATTACTGAATGTTTCAGTTGGAGGATTGGTTGGAGGGTTGCCAGAAGATTCTCGTATATTTTCTTTTTCTTTTTGTGCTTCATTAATTATTTGCTGTAGGAATTCTGGTCCGTATTTAATGGTATCATTGGGATTTATTTGTGCTTCAGATTCTTGTGCAGATGGTTGTTTATCATGATTTTGAAGTTCTGTTGTTATTGTATTAGTAAAAGCATTAGCAAACATCTCAGGGTTTTCCATTTTGATTTTGTTATATTGCACAAAGTAATATGCTTCTTCAAAGGCATATTTAGCAAATTCAGCACGGAGCTTCATGACTTTAATTTGTTCCTTTAGTTCTTTTTCTTCCTTGTTTAATGATGTTTTGTTTTGCATAATTTTAAGTTTTGGGGCAAATATAATGATTATTATGTAATTTTGCAAGTAGAAAATTAAAGTGTAAAACTTCTTAATGGAAATAGCAAATTAAATCTAAAAAAATGCTAAAATGCCTATCACAGATAGATATTATTTTTATCGAATTGGAATGTGGTAATGACAGGTGGCATGTCGTATGGTTTATTGAGGGTGAGGATGAGATAGGTTTGAGTAGTTCGTTTAGACGGATACCATGTTATATCTTTGATGTCATTATGATTAAGTTGATAGATGGCTTCCTGATATATGGATTTATATTCCGTTAATCCTGTATTGAGAGGTATAGTTTTAATGAGGAGGGTAGTAAATTTCTTACGGACATTGAGATAGCAATAGAACGATAGATTTAATTTAGATATAATGGTATTTATATCGTCGGATGGTTGTATAATGGGAGATTTGTATTGATGATACAAATCTATATATGGTTTTATATTTTTAGATTTAGTGTATTTAGTAGCCAAATAGACCGTATATGGATTGAGGAGAATGGAGTAATGTCTATACAGGAAATAGGAAGCAATGACATTAGTGATAGTAGGAGAAGCAATATTTCGTTTATGAACGAGTAAAAAGAGCATTTAATGTATTAGAATATTTTGTTGAAGAAATCGAAGTCATTATGATTGGAGGTATTAGTATTATTGGAGGACATATATTTCTTATTACATTCTCTATCTATAATAGTTTGGAGCATATCTTCCCTGTTATTAAAATAGGCATTGCAGTCTAGGTAAATGATATAATCGGAACAGGGACATTGGTATTTGATGACACATTTTTCCTTATTGGATTTATTGTCCATGATTATTTAATTTCATTTACGAATTGCTGCATTATATTTTTGAGTTCTTCTACGGTATAATATTTAATTTGGTTATCGAGCATAGCTTTGGATTTATATCTATTGGCTATGACGGACATAGCGATAATAGGGCCATATTTGGCAGCTATTTGGAGTGGTATTTCTTGGTCGTTATTGATAGCATTAACGGCGTCTTTGAGTTCCTTATTCATTTCTGTATTAGATTCGGTAGAAGTGGTAATGAAGAAATACATTAGTTGGAAGAGGTAATAGAGAGATGGATATACGGAGATAGTATTTTTGTTTTTATTGAGTTCTGATAATAGGTCTGAAAACAACAGATGGAGTATAAAATTGATGATATTAGTTTGTTGTTCTGTGGATTGTTTATCGTTATTAGATTTAGATAATTGTGTAATTATTTTAACGAGATGGGATGCTTTTCTATATTGATTATTATTGAGTATTTGGGATTTAATATCATCGGGTATGGATTCGGATTGTAATTGTAATCCGAGCATAATGGCATTAGAGAGGATATTGAGTGATAATCTTTCATGTGTATTAATATTTATATTAGCGACAAAATCGTCATTGATGAGACCTATTTTACTATCTTTAATGAGGAGGAAAGTTTGGAATAATTGAGATGCCTTATCGGCGTCTTTATCATTGAGATTAGGGATAACAGATTTTAATTGATTAATTTGTTCCCCATTGACATTAAAGAGTTGTTGGAAGATGTCTAGCATAATTGATAATATTTAATTGGGGGCAAATATAATGAGTAATATTTAAACTAACAAATTTGATTTAAAAATTAACATTTTGTGTTTTTCTAATTAACATTTTGTTAATTTCTAATTAACAACTAATTAGATTTTGAGATGATGGTAATAGGTTTATCCTGAGGTGGCGTTTCGGTATTTTGTTGGTAATTAGGGGTAGTATTTGATGGGGTATTATTAACATTTCTGATTTGGGAGTTAGAGGTGAAGACATGATTAATTTTAGACGATATAGCGGATATGATGGATGTATTGAAGAGGCATTGTATTTTTTCGTCTATTGATTTAACCTCTGGGAATGTGATGATAGTAAGACCTATGAGGAATATAGTATCCTCGTTAAATATTTTAGTTGTTACTATAAGTGCGGTTACTAGTAGAAGGTATATGAATAGTTTTTTGATAAGGCCCTGGAATAGGCCATTAGATGTCCATAGGTGGGTTTTATTGTATTTTTTATAGCACATGTAGGCGAGTATATTATCTATGAGGAGGAGTATAAATATGAGGAACACATTGAATATAGCGGAGAATATCATGGCAATAATGATACCTCCGTATTTAATAATTTCCTGTGTTGAACTATCCGATACGGATTGTAGTATTTTGGAGTGGCCGATGTTTAACATCTGATAGGTATATGACACCTTTTTGTCTAATAATCCCATAATACATTAGTTTTTCTAATTCTATTCTAAATATAGTATCAAAATCAAAACCAAATATCCCCTATAACAAATATGACAGAAATATCAAATTAAAAACACAAAACATTAAAAAACGCATTTAATTTGATTTTAACGAACGAACTCAATTAGGGATATACAAAATATCATCTCAATAGAGATAATGCGTATAAACGCAAATAAACGCATAAAATGACCTATTTGTTGTATTGGGTTTATATTGGATTTGTAATTTGGTATATGATTGTATGATTAGGGGAATAAGATTAGGGGAGGGGGGACTATAGGGGGGTGGGGTACTGTACTAGGTATAGTAGTAAATATATGGGATAATATTATGAACATTAGTATCCGTTTATATGTCCGTTCACATGCTAGTATAATATTATAATAATATATTCTAGACAGTACTAGAAATTATCTAAGAAATACTAGAAATTGTCTAAGAAATATAGCTAAGAATATTAGCTAATAAATATCTTAGAAATATCTTAGACAGTACAGTACCTAGAATAATATATTAGCTAATATTATTATATAAATATCTAGAATATATTAATATCTAACACTAGGTACTAGACTGTGTACTAACATTCGAACGGACATATATATTTCTTACCTTTAGTAAGGAATAGATATGTATTATAGTCAATATAAACAGGTTAGTACAATATTCATCCGTATACCCACAGTACACAGTATCCTCTTCCCCCTCCTTATAATGGTTCCCCCTTCCCCTTAAAACCTCACCAAACTACCATATACCTACAAATTCCATCAACCTACTACAACCTCATCACAACCAATATATCAAAAACCTATCTAATTTGACATATAAACGATTATCTCATGTCGAATGGTATAAATCATCATCCGAAATGAAATCTCCCGTTAAAACGAAAATAAACAATGTTTTTAACATATCAGCAAAATATATCATTTGTTAATCTCCAATTAACATCATAAAACCAATAACATCCCATACCCCTCAACCTGAAACAAATATTGTTTCAGCATACACATCCTATAAAACAATATAAAATATAACACATTATATAACAACCTCATTACCAATATCTTATACCTAATCCGTAACCATCTCATAACCAATAACCTACTAACTCCCTGATTATCAATACCAAATTACCTCAAATCCCAAGAAAATACCTATATTCCTACACTAAACTATCTCACTGATAACCAATGACTTATACATAAACCATATCTGACTCATACCCAATATATCTCATACTAATATGCACAATAGACACACTAGCATACATTATAGACCTATCCCAATATCACTACACCCTAATATCCCTACATCTTATATCGCTACACCTCATATTACTATATCTCATATTGCTACACCTCATAGATGCCCCCAAACCCCCACCCCGCACGGGAGGTTGTTTTTTTGATGAGGGGTGCATTTTTGTGTTTTTTGTCTGCTTTTTGAAGAAAGTATGCTAAAGAATAATTGGCTTTTATTCTTGTTTATTTGCTCTATATTGAATTGTTTCGCACTGAATAAGGAGCGGATATTACAGTATAATGTGTGAATGCTATAAAGCAATATAAGGGGGCAATTGGCAATATAGAGGCGTTGCAAATGTGGGTGTTATAGAATAAACCAATAAAACCACAAAACATATGA